>VTLG01017109.1_pt1 | contig 12076 bp, 6 predicted proteins | sample 4694571 | NCBI WGS metagenome assembly VTLG01 (sample SAMN12604809, study PRJNA352737) | marine metagenome | biome: ENVO:00000447; feature: ENVO:00000209|ENVO:00000569|ENVO:01000036; material: ENVO:00002151; isolation source: viral sequences binned using virsorter ... | reverse complement strand
TATTAACTGTATTTGGTCCTTTCGATACTTGTTCCTCATTTACATCTTTCAGTTTTTTCTGAAGATCCATCAACTTATCAGTAGCATCAGAAACACTCTTAATCAACTGCCCTGCAACCTCATATGCCCTTGGCATCTCACTATCCTGTGCTAGTTCAAGAATACCGTTAATTGCTTCCTGACCTTTTTCTATAATACTATAAAGATTACCACGAGTATACTCATAATCCTTTTCAATATCATTCTTAGTAAGTCTATCTGGTTTCTGGATACCAACAGGAGGTTTAACTTCGTCGGGTTCTACTACTTCTGGAGTAATATTAAAAGCATTATCTAATTGTTTCATTTTTATAAGAAGGATCCATCAAATCCAAAGTCATCTCCAATTTCTATTAGAGAATTGGTTGTGGCAGTAACAAGATTTACTGCAGCACCCGAAACATGTGCACTTGGAGTAGTTCCATCTTGACCTCTCTTAACAACCAACTTATTACCACTCTTCTTATCAACATAGATGGACTCACTATCAACAATTACATATGTATTAAGTTCAATACCAGAAGAATCATTAACCTCCATCATAGTACCCTCAACACCCATATCTTCAGATAAGTTCGTTGTTACATCATTATCATAAGCCTTAGTAGCACGAGGAACAACAGAGTAGGTAACATCTCTGGTTGGAGTCTTGGTAGTACCACCAACAACGTATCCAATTTTTGCAGATTTGATAAGATCTTTGGATGCTGCAGCAGTATCTCCAACAGGACCAAATAGGTATGTTTTTGCAGTAAATCTAAAAGTATAAATTAATGATCTACGAGTTGTAAAATCACCTTCATAATCATCTTCCATTGTAATATTTTCAATAATCACAGGAATATCTCTTTTCTCTCCAATAGTACTTACAAGGTCAACACTTAAATTATATGAAGGTTGAAAGTATGGTAATATCTGTTCTACAATCTGAAGCATATCATCATTCAACTTGGTAAATACCGATAACTCAAAAGACATATTATAAGGAACAGGCATATATGTCTTTCTAATAGCCGTTGCAATTCCTACTGTATGTGATTTAAATGTTTGAGTTGTTGTTACTTTCCTTGATCCATCATATTGTAAACCCGTAAATTCAAATGACATTCTAGGTAATGTTATTGAAGTGGGTTTATTAAGATCAGGAGATTGTTGAAGACGTGCTAAAAACTTCTGAGTAGGTCCATATGCAAGAGGAACTCTGATAGTGCTTACAACATTATCATCAGAATCGTCGTGTTGAATCTCTATTCCATTAAAAAGGGTTCCAAACGAAATAATCGTTCTTCTCAATATTTCGTGATAAAAATACTCAAACATTGCTATAAACCTAGTATATTATATTTAGGGGGTTCCGAATGGATTCTTTTCACTGAAGTCCAAAATAGAATCTGCTTGAGTTTCTATTTCTAGATTATCAGGATATTCGCTAACTGTATTATCTAATTGTTCTGACTTCAATTGATAAGCAGCTCCACTTTCTGATCCAGTAATATCTTCTCCTGCGATGAAATCACCTGTAGTGTTAGATATAACCAAAGTACCTGTGACTGCGTTCCAAGTCTTCACGAGTGCTGTCTTACCACTCTGAGACCCAGTTACAGTCTCATTATCTATAAAGTCGCCTGTACCCGCCATATAAGGGGTACCAATGGTGATTGTAGGTGCAACAGTATATCCAGCACCAGCATAAGACATGTAAACATTGGAAATTGTTCCAGCAGAACTTACAACCGCAATAGCAGATGCAGTAGTTCCAATACCAGGTCCACTAATGGTTACAGAAGGTGCAGTAGTATATCCAGAACCACCGTCAGTAATAGTAACAACACCAACGACATCATCACTAATTCTAGTACTTGCAGCAGCTCCAACAGCATCGGTACCACCACCTAAAATGACAATTCCAGGATTATCCGTATATCCAATACCTGGATTTTGTACATAAATTCCTTGTACTTTAGAACCTATTTCAGATCCATCACAATTAATAATTCCATCAAGAAGAGTGGCAATACCAACAGCCTGACCCCCTATTGTAGGTGAAGATGAAATAGCAACAGTAGGTACAGATGTATATCTTTCCCCTCTATCAGTTATAACAAATTGGTTAATACCACCAGTAGTTACAACTCCTGCGATTGCTGTTGCAGTACTTCCTGAGGCCACCAAAGTAAGAGTTCGTAAGTTGAAATCTACATCAACTGTATCATCGATATCCTCAATACCAGTATCAATAACTTCATCTTCTGGTCTGAATAGTTCACAAGTTAATGTATATACGTAATTTTTCTTTAACTGATAAAATGGTTTCTCATGTTCTACAAACTTAATCTCAAAAAGTCTGTCACCGAATGGGAAATATACTAAATCTCCTTCTCTAGGTCTATCATATATTTCAACATTGGGTAACTCAATATCAGGTAAATTCTTTATCAAAGGAGCAATATAATTTTGATATCTTTCTCTTGAAATAGTTACAGTTAATTCCTTATTAGACTGAATACCAAACTTAGAAAGCAATACTGTATTATCCCCATACCCATCAAAATTTTCTACATATGCCTCGATAGGATAAGAATTATTGAACTTAGATTCAATTACTTCTCTAATAATAGTATTGGTAGTCGCATACTGCCGAGGAAGATAATGAACTTCCACACCATATATCGTCAACTGTTCATTAATTAAATCTTGTACAAGATTCTGTTCACTAGATGATCCTTGCAGAAAATAGGGATTTAATGCCATTATCCTATCATATCTAGAGGTGGTAATTCATAAGTATTGGACATCATTTCACGAATAAGAGCAAGATCTTTTTCACCATCTTCATAAATGGCTCTACCATCAAGTTCCACTCCACCAGGAAGTTTTACTCCTTGGAACTTAATTAAGTTTTGACCCCACTGTCTTTTTAAATTAGCTGTAAAGTATTTCTTTAAAAAGGAATCATTCCATACTCGTGCATAATCGCTTGGATCAAGAGATCTGAAACAATCCAAAATTAACCACTCACCTACAGTAACACTTTCCCAATCAATATCAAGATACAATCTATCCATTCTTTGATTAAATCTTATTTGCTTTTCAGTAGTCAATAAGAAATCAATCTCGGACAAATATGTCTTAGTCATTGCATAACTTAAAAGACCATCATATCCAAGATTAAATGCAACATCATTTAAGAATAACTGGTACTTAACACTAAACATATTGTTACTTACAGTGTTACTTCCATCAAAACGGAATACCTTATAAACACCGATAACAGAAGGGGGTACTTGTAAATAATTACTATTCTCTTTCCAATCAAATTGAACTGATGCACCATCAATAGTTGAAGATGCAGTAGTTGTTGTTATCCCTGTTACTCCAGATGCTTCAGGTCCTTTTCCTCTATCAACATCTGCCTGTGTAAACTGATATTTCAAATATGTTTGCATTACTCCATCAAAATGCCTTTCTTGAAAGTATTGGATAGAGTCATCTAATATATCTTCTACTTGCTCATCCGCAACATTAATTTCTAGCACAGGGGCACCTAACTGCCTTTTAGCATAATCTATTAACTGTGCTCGGCTTGTTGGTTGTGCCATGTATTTATTATTCCTGTGAAATTATTTAGGAAGGTGCAGAAGAGATACCTGCTTTAACTATAATGGAACCCTGAACTAGTCTATAAATCGTAGATGCTGTAGATACCCTACTGAAGGTTACAGCAGTACCAGGGAGGATCTGAGACCCCGATGTGAAGGCAGTTCCCACTTCAATGGTATTGCCAGTAGAAACTGTAACTACAGGTACATCTGTAAGTTGATCACTTATTGTTACAGAGTCTCCAACAGCAACATTAGTAACCTTATTCAGGGTAAATGTTGTTGTACCAATACCAGCAGTACTTCCCACTGATATAGCAGTTTCTAATACATCGGTAGTATTAGATGAAGAAGCAGAATTCACTAAAATATCATAAACATATCTTCCTCCTGCTAAACTTCTAGTTTGCGTAGAACCTAAAGAAATTTCTATTTTTCCACCAGCTTCACTAGTAAATCCAACACTAAAAGTAGCAGCCACGATATCAGTAGCACCTACTGCAACACTCTTAATCATCTGAGAAGAACCACTATAATCAGTAAAGTTAAAAGCAGTTCCGTTAGGATTAGTTACTGTAAATAAATTGCTAAAATTAGCACCACCATTAATTGTCAGATTTGACTCATAAGGAGTTCCTGATGCAACATCAAATGTTATATTTTGATTAGCCATTTACTAACACCTTGAGTAAAGATTTAATTTCATTAATCTCATTTTTTAAATTATCAAGATCATCTTTCATATTATCTATTTTATCATTTTCACTATTTCTCAGTTTTTTCTGATTCATGTATTCATTATATCCTGTTGGATTTTTGTTCACAATAGAATTAGTTCTAGGGTCTCTATACAATCCACTATGACCCTCTACTTTAAGATAAGACATTTTAGGCAAGTGCAACGACTCTAAGATCTCTCATACGAGGGACATATACCTGACTAGTGGAAGTCAATACAATCTTAATTCTATAATGTCTGAAAGAAGGAAGATCATTCATCGTAAAAGTGCGTTCTTTAAAATCACTATCACTTGGTTCAACTAATTTGTTATCAGTAGGTGCTACAAACACATCAGGTCTTCCGTCATTATCAGCCACATCAATCACTTCTCCTCTATCATTAATATTATTATAACCAGGGAAAGGTACATAAATTGGATTAAATCCTTCCTTATTACTAATAGCATAAAATGCTCTCACATCACAACTACTATTCAAATAAACATTTGCAAGAATTTTTATAGATGATGCAGGAGTTTCCAATTGAATTTCTTTAGAAAGATATTTGAAAGCATTAGGATCATTAAATACAGTATTAACTCTACTATCAGTTACATAACTACCAATTCCAATTGGAGCATTAACTCTATTTGAGGTAAAGATAGCACTTATTCTTTGACTATCAATTACAGGTGAAAGTGTAGAGTCACCAGTAGATAAATTAAGTCTCATATTTAATGACTTATTTCCTGGTAATGTACTTAGATTATTTGTTTCATTAATCTTAGAAGCAACTATTCTAGGAGTAGAAAGAAGATTATTTTGACCTAGTGCAACAGATTCAAATCCTTGCTCAACATAACCAGTCTCACTTCCATCCAAACTTGCACCAGTAACTGTTTTTACTTGGGCAGTAATATTAGTTCCAGGAACAGTAAGAGTTTGAATTTGAGGATTAATTAATTCAAAAGGAATATTTTGAGTAGCAGTTGCATGGATTCCTCCTGCAGTTTTAGTTTCACCTGTATATAAAATAGGGAAACTTGCTCCCGTAGATCTACCAAGTCCACTAGAACCTGTATCCACTTTAAGAGTATAAGAATCAAAAGTAATTGGATCTGCAGTGGTTATGTCAGCCAAATTATGAGTTTTATTAATTCTTCTTAACGATAGTCCACTTAATTCATATTTGTAGACTAATGTTCCTGCAAGATAATCCTTGGCAGTACTTGAATCAATTGATCTAGAAGTTATACCAATATTTGTTCCTGAAGCAGACTCATAAGAAAGAATTTCATCCCCAATCTTTAAGTAACCGTAGTTAGTAGTTCCTACTCCTACATTTTCAAACGTATCTAAGTTATTAACATTTTCTACCACAATATCTCCTGTTGCAGTAGCACTTAAATCATTAGATAACTTAGTTGGAATAATATCAGTGTGAACATCGGAAATAGTTACATAATTATCACTAAAATACATTCCATGATTCTTATGATTAACTACAATTTGAGTTCCACTATTAACCTCAGTAATATCATTAATATAAACACCTCCACCAACATTATTAGCACCATTTAATTCAGTGGTAATACCAGTAGAACCATCTAGCATAATATATTGAACCGTCTTACCAGCACCTATTACAAAATCTCCCTGAACATTATCAACAACTAATTGCGTAGAACTAGAAATTCCAACAACAGATAATCTAACATTAGAACCTATAGCTTTGTTACCAATACCAGTAGATCCAATACTAAGAACATCACCAGCAACATAACCATCTCCCCCTGCTGTAATTGTTGCCCCTGTGGCCACTCCATTTTCAACAGTAATCTTAGCAGTTGCATTAGCACCACTTCCTGTTATGCTGCTTAACTTAACATCTGGGAATACCCATCCACCTGATAATGGAGTAAGTCCAATACCAGCATTAATAATATTTAAAGTTCCTGTTGCAATTCCTGCACTAGAAACATAATCACCAGTAGCATTACTACCAAATTGCTTAATAGTATATCCTGCTTTCAAATTAGCATCTTCTAAATTAGAGCCAATTCCTATTCTTATCTTTCTTGAAGTGAAATTAAGAGGATTTGCACTCAACCGAGCAATTTGATCATTACCTCTTGAAAGTTCAGGATTATAAATTTCTAATGATCCTGTAGTTGCAAAATCTGCTCTATAAAGAGTATATTTAAGATCATCCCACTGACTTGGTTCCCATGTAGAACCATTTTGAGATTTAAATAATGATCCTAAAGTTGGTTGTTGTGAAATAAAGGTTCCTGTTATTAGATCTTCTTCACCAACTCTTGAAATAAAGGCAGAATATTTTGCTGATTCGGAAAGAAGAACTATTGCATACTCAATTCCACCTTCTACATAAATTGGTGATTCAAAGGTAAATGTAGTTGCAACTGTTCCTGTACTTGTAACATTAACTTCATCAGGACTTAAAACAATTTCAGAGAATGGAATAATCTTTTCAGTAGGAAGACCATTCACCAGTGTTCTTAATTGGAAGGTGACTGGAAGTGATGTATCATCTTTGGTTGCAAAGTATACATCACAACTTGTCAAGAAAACACCAGCACTTTCTCTCACAAAGAATGATTGAGCTAAAGGATCAGGAGGTCTTTGTTCAAATCTTCTACCAATTATCTCAGTGTTTTCTAATACCCATCCACGATTTCTTTCCTCCGTAAGACTTGTAGTCTCAACTCTTGCATTACGAGTTGAAATAATATCTTCCTGAACAGTTTCTAAAATTCCTGTAGATCTCCATTCTTCTTCTGCAATTGTAGTAGCATTATTTCTATCCAGAGTCTCAGTATTAATAAGAGAAAATGTTCTTTCTCCTGTTTCAAACCTTGGATGAACTCCACTATCGGGATCAGGAATATACAAACTTCCAAGCAGATTTGCTCCAATATCAGATACTAATCTAACATTAGTAACAACTGCTAATGCTCCACTAGTTTCACCAACTAGAATCATATCTTCTTCTACCCATCCCCAATAGGTACCTTGAGGTTGATCTGCTAATGAGAAGGTATCAATATTTAATAAGGTGGAAGTTGATGAATAAGTAGAAGGAACCTTTTCCGCACCATATGGACTAGCTCCATATGTTTTGGTTGGAGCATTATATGGGCCTTCCATATGATTTGATTGTGCTACTCTGAATGAAATTCTAGGAAGAACTGGATCATTAGTAGGTGTAACTCCAATTGGTCTTGTGGTAGCGGTAACTGTTTCTCCAATTTGGAATACACCAGAAGACATTGAAATTTCTAACAATTTAGGAACACAATATCTTGTTACATCTATACCATCCATGAAAGCATTTAATCTCGTAGATGGTTTAACTCGTTTTGCAACAAATTGAATATTACGAGATCTCATAAACCCAATAAGATCTCTACTTACAAGTCTATCTCCTTGAGATTCTTGATCAAATTGCTCTGTAACGATTCTACGAGTACCTCTTCTAATTTCTGCCCCAAACCATCGTTCTGTCCATCTGGCCTGAGGTATCCAACCCCAACCTCCACGAGTATCTCCTTCACTTATTCTTATAAAATTCTGGTTTTCTGCTTCATTTTGAGCACCACTCCACATTGCACTGTTAACGCCAGTCCAATTTGATTCCCATGCATCCCAAACAACAGATCCAAATCCATCTTGAGGATTTCCTCCAAACTCTTGAGTTATTTGAGCAACAGTTTCGGCAAAATCACCCTCAACATTAATAATATTTGCTTCCAATCTTCTTGTATCAAGCCAATTGTCTGAGGCAGGTGTAAGATTAAGAGTTCCTTCCCAAAAAGAAACTATAAAAGGTGTTACTGATTCTGTTCTTGTTGCAACTGTCTGTTTTAACCATTCAACCTCATTATAATTAAGAGTTATTGAATCTCCTGTTCTTTTAATATTAGTTCCTTGTGGATTAATATACCTTCTATCAGAACTAGCATTTACTCCTTCTACAGGTCCTAATTGCAAATCAACAGCAGTAGTATAATGCTGTGGTCTTAAAATCTGTCTCTCTGTATCTACACTATTATTAAACCCCGTAAGCATTGATTGTGCAATGAAAGATGTAAAATTATCAACAAAGAATCCAGCTTTAAATCTATTCATTCCAGAACTATCAGGAAGGAATAAACTTGCAGTATTTGCTTCAAGCATTGAAAGAGAAGTATAATATTCTAAAGATTTAATTCTTTTATCAAGTCTATTAATATCAGACATTCTATATCTCTTATAATTTAAGAAATTAATAGAAATATCAGAAGTATTATAAAGATATGGAGGTAAAATTGCAGTCGCAATTTTTAAGGCATCATCTACTATTGAAGGTTCTTGTGGAGATTCTGAAGGAGTACCATATATAACTTGGAAAGTACCATCTTTTGTTACATAGATGCTATCAACTCTTCCAAGATAATATGAAAAATTAGTTACTATAGTCTCATCGGACGCTAAAATATTAGCAGCCGAATTGCCAGCAGCATTAAATTCCCTTCCATAAAATTCTAGAGGAGATCTTACATCTTCAGCAACCGTATAATCAGAAACTCTAGGTCTAATATCAATTAAATCAGTATTTCTAATACCATTTACTGATGGTATTTCATTAGTATAATCAAAAGTATCATAAGAATTTTTAGTTGTAATATCCCCATCATCAGTAGACTGGTAATAACCATTTGAAAAATATACTTTTATTTGTTTAGAAGGTTCTTTTGAATCTACATTTCTTTGAATAGAAGGATATCCATAAAAAGATTGATTTTGACCATTAATTGAAGTAAAATTAGAAGATATATTGGTACTGGTGAAATCCAAAGTAACAATTTTTCCTTCAATTTTAGATTCTTCAAAAGAAACAATTTCACCTTCTTTAAAATTAACTTCATTCTTATGAAGAATAGAAATTTTACTAGAAGAAATTATTTCAGCAACAATTGCACATGCATTAGTAGTTTTTCCTTTAATTTTTTCACCTACTACTAAATCAGAAGTTGTTCCTGTAGATCCAGTTAATGATGCAAAAGTGATGGTAGGAGCTGATGCTTCAGAAGTATTAACAGATTCGTAAATAGCATGTACATTTATTAAATCTGCAACATTCAGAGATATGTCTAAATCTTGAACTCTAGTACCATATGGATAATTACCATATGACAATCCATCATTAAGAGTAGTAGACCCAATACCTGATGTAGAAAGAATAGATTTATCTACTACAATACTATTAACCCTATTTCTAATTTTTTCTTTTGCCTTAGGTTTCTGTTTCTTTAAAGTAGTGATAAGAGTTGCATCATCAATACCATCACTTAAACCTTCAATTTGCAATCTAGTAGAACCAGAAGTTATTTTAACCATATCTTCAGTTAAAGTTTCTGTAGCTCCATTACCTTTAACTAAAGTATATCTATCAGGAGCAAATGGTAAAAATGTTTCCTCTGTGCCCGCTACCACATTCTCTGAAAGTTGATTTCCTGTTATAAGAACACTTTGAGTTTTTCTTATTCTTATAGTTCCATCAGTTACATCAACATTAGAAATATTAGGATTTGGTAGTATAGTATAGAAAGAATTATCATCAGAATCTTGTAAATCTGTGCCAACAACCGTTAAATCAGAAACCTGAGTTGTTACAGCAGGTAATTTACCATCAGCCACACCAGTAACAGTATTAACACCAGTTACAACAACATGGGTCGTACCAACACTGACGACAGATGCCATAATTGGTTCATTATACACACTAGTCTCTGCTGGACTAAACTTAACGATATTACCAATCTTAATATCTCCAGGGAAAAGTGGATTAGTACTTCTTATTGAACTAATAGTTCCACTTGCATATCCAGAAAGACCAGAATCCCATGCAGTAGGTGAAAGAGTGGCAATACCAATACTATTAGTATCTGTTTGAACAGTGTCTGCAGAGAAAGTCTGTGCAGCACCAACAGTATTCATACTCGGACCATTAGTATTACCGAATACTGATTTAACATCAGATATACCAAAAGCGGTTATTGCAATAGCAACCCTTGTATTTTCTACACCATCTATTATGAAATTCTCATTTTTTATAAAATCTCCTTCTACTTCATATAATGATAATGCAGTACTGCTAGTTACAGCATCTTTCAAAAATGCAGTAGCTCCACTATGCTTACCTTCAATATGAGTAGGAACAGATAATGTTATATTTTCGTTTAATGTAATTTCCGTAACTGTTTGAATATCATATAGTTTTAAATCCCATTCATTAGTTTGTGAAAGTTCTCTATTATATGATCCCGACTCTAAATCAGCATCATATACTCTAGCCACACCAATTTCTTTACCTGCTGGTAATGTAGCAGCAGTACCTACTCTTTGATTTCTTAAACTTAAAACATAAGTATTACCAATACCAATTTTAGGTGCTCCATGAACATTATTTAATCTTAAAGTAGCTCCTGTATTAAATTCAATTGCTTGATCTTCTAAAGTCTTAGTTGTTCTTGGTTTAGGAGAATCCAAATAATTTGAACTAATTGTCTCTATATCATATCCTTTTACAAATGCTCTGCCTGGTGAAATTTGATATAATGCAAGATTTTTTGAGGGTGCCTTCCCACTTGGAGTTACTTGATTAGTATTATATATTCCATTATTACCTTGATAATTATTTAAAGATTCTTTTGCTGAAACTACAAAAGGTTTCACATAATAATCACCCGATTCTGCATATGTTCTTTTTGCTAATACATCCGCAAGAAGATTATATTCAGTGTCGTCTGTTTGTGATTTTATTACTCCTTCTTCTATAATTGAAAGTTCAATAAAATTATTATCATCAAAATCAGTTAATGATTTTTTAATTAATGATGTTGTTATTTTAAGTCTATCAGCACCAGGGGCAGAGAAATTAGTAAATCCTCTTGCATTATCATTTAAATTTGGGTTAATATCAGCATTTATTACTTGTTCATTGAGATAAAGTCCAACCCTATAACTAGGAGAATCTGAATATTGATCAAGAATAATACTTTGATTACTTACAGTTAAGAATTGACCTCTTGCAAAGTAAATTCCTTCAGAAATTGCGAAGGCTGACCCTGCTGAAATTGCATTAGATACTAATGTTGATCCCCATGCCTCACCTGCAGCAATAACAGTATTAGCAGATATAATATCTTTATCCACACTTAATAATTCATCATCTAAAAACTTAGAACTACTATTATCTGCAGTACTAGAACCAACATAATTTACATAAAGAGTAGTATTTCCTTTTTCTGAATTTCTTCCTATTAAAATTTTGTCTACAACTGCAGTTACACCTGAAGTTAATCCAGTGATTGTTGCTCCTCTTACTTGATTGACATAATCACTTAAAGGAATACCAAGATATACATTTTCTAATTGAACACAATCATAAGGACTTATATAATTTGTATTACCAGGAACTACCTTCGCACCTTCTTTAAAAAAGTGTTGACCAAATTGCTCAATCTGATTTTGTAAGATTGATTGTAAATTATTTAGCTCTCTTGCTTGTACTGGATAAGCAGGTTTAAATAATACCTTATAATAGTCATTATTTGCACTGAAATCATCAAAGTATGGAGCTACGTTTAGATTAGTTTCCTGTGGCATGATTCTTTAGAATTGCAAAATGACTTTAATATCTTCTTTTTGATTAG
>VTLG01015383.1_pt1 | contig 12077 bp, 26 predicted proteins | sample 4694571 | NCBI WGS metagenome assembly VTLG01 (sample SAMN12604809, study PRJNA352737) | marine metagenome | biome: ENVO:00000447; feature: ENVO:00000209|ENVO:00000569|ENVO:01000036; material: ENVO:00002151; isolation source: viral sequences binned using virsorter ... | reverse complement strand
AAAGTGTTAATAGATATTGAAGAACTCAAAGATTCGAATCGAGAGATTCATTACAAGAACGGAGTACGATAATGCCAAATGAAATAATTATATGCGTCGCCCTTTGCATGTTTTTAGAGGGCCAATTAGTAGAGCACACATACAAAAGCTCAATGGGGGAATGCCTTAAGGCCAAGCGCGTTGCTGAAAGAAATATTCAGCCCGAGCGCGTCCAATTTAAATGCGGTGCTAATGTTAAAGCTGAGGTAGAATATGTCAAAGAAGAAGGTCAAACAGCAGGCCGTACCAGAATCATACGTGTTATCGAGCATGGGTACACCAGCGATAGTTACGATGCGGACTCAAAATACTAATGCTAAAATTAAAAGAACTAAAAATCCTATTGCAAAAATGCTTCGGTACTTCAAGCCCCAAACCTATCGAAACAAAAAAGCCTATACCCGTAAAGGTCGTACGGCCTCACGAGAAGCTAAGCTCGATCGTCGAGGAGATTGGTAAAGACATGTTCGGAGTTCGAGTCCGAGTTGAATGGGGTCGATGTCCTTATTGTGAAACCACTACTCAATTATTAAGTCTGTATTCTAACTATTTTAGATGCTCTCTTTGTCATGAGACCATTAGACAATACGTTAATGGGCATATTGCCTATCTACCGATCGATGATAAGTCGGCCTTAGGTGATGAGCCGAAAGCCTAGGGCTTACGGGTTTGTTTATAAGAAGAAGCAGCAACGTAAACGCCCAGGCAGGCATGCAAAGTCTTATTCTAAACGTATTCCACACCGTAAAAAATCGCGTGGCCAGGGCTAAAAATAATTTTCACCAGCCCTTGACATAAGTCCTACGAAAACCTATATTACCAGAAGAAAGAAGAAACTATGAGATATGAATATACAATAACTAAAGAAGGTGGTGAAGCTGAAATCATGAAAGCGATGGGATGGAAAAAACTATTCAAATCGCTTTTAATGAAGTATCCTAAGTTTAGTGGGTGGATTACTTACATCAATAAAAAAGGACGATGTATTACTCGAAGTTTTAAAGAGGGAAGAGAAAACACCTACGGAGACAACCAGTATGACCATAAGAAATAATATGTTTACTCACTGTGTATTTTGTGGATGTACCCCGAAGCCTGATGAATGGTCTTCTCAAGTCGAGAATGCCTGCTTTGATTGTGTATGAAGTACGTCATTATACTTTTGTTAAGTGTAAGCGGCGTCGAAGAAATAAAATTAAAAAGTAATGGCCTCAATTGCGGGGAGATTGCTAAAGCGTGGCGTGAAGTCAACACCACGTATCACGGCTCACGGAACATGGACCCGAAGCAACAAGGAAATTTTACCCATGACGGGAAACTTATGATTGGGTATATATGTAATGAATAAAAGGCAGGGCCTCACACCTAAATGCTTCGCGCTAAAGAGTCACTGAGGTTAGCTAAGACCCTGCAAGGGGTAGCAACTGAGCCTTTGCTCCTATAGGAGTACGTGCACGGAAACTATAGGGGTTATATGAATCAAAGCTATCCCGAGAGGGAAAGTAAGGGGATAGCATTTAAAGGTGAGAATTTTTCTTTACCACAATTTGGACACATTATCAAGAAGTATCTGTTAACTTACAGGTATACTTAGTTCCTACCTGATATCTATTGACATTTGCATAACCCATTTTTTGTAAAAGAGCTACAGATTCCTTATGAGCGGTAATGGAGCATTCATACCAGGAGTCATAAAGCTTGGGCGATTCAATGGGGGGAAGGCATCCATTTTGGTTAACAAATGAGCACACCCATAGTATTAAAACATATTTCATCTTGACATTCTTTGCGTAAAATCCTATATTCTAAATTAAAAGGAAAGAAAACATGACAGACATTAGTAAATATCGAAACGTTTCGTTAACACATAAAACCTATAGCATACTGGTAAAGTTGTCCAAACAATTATTACCGCACGAAGAATTATCTATAAGTAAAACAGTTAGCGCATTAGCAAAAGAGAAAGAACAAAAACTAAATGGGAAGAGCAACAAATAGTTTTAGCAGTTACGTAGGACATGCCGAAGAAACCATCGATGAAGATAGAGTAGATCTTCCCGAAAAGAGTCTTTGGGTTGCTGTCCTTTGTCGAGCAGCCTTAGATGCTTTTAAGGGTGCTCCTCATCTTAATATGAATTTGAAGGCCAATCGCTCTCATAAAAATCAGTACAATTATAACAAAGATCAAGCGCGTCATTTCTTTTTGGAGGGAGGATTTCACTTCAATATTATTTGTGAAATGGCTGGAAGGAATCCTGACTATGTTCAACAAAAAGCAAGAAGATTATTATTAAGACAAAACGGATGGAACGTCGATGTGCCCATCACGTCGCATTATCGACAAAGAACTAAACGACCAAGAAAAAAATATAGAAAAAAACATTTAACAGGAAATTCTTACTACGCGGCGAAAGCTGCAAAGGGTCCTAAGAATTTTTATTATTATGAAATGGGTAAAAAAGGTGGACGCCCAAGAATGTATAACAGGATTGAAGAATGAAAGAATTAATGATACCGCACAAACACACAAAAATCTGTGACAATTGTCATGGTAATGGATATTTAAATGTGGTAGACCATCATAACCTCACTCAAGTGAAACAGTGTTGGGTTTGTGAGTCAGAAGGGGAGCTTAAGAATTATGATCAAGCTGAAGTTGACGATTTTATTTATAATATTTATTATCGTAAGCGGTTGCAGTGAATTTGCACTCCTTATGAGTGGCTCAAGTATTGCCATCAGTCAAAATGCTTATGTGAAAGCTTATAATAGTGTGGATGTTTTAACCATTATGCATTCAGACAAAAGTATAAAGAAACATATTTATGATAAAGGAAAAGAGCATGTACAAACCCTTACCCGAATCACTAACCATTAAAAAGAGTGGAATCAATGGTTTAGGACTCTTTGCTGATCAGAAGATCATGCAAGCCACGAACTTGGGAATGAGTCACATGAAGATGAAAGACACGATTTTTAGAACGCCTTTAGGAGGATTCATTAATCATGCCAATATTCCTAATTGCGCCAAGGTAGAACTTTTAATGACCGCTGATTCCCAGGACTATAAGAAATGGAATCTCGTTACTTTACAAGATATTGAAAAAGGAGAAGAGTTGACTGTGCGTTATACATTTTATAATGTTTAAACAACTATATATATTTAGAAATATGAAAGACAACCTTTTAAGATTCATCGAAATTTGGTCAGGACGCCTACACAACTGGGCCTGGGACAAACGATGGAAATATAGAGACTCACAAACATGGGTGGAAGGATATAGAAAATGGAAAAAGACAAGATGCCCTCACAATTAGAGGACGACACAAGAAAAGTATACCAAGAATTCTTTGATCATGCGATGCATCTGATGAACGATCATCAGAAACCTGCGGAACTGATTGCAGGAACGATGATAGCGATTGCTCAAAGAATTTATAAAACTCAACTGAGTGATGAAGAGTATCAGGAAATGATGGAAGTGATTAAGGATGCTCCCGTCAAGCCCTACGATATTAAAAAAGTGAGGCTCAATTGAGCGAGTGGGACCATTTTATTCATAAAGGTAAACTGGTCGAAGAACTCTTCGCGCAAAGACATTTGAGCGATATTAAGTGGGCTAATAACTATCAGAACATTCACGAACACTGGGACATGGAAGGTGGACTCAATGGAAAGACGTTGAAGTTTGATGTGAAGGGCCTGAAGAAAAAGAATCGAGGCGATGACAAGACGCAAGATAAGTACGCCTGGATCGAAGGAACCAATGTGGAAGGAAGACCTGGCTGGATCAAGGGACTCGCGGACTATATTGTCTTTGAACGTGAGTCGTATTGGCTGCTAGTGAATCGTGAGGAACTTTTTAAGTTTACCTGGAAGAAGCTGGAAGAGAGTGGATTTAAAAAAGGAAAGAAAGCCTATCATGTTTATGATCGAGCGTACTGGGGTAAACGAGATAAGCTGACGTTGGTGCCTTATGACGATATCGAAAAGCTAAACGATATTACGAAATTAGAAAAATGAATGATGATGTTTCATTCGGAGGAATCTCCGAAGAAATGTATAATATATGGAAGGAGGATTTGAACATGGCTAAAAAGAAAAAAGCTAAGAAGAAGAAAAAGAAAAAAGCTAAAGCTAAAAAGAAAAAGAAAAGATAATGAAAAGACTTGAAAGATATAATTATGTCCGTGTTCCGCGGTCCGATGACGAGGGAAATAGAACGTATGACGTGGGGGGAACCAAATTACCTAGCGTCACGACTATCCTATCACGGACCAAGGACCAGGGATACCTAAAGAAGTGGAAAGCCAAGGTGGGAGACGCGCAAGCTGAAGTGATCAAGAATATTAGTTCAAAGCGTGGAACTTCCATGCATAAGTACATTGAAGCGTTTATCCTTCAGAAGGGATACGAGGATATGACATCATTGGGCCAACAAGCAAAGTCCATGGCGAATAAACTCATTGAGAACGCTCTATTGCCCATCGATGAGTATTATGGAAGCGAAGTGACGTTGTACTACCCTGGCCTTTATGCAGGGAGCACGGACCTGGTCTGTAAGCACAATGACATGGATACCATTGTAGACTTTAAACAAGCAAACTCCCCAAAACGCAAGGAATGGATTCAAGACTATTACATGCAGATTGCAGCATATGCCATGGCCCACGACTATATTCATGGCTCTAGTATTGAACAAGGGATCATAATGGTATGTACTCCTGACCTATATTTGCAAGAATTCAGGTTTCAAGGGGCTGAATTGCGTATGTGGAAGCACGAGTTTTTGAAAAGATTAGATGCCTACTACGAATTAATAAGAGACTACAAAGAAGAAGCACAGATTGATACACAACAATTATTAAAAGAATTTGAAAAGGATTCATGAAAGAATTTACCCCGTCACAAATAGCAACACATTTAAAATGGGTATACAGTAGACCAACATATTATAAGGAGGAACATGAGAGAAGCAGGAACAGTAAGAGAAAGACTTTACCAAGCACTGATCAAGCGCTACATCGCAGATCAAGAAGACGCCCTGGTCAAGATCGACGCTCTATTGACTAGCCACTTTGTGATGCCTGATCATGCAGACATAACAGGCCAAATTGATAAATTATTGGCTAAAGTTGCGTTTGCTAGTGAGAAGATGGCAACATTGAGGCGGTATTACGGCACGAATTAGGCGGAAATGTGTCTAAAATTAGGCACCAACGTTTTACATATAGTACTAAAACTCATGAAAAAAGTTTTTTTACTTTTTTATTTCAAATAGAGCGTAAAACGTCGAAATGAACTATTATCGTTGGTATATATAGCTGAATGTACGACGTTTTACAAAAATGTAAAATGTATAAAACGTCGTAGTGTAAAATAAGTGAGCAATACCAAGGGGTGTATGGGGTACACGGGAACGAAAAGACGATTGATATAAGTAGTTTTGTCAGTTTTAGTACTATATACAGGTGGGGATGAAGAGGAAGAAATCAAAATATAAACATCTAGTGATTAATAAGAAGAAATATTACTTCTATAAGATATCCTGGCTTGACATTGTCGGGGATGCGGGCCATGCTACGGCTGATGAGTTCGATAAGTTCGAATGCTCAAAGATGGTATCGTTTGCTTACATCTACAAACGTTCTAAGAAATTCCTTTGGACTTTTGCTAGCTATGACTCGAAGGATGAGGCATATAGTGATCGGAACGTCTTCCCTACAGGGTGCATAACTGGACTCAAAAAGATTTATGTGGAATCCCGATAATATTATGTTGATGGGCTGGACTTTGGTGATTTTGGCGCTGGGGCTTTCTCTTCTTCTGAATGTGTATTAGATGTCGGATTGGCAGAAATATTTTTTGGTTTTGTTTCTTTTTTCTTTTCTTTGGTTTGTGATGATTTTTGGTCCAATAATGCGGCTTCAGGGGTAACGTTTAAAATCGGTGCGTAATCGTCTAAAATTTGTTTCATTTTGTTTTCTAGTTCTTCTTCTGACATGTCTTCTAGTTTCCCATGTTTTATTATTTTCCGTTCTATGTATAGTCCTCCTGCTTTGCCTCGATTCGTCTCAGCGTTTACAGCAGCAGAAAATGAATGTTTCTTTAGCGCAGCCTCTCTTAAACGAGCGAGTTCAGCCAAATGAGTATCATAAGTAATTTTGTGTTTTTCTAATCTCTCTTCTTTGAGTCTCCCTACATATTGAACCACTAGGGGTGAGAGTCTAGGATTTAATAGTTCAGATCCTTCTTGCCTAGATCTATCTTTGCTATAACCAGCAGCGATGGCTGCCTCGGATTGAGTCATAGGTCCTGATGGTCCGCCAAATACTATGAACTCGGCGAATCTCATTTGCATTTCAGTTAATCTTTTAGGAACTCCCATATTTGACAATTTAGGGTAACAATGATAAAAAGTCAATATGAAGAAAGAAAAAACAATACATGAGTTAGGGAAAGAATTTCCAGGGAAGAGTTATAAAGAACTGGAAAAATACAGAGACGCAGACCGACAGGAGGAAGCTCAACAGATTCCTTTGAGTGAATCTCAAAAGTCTCAGGAAGATTTAGAACCTATCGATGGAGAAGAACAAGATAACCCTACGCTTTGGGATATAGCTACGACGCATAATGTAAGTTATGCGGATGCTGTTCCAATCCAGGAAGACATGCGTTTAAAAAGAGATGCCTTGAAGGAGGCGTGTACTCTTGCTGAGATGAGAAAGGATAGAACACCTTTAGCTAACATGAAGAAGAGAGCAGAAGAAGCAGAGGGTGAGTTGAGTATCATGAAAGGAATTGAAACCAATCGAGTGAAGGAAGCCCAGGCTAGATGTGATCATCTGCAAAATGAGTTGGACAGATGTAAGAAAGAAAATAATGATTTATATAATAGGATTGCTGACTCACTTGAAGTTAATGAGTCACACCAAAAACTTAATGGAAAATTACAAGAAAGATTGACAGAGTTAGAAGAAGAGAATAAGAAGTTGCACGAACACTTCGATAAAAAAATTGATAGTGCGCGGAAAGCAGGATTATAATGAGAGTCAGAGACTTACAAGAATTTTTATCTAAATTTACAGAAGCAAATGCAATAGGCACCCGTCAGGGAAATGCTATTTCGAATGCTGTTATTTTTGTAGAAGTAAATGGTGAGCTTCGTGAAATTAGACGCATGGAAGTGCATGAACATACTGCTCCTATCATTGGCCACCCTGGTCATACTGCGCATCGATTAGTTATGAAAACTCAAAAAGCAAGCAAGTTATTGCTTCCTGAGAAACTTAAAGATGACTACTAGTGTTCCCCCGAAAACTGAATGGGTCCAGAAGCTAAATTATATAAAAAACTTAAGTCTAAAACCCCTAAAATTATCTGGACAAGGATTGAAAACCTTAGCTTACTTGGGTGCCCTGATCTATTGGGGTATACTAATTCTGGGCACTTTTTCACTCTTGAATTAAAAGTTACTTCGGGTAATAAAATCAAATTTTCTCCACACCAAATCGCGTGGCATGTTGCACATCCACACAATACTTTTATCTTAGCCGAGGCCCTCGGTCCGAGGCTCGTGAAACTTTTTCCAGGATCACGGATCAGGGAGCTTGCGGCTTGTGGCTTTAAGCTTGAGGCTTGTAGCTTGGGGCTTGAGGCTTGCGCCTCTTACTTCGATTCGCTTGGTGCTTGAGGCTTGGAGCTTGTGGCCTGTATCCATTGGCCTTGGCCCATGCTTCATGGAGCTCGTGTATGACTCTAGTGTTTCGGGTATGTGACATGTTTAACTTCTGGATCCCAGCAGCGTCGACAGCTCTTACACTGGTTGCCTTGCTTCGATGCAGGACAGTCGCCGCCCGAGTCCACAACCGTGGACCAATGAGTCCAGGCCTGACCAGGCGTCGTGTTATTTTTCGCGTTGCTTAATCTTATTACTAAATTCTTAGGATATGAACCGAGCGGCAGGTATCGACGCTCCTGAGTCGGCAGCCAGTGCATGGTTCCTGGAGTATTATTACAAACTTCAAAAATTTTCTTAAGGTGCCAGACGCCCTGCAGGTCTCCTGAGTCGTGCCAGCGGAAATGCTTCTTGCCCTTCACCAGGACTGATAGGCCCTCGGACCATTGCGGGTGTGTTAATGAGTCCAGACGGCGTTGCAGCGCGTCCTTAACATTTGGAAAATTGTATCGACCTTTAAAAGCATAGCATTTATAGCATGGCGTGTCTGGGATCAGGCGGAGCTTCGCGCCAGTCTGACAGGCGCTCGCGGGCAGGTTATACGAGCCTTCAGGCATCTTGCCTGGTGCTGACAGTCCTCCTGTTATTCTGATTGCTTCTTTTTTAAGCATCTCTTTTTTTATTCCAGAATCTAGAATTTAAAATTAAATCCAGGCGCTGTCTTAAATTTCCGAGCGGCGTTTTATCATTTTGAATTTGCTTGAAACATTCTTCATCAAGCGTTTGGATGGCCAGAACCAACACGTCGTGAGCTTCTTGAGCCCAGCTGTTGCTTCTGGTTTTTTTGTCTTCGTCTCTAAAGTATGGCATAATATTTCTTCTTTCTATTTTTATTCTACTATCTAAACATGGTCATATTGTGACGCTTGCGGCTTGGAGCTTGGGCCTTGTGCCTTGGTTCGTGAAGGCTTGGAGCCTGGAGCTCTTGGCCATTGATCCTGATCCGCGGTCCATACTTCGACCAGTTATTACTCATGATCTTGAGCTCAGTCCCGATCGTCAGCAGCTGGCCCTGAGATGCATTCTTAACTTCTATTGTGAATTGTTTCATGTTTTTATTTTATCCTTTAATTGTGTTTGTTTCATGGCGCTTGAAGCTTGGAGCTTGAGGCTTGCGTGTCGCGCCTGTGTTCGTATTGATTTTTTTCTTTGGCCTTGCGCGCCTTGCGGCGCGCTCAGCATGGAGTTGTGAGAAAGTTTTAAATTTCATCGTCCTCGTCTGGTGTTGGGAACATATAAAAGACATGGTCCCTATCAACCCTGTCCCTGATCCATGTGACTGGACACTTGTCCAGCCAATCATGGAACTCTTCTGACATTGGGCTAACTTTAGTCAAGGACCACCATATATTGTTTTGGGAAGTGCTGTCTGAACCAGTCGAGCCCAGCCCGGACAATGTCCCAGGCTTCAAAGCGTTCAGCTCCCATAATGGTATCATAGACTGATGCAGCATAGCCCGGCATCTCTGTCTCTTCACCTGTGAATCGATTCTTAATCTTCACAATTTTATCTTCGTATACACTACAGTCGAAGGGCAGGACCACAGTCTGGCCATGCCATTTAACTTTTTTCTTTTTTGGTTTTTCAAACATATTTATTCCTTTCATAACTTCATCCTACATGATCCAGGATCCACTGTCAAGCTTGCCTGTTGCTTGTAGCTTGCGGCTCCCGGCCCAGATTAGAATGGTTCTAAAGTGTGTTGCTGGAGCTAGTGCGCTGGCGTTCAACTAGTTTTGGGATCCCGACGCTCATCCAGTAATATAGAGGTTAATATCCTCCACTAATTTAGAATCATTCTAAACTGGCCAAGTACACTGAAGCCCAGCGGCAATTGTTTACCGGTGCACCAGGGCTTAAGAGTAATTAACTCTGTACTTGACCCCAGATCCTAGGGTATCTCACGAGCTTGCGAGCGCGCTCCTAGGATCAGGGCTCAAGGGCACCACTACAGGGAATACATAAATGTTTCCTAATCATGGCGCCAGATGGCCTTTGCTTATCATCAAGCCATTACAGCTCTATCTTCAGCAAATTCTAAAATCTTGGAAATAAGTAAATGGCTAAAAAACCAAATGCACCCAAGAATAAATAAAACCATAAACTATCTATTAACATTTTTTATACTCTTCTACTTTACCATTTATAAAAGCTTCATTTAATTTTTTCTGTCTTGCTAATTCCATATCAATTTGTCTTATTCTGTGTTCAGAATATAAGAACAGGCAAAAACCACCAATTATTAAACCAAGTCCAATATACAGTATTAAGTTATAATCTATCATATATAATCCTATTTAATGATTGACAAGAGATATGTCAAGGTATAAATTACCTTAATTCTAACAAATAACAGAAAGGAAAAAATGAGTAGAATAAGACTAAATCAAGAGTACAGAAATAAAATCGCAAATCGTATGCGAGTACATCTTGAACAAGAAACCACGCAAGAGAAAGAGAAATATCTAAAAGCAAGGGAAGAAATGAAACCGCTTCAAGATATTACTTGGAAACTTGCGGAAGAAATAGTTAGACGACACTATACACCTAAAGATGTTGAAATGGCATATCATCTACAAAACAAGTTTCAAAATGTAGATACTATTGCGAAAGATAGTTGTTTCCATTTTGGTTATCAAGGTCAAGTAGAGGATAGAGATGAAAATGACAAACCAATAATGAAAGACAAATATATTGAAAGTCATTTTGATTTTAAACTCAATGGAAATATTAATGGCGAGGAACACTCAAAGTCGGAAGATTTTGGCTATGCCTATTTTAGAGATGAACTAAAAGGGCGAGAGGGTTGCAATCCAGATATTAATATTGAGATGAAAGACAAGGATAGAAATCCACACCAACAAAAATTTCAAGACGCAAATGACAAGTATCTTGGAACAAGTAGTGGTAGAGATAATCAAACCTCTTACGCAAGAGAGTGGAATAATGATTATGTATTAGATTTAATCGGTAGAGAGTATTGCCGAGATAGGTCTATTGCTTGTAATAAAGAGGAATATGACACTCTAATGTTTTGGCAACAATCTAAAGGACATTTAATTACTTGCCACCAAAAATGGATAGAGAGTATTTTAAATCAAATGAAAGAAATTAAACTTGGTTTAAAAGGTTATAGATATTTAGACGAGGCGATTGAGTTATGTACTGAACTCGGTCTAAATGTTCAAGACGCAGAAATAATTAGAACTAACTCAACTGGTCTAGTTATTTACAATCCAAAAAATCTTGCTGAAAGAGTTAAATCAATGAAGAATAAATCTATCAGTAGAGAACAGAAAATTGCTATGTGGAAAAAAGAAATGAAAGAAAGGGAACAAATATAGCATTGACAATACTGGGATAATCAAGTATTATCCCAGTATTAATAACAACAACGAAAGGACGACTAATGAAAGACCTACTAAAAGACGGAACAATGTTTTTAATAACATACACTCCACAAACTATCGGTGGTGTTCCAAATCACGACAAAAGACATATCACTAGACGAGGTAAATGGGATATGAAATGCAAGTTAAATGAAAGCTACATTTTATACTTTGATAGAGATAGAGGTAATTATAGATATGCGAGTAATAAACTTTCGCCTATTCATATTTCTATCGGTTTAAATAAAGAAGAAATGAGAGTGATACAATGACAAAACCAATCAGACGACAAGTTGACGACAGACTTCCACCTTGGCTACACTCTAGATTTTTGAGTGCAGTTGATTATATTTGGCAAGTCAAAGGTAATAATGAAGAAAGCATTAAAAGAGTTGAGCAAGTGGCAAATAGTGGACATTTTTCCGATGAAGAAATGTCTTGGATAATGTTGCTCTTAATTATGCCTAAAGTAAATAAGATGATTAAGGAAACAAATGAGTGGAAAGAGTTTCAAGATCAGAAGAAAGAGAGTGTGCATTAATGAAATATTGCCAAGGACCAAAGTGTCATACTTATAGAACTAAGGATAGAATACGAGGACCGAAAGGCGCCAAGTATTATCAGACGAGAAGAAGATCAAGCTTCTATTATCTTGGTGGCAATGCGTGTTCAATGAACTGCGAAAGAGATTGGTATGTTAAGTTCGGTGAACAAGCAATCAATCACTTCGGCAGAATACACGAGCCAATAAGACTAACAGAAGAAAATGCGTGGGTTAAAGATTATGATTATAATTGGGATGCAGAAGATAGACAATCTAATTGGCATTGGCTGAATACATTAACCAATGAACGCAGACCAATAACGAAAGAACAATACAACAATCCAGATTTAGTTCGTCCATAACTA
>VTLG01004918.1_pt1 | contig 12078 bp, 17 predicted proteins | sample 4694571 | NCBI WGS metagenome assembly VTLG01 (sample SAMN12604809, study PRJNA352737) | marine metagenome | biome: ENVO:00000447; feature: ENVO:00000209|ENVO:00000569|ENVO:01000036; material: ENVO:00002151; isolation source: viral sequences binned using virsorter ... | reverse complement strand
AAGATTTTATATCTGAGTTTGTAGTATTGTTGGTTGTAGTTGTAGATTCTGATCCGGATTGATATGTAGTTGTAGCAGTTGATGTGTATCCACCTTCAATTGCTGTATTACTTCCTGATGTATTTGTCTGTGTAGATCCAGGATAAGCTGGTTTAATAAGTGTCAGTAAACAAACTAATATAATTAATATCCCTGTAAAATAATACTTCATACTTTTACCCATCGTATTTTATCTCGTTTTCAAAAGACATGTCTGTTGCATGATCTTTTTTATATTTGTAAACTCTCTTACATTTGCAATTATCACAAGCGCATAAATCTCCATCGTAATGATGACCATGTAAGTTTTCACTACAATGGCAATCACAATGGCATTTTTTACACTTAGCCATTTACAGTCTCTCTACAAGAAGGACATTGTTTTTTATAAGTGTCCGGATGTTTTTCACAGGCTACTTTTATTCCTGTTTCATCTTTTGGAAAATCCTCATACAATTCTGTATGGGGATCTTTTTCTTCTTTTTCTTTTTGCCAACTAAAAAGCCAAGTGACAAATCTGTCCCATAAGTCTTTAATCATTTTTCTTCTCCTCAATTTCGTAGAAAAAATTGTCAGTGTCTTCTGTTTTCCACTTACCTGTATCTTCTACATTCCATTCGGAAGTTTGTACCTTCCAGTCAGGGATTTCATCCTTCACAGTAAATGAAGGTATGTCCCATATTAATCTATTGTTTGGCTGTGCCGCATAGTTGCCGTCATCTAACGCAAGTATGTGTGCGCACTTATGTTCGTGCGGGATCTCTGAATGATCAGTGTCTATTATATTACTCTCTGGATGTGCAAAGTCAACTGTGAATAAGTAGGACCCGTGATGCCACTTCTTATCTTTTCCTATGTATTTACCAGCTTGTCCGTCTAGAATATCAAAACTAGTAACACTAGGGTAATAAGAAAAACAATTCCACAATTCCAATTCATCAAGTCTCCTGGTCGGAACAGCTTTCGGTTGAAAACCACGTTGAATAAAAGCCGATATGGGGAGACGATAAAAGACAGCACCGTTTTCCATGATGGCATGGAAAAGGATTGGCCTTCCTGTGATTGAGGCAATACCGAAGATAATACAGTCTTCAACTTCGCCATGATGTTTTTTAAGGTCATATAAATACTCCTTTTTTATTTGTGCGTATTGTACAGGAATATTTGCATTTAAGTAAGACATATTTTAACCTCATTTTATTTCACCCCAATTAGGGCCATATTCATAGTCAACCTTGTTAGGAACTTCTAATTTAACAGCATTTTCCATGATCTCAATAATTTTATTTGCATTATCACTTACAGATATATCTAATTCATCATGAACTTGTATATGTGGTGTAATGCCTTCTTTATATAAATCTATCATTGCTTTCTTTGTCATGTCCGCAGCACTACCTTGTATCAATCTATTCAAAGCTTTGTATGTGTAAGCACGTTTAATCCCTGGTCCGTGTTCCAAGAGCGCTGCATCATGTGGCAATGCCTTATGAATACCAAACTGATTTGGCTCCCACAAATGGAAACGACAAAGTCGACCTAGTAACGTTCTAACTTTACCAGATCCTTGTGCACGCTGCATAACATTATCCATTAATTGTTTTACGAATGGCACTCTATTATGGTACTGTCTAAACAAACCATCAGCTTTATCTTTACTGACTCCAAGTTCTGCTTGTAATTTATTTTTACCCATACCATAGAACAGACCAAGGTTTATAGTCTTGGCCTGTGATCTAGGTATCTCTGCCATCTCTGCTACAATACTGTGAAAGTCCGCATCACCATCGTGATACGCATCCAATACTTCGCCTGCTCCATAAAGATTCTGTAAAGCTGCATAATGCACTACCAGCCTAGGCTCTTGTTGAGAATAGTCAAATACACCCCATGTATGGCCTTCCTCGGGTATAAATAATGACCTAATAGCTGGTCCAAGGTCTTTGTTTCTAGCTGGTATTTGCTGTAAATTTGGGTTTGAATATGAGAATCTACCGGTCACAGTTCCGCCATTATCTCCTCTTAATTGGTTAATTTCAGCATGTATTCTTCCTTTATGATTATGCTTTATTATGGTATCAATAAATGTGGTATGAGCCTTATTAATTTCACGGGCTCGGGCTATTTGTTTTACCAGTGGGTGGGGGTGATTCTGTAAAAAGTTTTTTGTAAATGATGGAGAATTTGTTTTTTCGGTGCGGTCAAATGGTAGGCGAAGTTTTTCAAAAACTTGCGCAATGGATCTCGCAGCCCATATTTGGACATCTACTTGGGTTTCTGTTTTTACTTTTAATAGGCACTCTTTTTCTTCTTTATGTAATTCTTCTTTTAATTTGTGAGCTTGCTCTACGTCTACACGAACTCCTAAAAAACGCATATCAACAAGGCAAGGAAATAATTCTGTCTCTAAATCAAAAATAGAATTTATATCTTGATAATCAATTTCTTTTTTTAATTCTTTCCAAAGTTCTAAAGTTATCTCAGCATCTTTTTGTGCATAAGCGCCAACATAAATGGCAGGTAGTTTATACATTTCTGCCTTAGGGTCAACACCCCAATCTTTTGCAGCTTGATATAAATCAGTTTCATTTTTACTTTTTCCAGTGTATCTTTTAGAACAATTGTTTAAGTCATAACGCATTTGATTTTCATCAACTAAGGCCGATGCAATCATCGTGTCTACAATTTTACCGTTAATACTTAAACCGAGCGCTCGAATCCAACACACGTCATACATGGCGTTATGAAATATTTTAATGGCTGGTGTAGATAATACACCTTGAAACCATTTTAAAACTTTAGTTCTATCCATATTACCACCACCTTCATGTGCAATTGGATAATAACCAGACCAACCTGGTACAGCTACAGCAACACCTACGACATCTCCTTTACCTATTACTGATCCTGATCCCATTTTCATAAGTTCTGGGTCTTTAGTTTCTAAATCAATTGCTATTTCATTATATTTTGATAAATCTGGAAATTCTTCTGGCGGCAGCCATTCTGTTTGTGGTTTAAAAATTGGTATTTGCATTACTTAAATATGCCCCATGAATTTTTCTTTTCTTTTTTTATCTCTTTCACTTCTTCAGGATAGTCTCTATCAATCGCCATGTCAATATAATGTTTAGCTTTTAATAAATCTTCTTTTTGATTTTTTTGTTTATGCCTGCATAAATATTTTATTGCGTTTCCTTCTGCAAACGGAATATTATTTTTGTTAATAAATTCTGATGGCTGAATAACCATAGATTTATAATGAGTCCCTCCTACCTGCTTTTTATATATTTGATCTGTCATTTGCTAATTCCTTAATTATTCTTTGAATATTATATTCTTTTCTTCTAGCTTTAACCTCTGGTCTTTGACCATATGCTTTGTCCCATGCTTTACCTTTAGGACTTTGTCTCCATTTTTTTCTTGCTCGTTTTCTGCTTTCAGCGTAAGGATGTGTCATATTATATATCCTTTATTTGCTCTTTTTGGTTCCACTATATGTAAATTTTCTTTCGTTCTTGTTGCACCTACATAAAATAATCTATTTTCATCGTCTGGATTTCTCTCATACGTATTCATAGTCGTTTGTGTTAAATCCGTCAAGAGAACAACGTTTTGCGCCTCTCCACCTTTTGCTGCATGAATTGTTGATAATTCTATTCTTGGTTTTTTATTTAAAGACTCACCATTAGCTCTCATTTTTCTTAAATAATTTACTCTAGTTTGACCCGCATCATCAAAAGCTTTGTACCACTCATCACTTGTTTTTAAATCATAATGTTTTTTTAACGTATCCATGTCATACATACCTTCTTTGGCCATACCCTTTATTTTTTGCTTATTAAAATTTTTATCAGTCATGTATTTAGATATTTTTTCTAATTGTTTAAAATTTAATGGTTGACCTTTTCTTAAATATTCCCAATCAGTTGCTGCTTCTTGCAAATCTTTTTCATAATTTCTTTTGTATCTATTTTCATAGTAAAAACCTTTTCTGTATAAAGAATCTTCTACATCTTTTAACATGTGTCTTGTTCTTGCTAATACCAACCATTCACCTGTTGACATATCCACACTATCTATATCAAAATGTCTATGCAAACTTCCTTCGTTTGTTTTAGGTTGCCAATTTTTATCTATTCTATTTCTAATTCTATTAATTATACCCATCGCTAAACCGTGAACCTTAGCCGGTATTCTAAATGATTGTGTCAATGGTAAGTTTATCATTTGATTTTGTAGTGCAATAAAAGAATCTACATCAGCGCCAGCCCATTTAAATATAGCCTGGTCATCATCTCCTGCAATAAATGTGTCTTCTGTTTTATTCCAAATAGATTTTGCCATATCCCATTGCATCAATGACAAATCTTGTGCTTCATCTATAAATACCACATCAAACTTTGGAGACTTATCTGACTTTGTAAACTCTGTAATCATGTCATTAAAATCTATTAAGGCATATTCTTTTTTATATCTTTTTAATTCATTATATATAATTCTTAACTTATCTAATTCTAAATCCTGTGTGTGCTCCATCATGTTGTACTGTTGTTCTGGAGTTATGTTTCTAAGTTGTGATAATTGTATAATTTGTAAGTATTCACTATCAGATGTAAATATACCGTGATCTTCTTGGTGTTCTGCGTATGCTACAGGAAAACCTAATTTTTTTCCAAGATCTTTGTAATGTCTTGGCTGCATTACTTGATCTTTTTTTAATCCTAACTTTCTAAATGCTAGTGAGTGTAGTGTTCTAAAATATGGTAAATCGTCTTCTGATAAATTAAATTGTTTCATTGCCCTATCTCTTGCTTCGTGCGCAGCTTTTTGTGTAAAAGCAAAGTAACCAACTTTATCAGGATCTGTTTCTTTTAAATAACTATCTACTTTATTTAATAAAGTTGTAGTTTTTCCTGTTCCTGGTGGTCCTAATACTATTGTTTTCACAAGGTTTTTTCCTCCAATTGTTTTTTAGGTTTGTACATATTATTCATTGCTTCTCTCATTTTTATTTCTTCTTTTTCTCTTTTATCAATAGCTAATTTTTTTATATCTGGATGCATATTTTTATATAAAAAAACTGCATTTCTTAAAGTTAATCCATGTGCACAATTAGAATAAAGGTTAAGATGGTAGTACATATCTCCTTCATGTATCACATCATGAAATTCATCTATAATAGAGTTTTTTCTTTTTTCTTTATATTCGACGTTTGTTCTAAATATCAAACCTAACCCATCACATATCGCTTGCCAGTTTTTAGAAGAAAAATTTTTAGTTTCATTTATTTCTAGTTGCCAAGAACTTTTGCTCTTTTCAAATCTATGTTCTATTATGTCTGTCTCAATATCTTTATATTTTATATCACATACTTTTCTAACATATTGATTCCACGTATATTTTTTTATATTTTTAATTTCTTTTTTTATATCTTTATTTTTTTCTTCTTTTTGATATTCATTTAAAAACCAATTATCTTCTTCTAATTTTTTTTCTAAAGCATTGATAGTTTCTTCTTTCCATTTTTCTAAAAAAACATTACTGCCTTGAAGTCTTAAATTAAAAATAATTCCTTTTATGCCATCATAGCTATACCATTCACCTTGATGTCTATGTTCATGCAAAACTCTATGCCAATAAGTTTCTTCACCAATTAAATAACCAAGAAGATATATTTGTTTAGGATTTCCTGTTTTACAACCACTTAATCTACTTAAAACTCTTTTTTCATTTGCTGGATCTGCAACATCTTCATCATCATGCGGCTTAACTTTTCCAATTTTTATAAAACCATCACAAAGAAAAAAATACACAATATCCATTTTTTTATCTTTAGGTTTCATTTCTTCTATTCTTTCCTCTATTTTTTCTTCAGTGTATGCTCCATATGCCATTAAAACACATCCTTAGGTTTTAATTCTTTTTCGTTATAATCTTCTGTTCGTTTATCAAATTGTTTAACTACAAATACAGATATTCTTTCTTTACCAACTCTTTTTTCTTGGCAATTACATGTCTCTTTTAACATTTGTGCTGTTCGTTGATAGTTTATATCCCATCTTTGTCTTATTAAAAATTGATTAAAGAATCTGTTGTATACAAAGTGATGATAACCATCACTAGTCCACACACCACCTTTTTTAAGATCATTTATATCTGATCCTATGTGTCTGTTTAAACAAAATTCTTCTAAATGATTTCTTAATTGATCGTGTGTTGTTACACCTTCTGGTGGTTCAACAGGTTCGTGGTTCTTCATCAATGGGTTTATAATCATGTCCCAATCTTTTGGTTTGACTGTTGGTGGTTTAAAATCTAATTGCTCCATGCACGCTTCTTGAAATAAACTTTGTTGTTTTAAAAATTTTACATTCTCTAAATGCAATCGTTCACCATCTACGTTTAAATAATAATATGGTTTTTCTAATTTAATTTTTTGTAAGTCAGTTAGTGCAGGAAATACTATTTCTTCTCCTATTCCATACTTACGACTCTTACATAATTTTTTATCACATAAATTACACATAGGAGTGTCATTACATTTATACCCCCAATCTTTTTTATCATGTTGTCTTTTAATTATATCTACTTCTGATTCACTTAATGGATTTGCTGACGCTGCAATATTAAACATTGTAAGTCTACTCTTCCACTCTGATGGCCATTTCTTTTTAGCATATACTCCATAATGAAATATTGCATTATTTCTACCACCTTCTGGTATCTTATTTATTGCCATAAGTTCTATACACGGTGGTGCATCTGAGTATTCTGATTGTGGTCTTACAACTTTTAATTTTTGTAATTGATCTGGTGTTTGTTTATTTCTTTCATACAACTTAAAAAAGTCATCCATACTAGCAGCATTTCCATCTTCAAGAAAGGCATATCTTGTTGTATTGTCACTATTAAAGTATGGTAAATTTAAAAAATTTCCTGTATCATCTTGCGATTTTAATTTAATTTGTTTTGGAAAAACCTCTGATCCTCCGTATCCTAAAACTGTTTTTATTTCTGTAAGTTTGTCTCTCATTCTTTCTGCTTCTACCGGCTCTGTTGTAAACAGAAAAACGTGTGCTCCGCCACTCTTTGACCGACACACTATTAATGGTAAATTTATTTGTTTAATTTTTTGTATTAATTTTACATGATCAAATCCTGCATAAGAATCTATGTCTACACAACCCCATTTACATTTGTTATCATCATTAATTGGAATAATTCCTAAACTTTGTGTGCCATTTAAATGTTTTGACCAAAGGTCATCCGTAACAGGTTGACGTACTACAAATGATTGTCCTTTTAACTTAACACCATTCTCAGCAGGTGCACTTACTTTAGTGCAACCATGAGCACGTTCTAATCCTTGAAATATGTTTTTAAAGTTTTCTACTGACATAAATTAAAAGTGGGCGTATCCACTCTCGCTTAGACGCCCACTACCTAGGATTCGGTTAGTACGGTGTACTAGAAGTTTCCTCTGATCCATGTTTAGCTTGAACTTCACCTTTGCCTACTCGCTCAGCAAAGTTTTTAGCTATGTCATAGATAGACTTGTCAGTAACAGGACCAATCTTAGCTACATCCCATCCAAACCATGTTCCTTTGTCATTAGACATCTGAACAGTTTTTAGATTATAAATGTGGCTGTAAGTTGGCGGTGTAAATAATCCGTTCTTGCCCTGCATTTTAATTCCCATCATCATTGAGTTCCATTTTCTACTCACTTTTAATTGAGTAGCTTTCATAGAAATCAAAGCTGTAGTTGGACTGTCACCCATTAATATAACAAAATGGTTAGCAGTGTTCTCCAAGTAATTACCATTTGGTAATCTATCCTTGTAAGATTTATCACGAGTAGTTGTACTCACAATATCACTGTCTGCCTCGTGAATTGCAACAGGTGCTCCTGTGCTTTGTCCACGATCTTGCCACTCAATATATTGTCTTTTGTAAAAGACAGGTATAACATTTATATTGCTATACAACTCATTGGTAACAGTATTGATTATCTTGCCTGGCTCTGCGCCCTCGACATATTTTCCATGAGTCTTATTAACCTCTGGAGATAATTGTCCCAAAACTTTTAAGAATGGTAACGCAAGATCTTCTTGCGATATGTTTTGAGAACCTTTGTTTGCATCAGCTTCAAATAAATTTGCAGATAATGCTCCTTCTTTTTTCGTTGCTACTTGGTTCATAGTTATTGTTTCCTTTTTATTGTAGTCTTATTTCCAACAAATATGTTGAAAATTTCCGTTGGCATTTCTTTTCCTGCCTCTATACGCTCACGGACTAACGCTTTAAGAGTCATGGGCTCAACCTTCAACTTTTGTGTCGGTTGGTACCCACGCTCTTGTGCAAGGTTGGCATAATCAGCCGCCTTGTTTTCTTCGTTACGACCAAAAGATACGGATATCTCATTTTTGATTATATCTCCTAGTCCATTGTTACGAAGCCATTTAAAAGCCGCGTCTCTATTTGCTACAGTAATTGTAGCACTATAGTGCGGCTTAACATCTACAGAAGAACCATCCATAAGTTTTAAATGAGATAAACCCATTTCACTCATCATAGTTGGAATTACTTCTCCAGATAAATGCTCTAATTGTTTTTTTGTATTCTTAATATTTTCTTCTTGTGATTCAAGTCTAGTTTGTAGTGATTCTAGTTTTTCTACTTGATCTGCAAGTGACTGAATATTATCAGTCTTTTTCATTGTGTCTTGTTGGTCTTTTTCAAAATCAATCATCAATTTCTCCTTTCTCGTATAAATTAATTTCAATAGGATAATATTTTCTTTCTTGCTTATCCCATTTTAATAGATTGTATTTGCCATTTGTAATATCAGAAACTATAGAGCATGCAACACCTATAATTGCAGGATCACCTGTTAATAATAAATAATCTCCTTCTTTAAAATCTTTTAAAGCTTTTCTTAATTTAAAAACTAAAGGACCTGGAGAAAATATTATTTGCGAAAATTCTGGCAATAAAAATTTAAATTGACCATAATGAGATGCACCCATAATGTTAATTTTAGGATTGCCTGATTGTGTTCCTGAAATTTCTTGTATGACATAAACTATATTTTCTTTCATGCTTGACAATATAGGTGTTTAACATTATATTGTCAACTAGAAAGAAGAAAATTATGAACTATAAATTTAAGATGAAACCTTACAAGCATCAATTGACCGCTTTAGAAAAGTCATGGAATAGAGAAACCTATGCGTATTTTATGGAAATGGGCACAGGTAAAACAAAAGTATTAATAGATAATGCGGCCATGCTTTATGATAAAGGTAAAATAGATGGTCTTTTAATAGTTGCACCAAAAGGTGTAATAGGCACTTGGTATAACCAAGAACTTCCTGCTCATTTACCTAATCACATAGAAAATGTGACAGTATTATGGCAAGCAAACATAAATAAAAAACAACAAGAAAAATTAGATACTTTGTTTGAAATAGAAACGGCTTTACATATTTTAATTATGAATGTTGAAGCGTTATCTACAGAAAAAGGTTATAATTATGCACATAAATTTTTAAATGCTCATAAACCATTAATGGCTATAGATGAGTCTACTACAATAAAAAATCCTAACGCTAAAAGAACTAAAAACATAATTAAATTATCTGATATTGCTAAATATAAACGTATTATGACAGGATCTCCTGTAACTAAAAATCCATTAGATTTATATAGTCAATGTGAATTTTTAAGTCCGTGGTTATTGGACTATACGTCATATTATGCATTTAGAAATAGATATGCAGAAATGAAAACTATGCATGTACATGGTAGATCAATACAAGTAGTAGATAAATTTAAAAACTTAAGTGAGTTATCTGACACTCTTAAAAATTTTTCTTATCGTGTATTAAAAGAAGATTGCCTAGATTTACCGGATAAAATTTATATGAAAAGAAATATAACATTGACTCCAGATCAGTTTAAAATTTATAAACAAATGAAAGATCAAGCAATAGCAATGTTAAATGGTAAAGTAACTAGCACTGTAAATGTATTAACACAGTTAATGAGACTACAACAAATTACTTGTGGTCATTTTACTGCTGATGATGGCTCTACCCAAGCTATAAAAAATAATAGAATAACAGAACTAATGGATGTTTTAGAAGAAACAGAAGGAAAATCTATTATATGGGCCCATTATCAATATGACATTACAAATATAATTAAAGAAGTTACAAAAAAGTATGGTCCAGGGTCCATTGTTGACTATTATGGATTAACGCCACAAGAAGAAAGACAGCCTAATATTAAGAAATTTCAAGACGACCCTAGGTGTCGGTTTATTGTTGGAACGCCTTCTACGGGCGGCTATGGCATTACTTTGACCGCTGCAAACACCGTAATTTACTATTCTAACGGATATGACCTAGAAAAGCGTTTACAGTCAGAGGACCGTGCACACAGAATAGGACAGAAAAAACCAGTAACTTATGTAGATTTAATTTGTGATGATACTGTAGATGAAAAAATAGTTAAAGCTTTACGTAAAAAGATAGACATAGCATCTGAAGTATTAGGAGAAGAACTTAAATCATGGATTTAGTAGGACTATACGCGTAGCGCGCCAGAATTTTTAAACTAAGTGTTTAGCTGATCCAATTACAGGTTTATATTTAACTTTACCATTAAGATCTCGGTATGCATGCATAAATTGTGCACGTCTACCTTCTTCTATATAACTTGCATGGATCCAGCCCGAATTGGGTTCGCCTGGTTTGTAGAACTCGAGGATTAATTGATCTGTTTCTAAATTTTTATAAATCCAATCAGCTAGTTCAGCGTTGTCTGTTCCTACTACTTCGAAGTCGGCGGCCTCGGCTTTGGCGTGCTGTGAATTGACTGAGCTACCTATAGCTTGGCACAATTCTGGACTACGGAATCCGCTGGTCACCTTTACTCTACCGAAGTGATCACGTACCGGCTGTAAAATTTTTTCACACAATACTTTTAATTTATCTATTTGATCAGGGTTAGGGTTGTTATCAATACCTTTTCTAATTGCAGTATCTGATTTAATAAGTTCATGTAAACTAAAATTTCGTGAAAGATTCATATTTCCTACCTTATAATTAAAGTAAATATAACATATGCCATACCTGTAATCAAGGCCCCTACAGACACTAATAAAATGCTTTCTATCCTGTTTATTTGGTGTTCTAATTTATGTATTTTATCGTAAGTTTGTTTTTGCATAATTCTGCATAACTTTTCGTGTGATTCAATTTTTTGTAATGCGTTATCTTTTTTCATAATTATTCAAGGATTATTGCTTTAATAGATTTTTCACCCATGTATATCTCAGTCTTTGCTTTACCCTTCCAGCATTTATAAGATACTGATTCAGAGTATTGTCTCTCCGCTTCGCGCTTTCCACGTAAACATTGGGCCATTGAGGTTTGAATACGGTGTTCCTTAATTTCCCCGTTTACAAACATTAATAATCCTATCACCGCTTCGATCATTTTGGGTAACTCCCGTTTCCATTAGTGTATTTCATCTCTCTAGATGCGTCTTTTAATTTTTCTATATCAGTTAAAACTTTGTCCATTTGTTTTGTTAAAAATTCTATGTTTACTTTGTTTAATGCCATAGACTCAATGTGTTTGTTTAACTTATCCGTAGTTTTATACAAATCTTCGATCATCATAAATTGTTCGGAATCTGCAGGAAGCGAACCAAGTTGACCCCGAGGCCATTTGATTCTAAACTCTGTGTTCTCAGTTAAATCTTTAGACATTAGTTCTACTGTAGTTTGAATTTTGTTTTGCGTCTCAATGATACCGAAGTATGCCCAGGTTCCAATCGCAACCATCGCGATCAGGGAGGCCACCGTTTTCATCGGCATTTGCACGGCTGCTTCTTCAGAAATTTTTAAAGGTTTACTCATTATGTTCTCCTAGCAATTACTTGCTCACTCGGTGATAGTAATGCACTCTGTGTTCTTGTCAAGCCTGTTACTGGACTTTTTTGTAAGCTTGGAAGTGCTGTCATTTG
>VTLG01003152.1_pt1 | contig 12079 bp, 16 predicted proteins | sample 4694571 | NCBI WGS metagenome assembly VTLG01 (sample SAMN12604809, study PRJNA352737) | marine metagenome | biome: ENVO:00000447; feature: ENVO:00000209|ENVO:00000569|ENVO:01000036; material: ENVO:00002151; isolation source: viral sequences binned using virsorter ... | reverse complement strand
ATACCTTTGCCTGAACTTCGGAGTCAGGACTTAAAGAATAGGCAGAATAGTGTTGATGATGTAGAACCAGCAGTGGTTGAGAAATTTAATGCAAAGATGAGAAAACATTTTGATGCATCTATAGATCTTTATAAAGAGATGCTTCATGATGGTATAGCAAAAGAGTGTGCAAGATTTGTGCTTCCTCTTGCTACACCTACCAGATTGTATATGACTGGTTCTGTACGATCATGGATACATTATATTGAGTTGCGTTCTGCTCATGGTACACAGAAAGAACATATGGATTTGGTAGAGAATGTTCGTAAAGTTTTTATTCAACAGTTTCCCGTGGTTTCCCAGGCTCTTGACTGGGTTTCCTAAATAATCTTAAATATTATTAACCAATTGTATGGCAACTTATCCTGTTATTAACAAAGAAACTGGTGAACAAAAAGAAATTCAAATGAGTATTTTGGAATGGGACCAATGGAAGACCGACAATCCAGATTGGGATAGAGATTGGTCTGACCCTTCTACAATGCCTGGAGTAGGCGAAGTAGGAGAATGGGCAGACAAACTTCATAAATCTCACCCCGGATGGAATGATGTTCTGAAGGCTGCGCAGAAGGCACCTGGTTCCAAAGTCAAAACTCTTTAATTTCTATGCCACGCAAAAAGAAAACGGACCAACCAATTGGGGTCGGCATGACCGCAAAGCAGATGAAGAGAAAAAAACCCATTAACGCTGATATGATGAGGGAGATTACACCCCTCACAGCAAATCAAAAGACTCTATTTGATTCTTATGCAGAGGACAAAAACCTCGTGGCTTATGGTTGTGCAGGTACTGGTAAGACTTTTATTACACTCTACAATGCATTAAGAGATGTCTTGGATCCAGAAACTTCTTACGAGAAAGTATATATTGTTAGGAGTCTTATTCCTACTCGTGAAATTGGGTTTCTTCCTGGTGATCATGAAGACAAGTCCATACTTTATCAGTTACCTTACAAGGCTATGGTAAAGTATATGTTTGAGATGCCTACGGAAGCAGATTTTGAAATGCTTTATGGTAACTTAAGAGCACAGGATACTATTGACTTCTGGAGCACCTCTTTCATTCGTGGAACTACTTTTGATAAAGCAATTATTCTTGTAGATGAATATCAGAACTTGAATTTTCATGAACTTGATAGTATAATGACAAGGGTTGGTGAAAATTCTAAGATTATGTTCTGTGGAGACGCTACTCAATCGGATTTAGTAAAGACGAATGAGAAGAATGGCATTATTGATTTTATGCAGATCTTGCGTCTGATGGAATCGATGGAAGTCGTGGAGTTTGGTGTAGAAGATATCGTTCGTTCCGGACTTGTGAAGGAATATATTCTTGCTAAAATGGAATTGAGTTTATGAAGTTTGAGCATTGTAATTACCTAGGTGAACTTGAATTAAAAAACAAAGACACTCCAGGATGTAGGTTGTATGAACTACCTGATGGACAGTGGGTGCCATCTATTACTTCAGTAACTTCCTTTTATAACCGACAGATCTTTATTGATTGGCGTAAGAGGATTGGGATAGAGGAAGCAAACAAAATTACTAAGAGAGCAACTGCCCGTGGCACAGATTTTCATGAAGCTGCTCAGGCATATTTGGAGAATAGAGATTTGGTGTGGGAGGATTACCTTCCTGCTACTCGTTTTATGTTTCATCACGCTACTCCCTATCTGGACAAGATAAATAACATACACGCTATAGAAAGAACTTTATACTCTGAATACCTAGGTCTTGCGGGTAGAGTTGATTGTATCGCGGAGTATGAAGGAGAGTTAGCGGTTATAGATTTCAAAACATCTGAGAAGATTAAACCTGAGAAGTGGTTGGAAAACTATTTCGTACAGGAGACCTTCTATGCTGCTGCATATTATGAACTGACACAGATCCCTGTTAAGAAATTAATCACCATCATGGTAACACCTGGTGGAGAAGTAAAAGTATTTGACAAAAGGAATAAAGGGGATTATATTAAATTATTAGTGAGGTATATAAAAGAATTTGTATCTAACAAAACTGGGACAGATAATGCCGAAGGATGAACTAGAGAAAGTAATGGCAAGCAAGTTCTTTTGCCCTGCTAAATTTGCAGAGAATATTGAGTCCCTTGTTTTAGAAAACAAGGATATGAATTATATTGATGCTATTGTATTTTTCTGTGATAAGAATAATATTGATGTAGAATCTGTACCTAAACTTATATCTAAACCTTTGAAAGAAAAGATTAAGTATGATGCACAGCAGTTGAACTTTATGAAGAAGACTTCTCGTGCGAAATTACCTATTTAATTTCAAAAAAATGGAAAAAAATTCCTGGTAATTTTTCCTTCACGTAAGGTTTGGCATGAAAAAGATAGAGATAAAACAATATGGATTTCCAGATGCTATATTATATTCATATAAGTATCCTAAAGCCGAAGAATTAAATCCTATATTGCATGAAGTTATTATTAATAGGACTAGAAATAGTGATCATCCCAATAACATGGGAGCATTGATGTCTGAACCATATGATTTTACTGTTAAAGAGTTTAATATAATTGTAGAGTATAGTAAGAGTGTTCTGCACGAATTAAAGGATGCTCCTTACCCATATAAACCTAATCCTCTCAAACTAGTGGAGGTATGGGGACAATACTATAAGAAAGATGCTTATCAGATCAGTCATTATCATTCACATAGTGATTGGGCATTTGTTTATTATGTAAATACGCCAGAAGGATCTTCTCCATTAGTTTTTGACAAATCAGAGAAAGAGGTGTATTCTAAAGAAGGAGAAGTCGTTATTTTTCCTGGATGGTTAATACATCATGTACCACCAAATCAATGCGATGGACGAACCGTAGTTTCAGGAAATTTATCTTATGAATGATCCACTTGAAATGAAAAAGTTACGGGCAGGATGTCCAGTAATGATAGCCGATATTCCCAAACAGATTCAGAAGGAACTGGATGGATGGATAAAAGAAAGTAGGAAATTTAAAGACCATCCATTAGCAGCACTGAAAGCCCATGAGAATGTAGGGTATCTTACTATGGATGGTAAGAAGCATAACTCATATCAATGTTCTATTTCTCCTCGTTTGATTGAAGAATCTTTTTGGTTAGCATGGGTATTGAGATTGACTGCAAAGTATTGGGGGATGGGAAAAAATCATCGTGAATTTTCTTTGAGGAAATGGGATGGTCACTTTGATGGGTATGATATCTGGACTAACTTTGCATATAAAGGAGATGATAATCCCACACATAACCATGCAGGATTACTTTCAGGTGTGATATATTATAAAAATCATAAGCATCCTACAATATTTGATCAGTATCAATGTGGATATGAAGGATTGGATGGAACGATGGTGATGTTCCCTGCATCTGTATTGCATCATGTAGAACCACAGACTGTTAATAAAGAAAGAATTACTTTGGCATTTAATATAATAGAAGGTAAGCCAGAGTGATGTCAGCGGAATGAATTTTAAATGTAGAGAGAATGTGGAGATATGGACCGCGTATCATCCCTATTATCAATCTTTAAATAAAAAATTAATAGAGGAATCTAAAGAGTTTTTATTTGTTAAAAATTTAATATGCGATGATGGGGCTCCTACTAATATTAAAGCATTGCAAACTCATAATGATATAGAATCACCAACTCTTTCTTTAATTACTCAGTGGATTGTCTCTCTGATGCAGGGAAAATATAATGCTTCCTATACAATAAATGATAGGTGGATGACAAAATATAATAAGGGAGATTATACTTTATCTCATTCTCATCAACCTTTTGCATTTGCTTTTAATTATTTTATAAAAAGTCCGAAAGGATCTTCTCCTTTAGTTCTTACAACGAGTGGTAAAAGAGTGAAATCAGACGAAGGAAAGGTTGTAATTTTTCCTGCTGGTGTATGGCACCATGTTCCTCAAAATAAATGTGAGGGGAGAATGACTTTAGCTGGTAATATCTATTATAATAATATCCTGGGAAAATGATGCCTGCTGATGCCTATCGTTGCTATTTGGCTCTAAAAAATCACTTTACTAAAGATCATTATGATTATCATAAGTATCGTGGGAAGACTAGAGCAACCAATCAAGCCTTCTATAAGAGGAAGGATAGATTTTGGTTTGAAAAGTTTGCACGACAAAAGAGTGATAAAGAAGTAGTAGATTTTTTTGTATCCAACTTTGTATACTCTACTGATCCTGGAACTATGTGGATTGGTGAGATGATTAAGGAAGGAGAGGGTAGGTATCAAGAGTGGCAGAAGAAAGTTCAGTCATTATCTTATGTCTTTAAGGAAGAAGTGAATACTTTATTTGATGGTAAGAAGGTGGATGAAGTCTTTGATTGTTCTAATGGTCATCCTCCTATTCTTAAGAGTTATTTGGCAGGGAATACCTCACTTGAAACTCTGGTAATCTGTGATAGAATATTAGAGTACAGCAAGGAATGGGATAAAAGACTAGAGGATCCTGTGTGGGAAACCGTTAGTCGTAAGATAAAAAAATATTCTCCGTTCCTAAATATAGATGTACCTCGTTATAAAAAGATCCTAAAGGAAACGGTTCTATGAGTTTTTTCCAATCCGATGTTGTCCGTGCAGAGATGGCGGAACTATCTGAACTCCAAGAGGAGATTTATAATAATGTATTTAAATTTCCTACTATGTCTAAAGAAGACCAAGAGTATCATATTGATATTCTTGAAAAACTTCTAGAGAAACAGAGGGTGATGTATACTCGTTTGAGTTTATCTGATGACCCAGAAGCAAAGGAGATGAAGAAACGTATTGTAGAATCGGCATCGATGTTTGGTCTTCCAGAAAATGTTGATATGAATATTTTCTTTAACAACATGTCTCAAGCAGTTGGGATGATGAAACAGCACATTGACAAGTGAATTTAGATCTTTTATAATAATAAGGTACACAAAAGCCAAATCTAATTAATCCGAGGTAATCTAATGTCTTTTAAAGACTTAAAGAAACAGTCTTCTCTTGGTTCACTGACCCAGAAGTTAGTCAAAGAAGTAGAGAAGATGAATAATACAGGTGGAGGAGGTGCAGATGAGCGCCTATGGAAACCTGAAGTAGATAAAGCAGGTAACGGTTATGCTGTTATCCGTTTTTTACCAGCACCAGAAGGGGAAGATATTCCCTGGGCAAAGATGTATTCACATGCATTCCAAGGACCTGGTGGTTGGTATATTGAAAATTCCTTGACCACAACTGGTGGTAAGGATCCTGTATCGGAGCACAACCGTGAACTCTGGAACAGTGGTAATGAATCTGACAAGGATGTTGTTCGTAAGCAGAAGCGTAAGCTTTCTTACTATGCAAACATTTATGTTGTGCAAGACAAATCAAATCCTGATAATGAAGGAAAGGTATTTCTTTACAAGTTTGGTAAGAAAATCTTTGATAAGGTTATGGAATCAATGCAACCAGAGTTTGAGGATGAAACTCCAATCAATCCTTTTGACTTCTGGCAAGGTGCAAATTTCAAGTTGAAGATTGTTAAGAAGGATGGTTACTGGAACTATGATAAGTCAGAGTTCGATGCAGTATCTCCACTCCTTGAAGATGAGGATGCACTTGAAGCTCTTTGGAATAAAGAGTATTCTCTTGCTGCTGTAACTGCTGCAGATCAGTTCAAGTCTTATGATGATCTTAAGAAGCGTCTTGATTATGTACTAGGTGCAAAACCTCCTGCTCGTCGGGTCTTCGATGAAGAACTAGAAGATGAGAGTGAAGGTCGTGGAACGTTTACTCCTGATTTTAAATCCAAAGCACCAGTTGCTCTCCAGGTAGCATCTGCTAGTCAGGATGAAGATGATGCACTAAGTTATTTTCAGAAACTCGCTGAAGAATAATCAAGAGTAGATTCTAATATTTTCTGCTCGTTTAAGGGTTTCACTCAAGTATTGGGTGGAACCTTTTTTATATTGCATAATATTTGTCATATCATCTTTAACTACACCAATGTATTCTTTCTTAAGGAGAAAAATATTTCTTTTTGCATCTTCTATTTTTTCTTCGTAAGCAAGATTGGTTACTTCCGTGGCAGTGTTCTGTTTGATTACTTCTTGTCCTGTATAGGAGTCATAATAGGTAACAGAATAATCAGATGCTACAGTGAGACCGGCAGGAGTAATGGTAGCGCCTTCATAGTTTTTAATTTCTGTGGTTTCATAATGATTTGCTTCATTTAATTTTGCATAGGTTTCATACTTATCTAAAAGGAATCTATCAAAATCATTTTGGAGCATTGGCCATTCAGTTTGAATATTGGTTATATTATTGGAGAGAAGAACAATCCAATCTAGAGTGGGATCTTCATAGACTTCATTGGCAACATTATCAGGTCTATCATCTCCTTTAATTTGATATTTGGTGAAGAATGTAAGGTCTTGAAAGATATCATCCAGTAATTTTCCTCTTTTAAAAAGGTTTTTTACTTTAATATAATCTCCAATCTTTGCATCAGGGAGACGACTAACATATTCAAAGTCGGGGACTTGTTGAAAGTAGGGGCGTGGCATTTTAGTATCCTATATCGTCGTAACCATTACCATAATCATCGTTGAATACAGGTTCGATTTCGCTGAATTGCATAGTCATTTGATATGCAGTCATTACACCATCATCATATGTTGCATAGTTTCCATCGGGAGTATATTCTACAGAGAAATTTTGTAAGGCACATTCTTTAAATTTATTTAAGAATCTATGTTCTTGATTCCTATGGTAGTATCCAATTCTCCAGGTATTAGGAGATTTGAGGAAGAGATTAGCTGCACTTCTCTGGACTGCCATTCCTTGTTTAAAGAATCGTAATATGGCAATGACAGTTTGTGCTTCTGCTGCACTTCTAGGTGCCATTTTAAAGGTAAAGTTGAAGGGTCTTAAGGTAGGAGCTTTAAAGAGTAACTCCATGTTTGGATTTAAGATATCACCAGTAGCACGAGTTAATACTCCTTCTACCCCTGCTGCTTGTCCTGCTAGTGAAGCCCCAATTGCTTTTTTTAATTCGGGACCACCTTGTTGAAATGCTTCTTTTACTCCACTAACGGCTTTCTCTGCACCTTTACCCCCTTCATTAATAATATTCAGTGCAGCACCTGCCATTGCTGCTTCCATAGGATTCATGGTTGCTTCACTCCATGATACTCCATTAGCATCAGCAATACCTCCAGGGATAGGGAGGACAACTGTTCCGATAGAATTTCTGTTTCCTACTGCTGCTCTTTGTGCTACTCCTGATAAGTTACTTCCTATAGGATCAAATCCACTAGGTTGATACTGTAACATATCAAATTTAATATAATCTTGTTCTTGGGTTCTTAAAGTAATGGGATAAACAATGGGAGGTCCACCATTGGGTGCTCCACTAGTAAAATTATTGCGGGTGTTATTTCTTGCTGCTGATGCAGTTGGGGGTGAGTATGCAGGAGTAGAAGAGTTTGTACCAGCGTCACGTGCTCGGTTTACATTTCCCCTTGCTTGATTAAGTGCTCTTTGAGTTTGGGAAGTGAGTTGTCCTCCCGCATCTTGTAAGGTAAGATCTCTTTGTATATCGTTTACTTGATTAGAAGAAGTTCTTGCTATTCTGGATCCATTTCTTACTTGATCAGAAGTTGCATTATCATTCCAATCGATTGCATTAGTATCATTATTTCTTGTACCGATAACTATTGGGTTATCTCCTTGAGCATTATCATATCTTATGATAGATGTTTGATATGCTGGTGGTGATCCTGTAGGACCTGTTAATTGTGTGGCAGTATAAGTTCTCCTAGTAGTAGTACGTACTCTAGATGCTCCTTGAGGGACAGATATATTGGTGACACTTATTCTGCTGGTCGAGATCCCCATGCGAATATACTTTCTAGTTATTTAGTAAGAATTTTCCATACTGTAGTGCCAGTAACTCATCAAGCTCTTGCCATTCAACTACATGCAGTTTTCCAGCAATCTCTTCCCACGTATAATTTCTATATGTTTGCCAGTGGAAGTTGAGTCCTCGGAATCCCCATCGGAATAATCCAGTACAAGCGATCAATGGGTGTTGGTCATAGGTAATATCAGGAGTTGCTGCATTATAAACATAGGTATAAAATTTTCCTGGTTCTGGATAGAGAACTTCAATGGTGAAGATCTCCATAATTAAAAGCATTATTTCTTCAGGGTCAGTTGTATTTTCTCGAAGCACGGCTGCTTTTAACTCTTCTACTCTGGCAGTAGGATGTTTTTCTAATTCTAATTCTTTTTCTTCATTATCTTCTACAATACCTTCTTCCAATTGGGCTTCCTGAAGTCGTGCCAGAGTTCTTTCTTGTCTTTGTTTGAGTGTTTTTCTTCCCATTAGTGATGAATCCCTAGTTCTCTTTCAGTAACGACTTTAAATTCAATTTTTCTATCCTTACACCATTCATTTGCTGCTTCCCATTTTGCTTGGTTGGTGGCGTATGTTTTACATTCATAGATGTAGGATTGAGTTACTTTTTTTCTGGGTTTGGGGGGTCGGGTTTGCTTTGCCGGTTTAACTTCAATCACATATGTCTTGAGGTTACCTGTACTTTCTTTTACTTTTATGATAAAATCTGGAAAGTAACGTCTTGTTTTACCATCAGGAGCACGGTAGGGTATCCAAAATTCTTCACTTCCCCACTCTACAATACTCTCATTGAGGTCACACCAGCTACAGAATTTATTCTCCCAACTACTCCTGCATATTATATTATTGGGATCGCCTTTATATTTCTTGGGATTAGAGGGTTTAAATAAACTCTTCTTACTTTCAGCCATACATAATATATAAGGTAAAAATATTTATAAATGCCTGCACCGCCTAGGACGGGACAAACTAAAACTGTCTCTCAAATAAAATCTTCTTTACTGCGTCCAGCAACTACTTCTCATTTTGAAGTAGAGTTAGGGATGCCAGCAACTATAAGAAATCAATTAGGTTCTTCTAGACAGGAACCTCTTCTTCTTATGTGTGATTCTGCATCTCTTCCTGGATCTCAATTGGCAACTACAGAGATTAGTAATGATTTTACTGGAGTTACAGAGAGACATGCCTATCGTCGTATGTTTGATGATCGTCTTGATTTAACTTTCTATGTTGATGCTGAAGATTATCTTCCTATTAGATTTTTTGAGGCATGGATATCATTTATTACTAATGAAAGTACAAATGAAGCACGAGGTGAAGATTATTTTTATCGAATGAGATATCCTGATCAATATACTTCTTCGGGATTGAAGGTGAGAAAGTTTGAAAAAGATTATCGTCAAAGTTTAGAATATGATTTTGTAAAGAGTTGGCCTATAGCAATTACTTCTATGCCAGTTTCTTATGAAGGGTCTTCTCTTTTAAAATGTAGTGTAGGGATGACTTATATTCGATACGTTGTATCTCCTGGTTCAGGGTTTGGAAACTTTTCTACGGGTGGAGGGGTGTTTGATCCCTTTCAACAGTCTCGCTTTAATGCTAATGGATTAACTCAAACTTTGAGTAGATTTGCTGATGCTCTTCCTAGAGGAGCAAATGATCTTTTGAGAACGGTTACTCCTTTCTTTGGAATAGCCTGATAAATAAACATACTGAATTGCTATAGGACATTATGCCTTTACCAAAAATTGCTACCCCAACTTATAGTCTTGAGTTGCCGTCGAGTGGAAAAGAGATTAATTATAGACCTTTCCTTGTTAAAGAGGAAAAAGTACTGGTAATTGCTTTAGAGAGTGAGGATACGAAGCAAATTACTAATGCAATTAAAGCAGTACTTAAGAGTTGTGTTCTCACCAAAGGGATTAAGGTAGAGACTCTACCTACTTTTGATATTGAATATTTGTTTCTTAACATCAGAGGGAAGTCTGTTGGAGAAGAATTAGAAGTTAATATTATTTGTCCTGATGATGGTGAAAGTACTGTTCCTGTTACTATTAATTTGGATGACATTCAGGTACAGAAGGATGACAGTCATAACAAACAAATTAAATTGGATGATAATTTAATGATGGAGATGAAGTATCCTTCATTAGAACAATTCATTAAAAATAATTTTGATTTTAAAGAAGAAAATCAGATGGAACAATCATTTGATTTAATTTCCACTTGTATTGATAAAATTTATAGTGAAGAGGAGGTATGGGCAACTGCCGATTGTACCAAGAAAGAAGTAAAAGATTTCCTTGAGTCGATGAATTCATCCCAGTTCAAGGATATTGAACAGTTCTTTGAGACGATGCCTAAACTTAAGCATACTGTCACGGTTACTAATCCTAATACATCTGTAGAAAGTGCCGTGGTACTGGAGGGATTAGCGTCTTTTTTCGCATAGCGATGGTACACATGAACCTAGAGTCTTACTTTAGGTTAAATTTTGCGTTGATGCAGTACCATAAATATAGCTTAACAGAGATTGAAAATATGATGCCTTGGGAACGAGACATCTATGTGGGTCTTCTCCAAGCACACCTTGAGGAAGAAGAATTAAAACGCAAACAACAACAAGCGAATGCCTAGCACTACGACTAGTCCGGTAAAAATACTTTCCGATCTTGGGGTGGAGATGGTAGACATCGAAACCGATAAGGATTATCTTAGTGCTTTGATGGAAGCCTCCGCAATACTTCAGGCAAGTGGCCAGACAGATCAAAGATTTAAGATTTTAACAGATGAAGTAAGAGTAGTAAGAGCAAGAAGAAAGAAAGAAGAGGATCCTACATATCAAACTAAAGAAGAGAGACCTGAAGTAAAGGATCCTTTACTTAGAGTAAAGAAGACTACAATAACTGGTAAAGCATTTAAGAAAGGTAGTTCAGTAGGAAGAGCAGAGAATGTTGCTGCAGATACTACAGGTGCTAGTGCTCTGACTATTAGGGACCCTTCAGCACCAGATGTTTCGCCTCCATCCACAGATGAATCCTCTGGAGCATCACCGTCTTCAGTAGTATCTGATTCTTTAAAGAATAGTATTAATGCTATTGCAGGATCAGTTGATGGTATTAAACAGGTATTATTAAAAGGTCAGGAAGAAGATAAAGATGCAGCAGCAGATGCTAGGAGAGCAGCAGAAGAATCAGAACAGAAGAAGAGAGAGAAAGGTTTAGAGTCTAAAGTATTTGATGGTCTTAAGAAGACTGGTGAGAAAATATTAAAACCTATTACTAGTCTGTGGGATAGACTACTCACCTTTATTACCACTGTCTTCCTGGGAAGAATAATGGTGAAATTCATTGATTGGTTGGGTAATCCTGGGAATGTGGAGAAGCTGATGAGTTTCTTTAGGTTCTTAAAGGATTGGTGGCCAGTGATAGTAGCAGGTCTTCTTGCATTTGCTTCACCTTTATTAGGTCCAGTAGGAGTAATAGCAGGAATCATTGCTTTAACTGTATGGGGTGTGTCTAAAATTTGGGGTGTCATCGATTTCGTTAAGAATCTACCAGGAAAAATATGGAATTTTCTAACTGGGGGTCCGAAGGAAGGTGATCCTTTAAAAAATCAAGGACCTTTGGGTGGAATGCCCAATCTTAAAGGAGGGGATAATGAAGATACTCAAGGTAAACCTTCTACTGAAGTTGGTGGTGAAACACCTGTAGAATTAGCAGGAGGAGAACAATCCCAACAAGAGATTGCTGCTATTCAAGAACCTCAAAGTGTGATGGAATTTAATAAAGGAGGACAAGTTCCGGGAGCAGGGGAGAAGGATACTGTTCCTGCGATGTTAACTCCTGGTGAGTTTGTTATGACTCAAGAGGCAGTAGAAAAATATGGTGCTAATACTCTTGAAGGAATGAATGCAGCTGCATCTGCTGGAAACATGATGGATCGGCAAATGGATCCTCAAAAAGTAACAGTTAATGCTAAAGATGGAAAAGATGGGGAAGATGGTGGCATACAGTATAAAAATATAGGAGGAGTTGTTAATAGGAGTAGAACTCAATATTATAATAAGGGTGGACTAGTTAATAATTATTTTAATCCCGCTAATAGTAGTGTTCAGTACTTTAATAAAGGAGGGATCGCTAAT
>VTLG01016002.1_pt1 | contig 12080 bp, 8 predicted proteins | sample 4694571 | NCBI WGS metagenome assembly VTLG01 (sample SAMN12604809, study PRJNA352737) | marine metagenome | biome: ENVO:00000447; feature: ENVO:00000209|ENVO:00000569|ENVO:01000036; material: ENVO:00002151; isolation source: viral sequences binned using virsorter ... | reverse complement strand
TGTTTCTGAGTAATTGAACCAACCAGGTATGTTAAAGTACGTGTGTTTCATAGTTAAGTCCTTTTTTCTTTGTCTTAACTATTTGTATATTTTTAGGTGGGATTTTCAACCCTTGTGATTGTGGTCCTTTTTTAGGAGGCACTGTCTTAGTCAGTTTTTTCATTACAAGTGCACCCTACGCACCCACATTCATTGCAAGATTGATTACAATGACACGGACAATCGCATTTCATACATACTTCTATCATTTCTTTTTTGTTATTAATCCCATAGCACCTTTTGCTCCCTTTATGCCAAAGCTCGCACTGCAGGCGATGTATAAGAGATGCTTATAGTAATCAGGGAGTGAGTGTAAGGCTTCAAAACCCGCTTTTATATGTGGTGTCCATCCAGGTATAAAGACTGCCACCGCCGGAACCAAAAGGCATATCAAAATTAGCTCGTCTTTCCAGCTCCCTTTCATTTGATCAACAGCCGTGGCCTCCCACGAAATTTTTCCGGCTATTTGCTGCTCTTTCAAAGACTTTTGTGCCTTAATTTCCGTTAATGCTAGGTCTGCTTTTGCTTTTTTTGTTTCAACAAAGCCTTTTACCGCATCAGTGACCATATTTGCGATAGGGCCTACTAAAAAATTCATCATTTTTTCTTTACTCCCTTAATTTTACCTTTGTTTATGCTTGCGTAAAACACTTTTGCACCTTCTTTCTTCCCATAAGTCTTAGCCATGGCCTTTTTTATCTTTTTACCCTTCTTGTTTAGGGGCATTTGTTCTTTCTCTAGCTACATCTGCACGTAAATTAGCAAGATCGTAGTCTTTTTGTAGTTTTTGACTGTCTAAAACTTGTTTGTAATCAAATTGGTTCTCTTTCAGAGCTTGATTTTCGCCTTTTAGTTGTGCATCCATCTCCATTTCTGCTTGTCGTAACGCTAATTCTTGTTGTTTTAGCAATACTAACGGATCTGTGTTCTGACCTTCCATGGCTTCTTGCTCTTCAGCTACCATTTGTTCTGTAATTTTTTGTATTTCCTCATCAATTTTAATACCACGCTGCATTTGTAACGCTTGTATCGCTTCTGGTGGCACTTGATCACCAAATTCTTTTCTTAACTTTTCTGCCTCTTCTACCATGGCCTGATCAACAACCTGTGTTGCCAGTAATGATACGTGTTGCATTATGTGTGATGTTAAATTCATGACTGCCATAGGGTTAGTTTTAACTAATACAGACGACATAAAAGTTCTGTGGGACTTGATATGTAATTCATGATTTTGTTGTGGGAAAGCTTGTAGGTTTGCACCCTTTAAAACTACACTGTGTTCTAATGCTGGGTCTTGTGGCTGTGGTCCTTTGGGTATTGGTAAAATTTGTTCTACATCTTTAACACCTAGAGCTATGTACATTCTTCTGTATGCTTCATAAAGATTATGTATCTGTGGATTACTCTGTGCTAATTGTAATTGATTTTGTGCAAGAGTCACACGTTGTGACATAGAAAATATATTTGGATCCGAGACAGGTAAGATATCTATGTTGTCATCAAAATCTAATTGTTTGATTTGTCTTGGGCCACCAGCCACGTTGTAAGGGTACATAGGTGGCAACACCATTTTAAAAATTTTGGCTAGTAAATTAAATTCTTTTTTCTGTGCATAGTGCAGTCTTTTGTGAACCGCTGACATAACTTTTGTGCCACGCTCCATCAATGCCATGGTGGTGCCTACTGGTGTTTGTGAACTACCAATTTCTGACAACTGCATATCAGCAACTGTTGCAAATTGTTTTGCTGCATCTACACATAAACCTAGTAACTGTAGTAAAGTTTGATCGGGACCTTTATATGGTAAAGGCATTAATGCCTCACGGATAATACCGTTTGGTGCATCTACATCTCTAAACTCACCAGGTTGTAAAGGTTGATCGTCATCACGTATTCTGAGTCCACGTGACTTAAAACCTGCAGGTAAGTTAGATAATGTTCCAGCGTCTAATAATTGACGTAAAGCTGAAGTAGCAGTTCTTGTCAAACCACCAATCATGTGTATTAAACCAAAGCCGTAAAATCCTAAGCCTGGTAAAAATTTATAATGTACAAAGTATTCGTTCTTTTTTCTTAATGCATCAGCTTGATTGTAGTTTCGATAAATTGATATGATGCTATCAGAGCCTCTATCTATTGTAACAATGTAAGGTAATTTTATTCCTGTGGGCTCGTTAGTTCTTGGATCTATATCTTCAAAACCTTCAAGATCTAAATCGACATGAACTTCATATAATTCTGCCATATCATCGACTGCATAACTACCTGGAGACTCACCATCTATCTGATCTTTCTTTTCTTGTAAATCTGTTTGTCCTGCATCATAGCCATTACCGTTTGTGTCAATATAAAATCCACTAACTTGTTTTTTTCTTAAATCGTTTTTTGACATTTTCAAAACTTGTGTAATACGTTCACAAGTTTCTAAATCTGAACATCCGTACGGGACAATAACATCTTCAGCGGGAATAAATTTTGAGGTAGCTCTATTTAATGTTTCTTCAAAGTAAACTTTTTTAAATGCACTACCTGACAAAGGTAATTGAAATAACAGTTGGTCCATCTCTGGATTATAGTCTTCCATGACATGAGTAATCTCATAGTTCATGTAATCTTTCACACGCTCTGCTGCTTGTTGTAATTGTGTAGTGTTTGCACCAACCACTTGTGTTCTAACAGGCCCATCACTAGGTAATAACTCTACATATGCCATAGCTTGAAACTGTGTTACAGCTTGAGCTAGGACGGGGTGATTAACACTAGATGCACCACGAAATGGTCTAGTTCTTTCTTCATATTTAAAACCTAAAAGGTCTAAACCTTTGGTGTAAGATTGTTCCCACTCCTCTCTTGTGGTTTTATCGTTGTCAATTTTTTCATTAAGTTCATTTGCTACTGATTGTAAATATCCCTCTTCAAGCACTTCCGCTAAGTTTGAATTAAATCCAATAGGTTGTGTTTCTTGCTCACCAATTATAGCTGAGCCGTCCTCTATAATTTCTACACCTTCTTGACTATTAGGATCTGATAAGTTTACTGTGGTTCCAACTTCTTGAACAAGTATCTCTTCTTCCTCTGGTCCGCCTGCACCTAAGCCTTTAGGCTCTTTTGCATTAAAGGGTTCATCTTGTATGCTGTCGAATTTATCTACCATATTCACCGAATATATCTGTGATTGAAACTAAACTATCTTTTGCAATTGATCCACCATCTTTTTTCTTAAATAAAAAGAATGGTTTATCTGCAACCTCATCAGGCATGGTAAGAACAAACATATCTACAAGAGATGGATTAAATTCTTCTATAACAATCAAGGCATCGTTAATGGTTTCACCCTCACCTAGTGGCACTAAATTTATACTATCATCATCAGCACGTACGTAAAAATCTTGAAACTGTCCTGGTGCGACCTCTCTAACTAACACCACATCTTTGTCTCGATAACCTCCACCACTTACAAATTTTCTCATTTGCTCATTGTAAAACTCATCTATGCCCTCTTCGCTTTCTGTGCTTGTGCGTCTAGCGACATCCTCTTTGTTAAGTTTTAGACCACCGTCTACATCTCTATTAAAAAATCTTAGTCCCTTTGTTGCTTTAGTTGGATCTACTATTTGTTCTACTTGAAATGTTGCACCATATTTTTTTGCGATATTTTGCATTTGTTGTTTAACAACTTTGTCATAAAGATTTTTAAATTTTTTGCCTTCTGGCCCATCAGGATCTTTACCCCATCTCATGTTAACTTTTTCTGCAGGCATGATAGCAACTTTTTGTATGCCTTTTGATTCTGCGTCTTTTATGGTAGACTTAACTAACAAATCAACATAATCAGCCTGTTTGTTAAAAGGTATAGCGGGAAATATTTCTAACTCTTTCATACCACTGTAATAATCACTAATGGCATCATTTGTTTCACCAAATGCTGCAATCTCGTTTGATTGTGACCCACCCGGAACTTGTACTTTTGATAAGTCTCTATCTAGCTCACCGGCTCTGTTTAGATCTAATAAGTTATCCAAGACTTCTTGTTGTTTTTCTGCAATAGATTTTATTACAAATTGTGTCTCTGGTTTTCTTGCTCTTAAATCTGATTTTACTGCAGCATCTATTTGATTTTGTAAGATGTCTATTTCTTCAGCATATTGTGGTATCAATCCCTTCGCAGCTTCATTTGGAAATGGTTTTATAAGTGTAGGATTGTCTTGTAGCATCTTTAATTGTTTTTCTGACACAGCATTATTTATGGAATCCAATAATTGCTGTCCCTGTCGTCTATCAAACTCATCTGTGCTTTGTAATAATCGATTAGCTTTTTCTTTAATTTTTTCTATCCTTGCAAATAATGCTTTGACACGTTCCTGTTCTTTTCTAACCTGAGTTAACATGTCTGTTTGCAATTCTTGTATGACAGCAACCTTTTGTCCAGATGGAGTATCGTAATCAGCAACTCTAGTAAATCCAATAACGTTCTCTTCGCTAAAATGACCACTTGATACAAAAGGTTTTGTCTCACCTGGTAAACGTCCTGCTGTTACAACTATTTCTCTGTATTGTTTACCTACTTCGTCTAAAGGTTGATTACCTACGTTTCGATGTCTTGGTTGACCTGCTGATTGTATCATCTTCGAGTCACCCTCTGATAAGGGTATAGGATCGGCCTCTTTAACTTTGATAGCCAGATTACCCATTGGTGATGTCTCATAGTAATCAACTAATTGTTCTTGTGTAATTTTTTGGTTTGGAAAATACTTTTCAAAGTCACGAAGGTATTGCTCTATACCAGAGTCTTTTAATTCTGCTAAAGGTGCAGCGTCACCACCTTGCAAAAAGTTTACCCAGTCCTGTGGTCTCGCTGACTTTGGTGCAGTAGGTGACACAATTTTTTCTAAAGTAAAAGATTTAAACGCAAAGTCATCAGGTTGCACATCTTGTGTTGTAGGTAAATTAGAACCTGGTGGTCCTACGGGTGCATCTGTTTCAATTTTTTTCTTGGGTGTATCAACCGCTTTTACTTCACCAAACTTTTGAAAAATCTTTACAGGATTAAACGCTAATAAATTTTCTGACTCTACTGCTTGTTGAAAAAAGTCATCGTCTATTGCAGGGTCTGGTGTAAACTGCTGTTGATTAATATTTTGCAACGGATCACCGCCAATGGCCATGCGTACAGGTCCACCTTTTTCGAAGGCACTAGGATTTAAAAATTTTTGATAAATGTATGGATTATCTCCAGTCTCCATCATAACATCATCTGTATCTGCAAAACCAGGTCTTGCTGATTTAGGTGCACCTGCTGATAATTTAAAAGAAGATGGGTCCTGATTAAAAGTAGCAAATGTTGCCTTTAAGTAACTTTTTAATTGATTCAGATCAGGTTCTTCTGGTTGACCTAACATTATTGTTTTTACGCCCTTTGGTGTTTTGCCATAACTTTCATCAGTTTTGAATACTTGATCTGGGAATTGTTTTCTTAATAATTCGAAAGCTTGGTCTGACATCTCTTTGTCCGTAAATCTCATGTATATCATCATACCTCGTTCGTTGAGCATGTTGTTGACTCTATTTAAATCTTGTATGCCTAACGACAAATCACCAGTCGTTAAATCTTTTTTAGATAGCTGTTTAACAGTTTTCATTGTGACGTTTTCTAATCGTGGTTGCAGAGAGATATTATGATTGTCAAAATTTATTCTCATTAATCCTGTTTCGCCTTTTTTAAATCTTAGACCAGGTGCTTTTTTAAATGGCTGCTTAGGTGTGCCCAAAAACTTTTTTGACATAACATGAGACAACTGACCATGAAATCTATTTTTGTAAAAATTAAATGCTTTCTTCCAATCATTATTGTAAGCATTGTCTGGATCTACACGATTAACCTCACTAATAAACTGTTGCTGTAATTGTTGGTTATTATCTAGTAAGTTAAAAAATTCTTGATCTGCAAATTTATCTAATTCTTTTTTCATTCTTTGCATATCTGCAAGTTTAGCCATGTCCTCTTTGCTAGATAGAGATGTAACAAAACCACGTAGGTTATCTAAAGCTTTTTGATTCTGTGCCTTTCCCGCCTCGGTTAACAATTCAGGATTAGGTATTAATGATCCATCTTTACCTAAAATTTTCTTAGGTAGAAATCCAAAAACTTCAGGATCTTTAATTATATCTACAAATTCTTTTTCTTGCGGTGTGCCTTTTATATCTCTTATAAAATCTCTTAATTTTATTTTTTGTGTGGCTAAGTAAGTAGATGCATTTTTGTATTCACTGACATTAAAATAATTTTGTAATGCATCTAAATTTGTATTTGGATCAGCACTTTTTTTGCCGATTAATTCAGATAAATTTTTATTACTTATAGATAATTCTTCAAACTGTCCTTTCTGTGGAAAGTCTAAATAGTTTTTTGTAATGTTTTCTGGTATGTCATACCCTTCTTTACGATAATACCCAGGTCCTTTGTTGGGTTGTATCAAACCGCTTTGTATATCTTCTATGAGTTTGTTCATGCCTTTTATTCTATTGTCAAAATCTTCAGCTTGTTTACTAGCGTATGTTACGAGGTTTGGTGCATCTGTCTGATATATTCTTGGGTCCTTTACATAAGACTTTGCAAGACCAGTAGCCTCTGCAAGTTCTGACCTCGTAAATTTTTTATCTGGGTTAGCTGCAAGAAAGTCATCAAGAATCTTTTTCTTTTCTGCGCTTGTGTCAGGTGTGCCTCTTTTACCAACTTTAAGTCCTAGATCAGATGCTGTTAGTCCTCTGTTTCGTAAAACTTTATTGAACTGTGACTTAGATAAACCAGAGTCAGCGATAGCCTCTGCCTTTGTATCAAATTGCTGTGCTCTATTAACAATTTCTTGTTCTCTTATCCCTCTCTTCTCTAGAAATATTTTATCACGTTTTGCTTTTGTAGATGCTGGTAGTCCCTCGCCTTTTTCTGCCATTAGAGCTATTCTGCCCTCATCAACACCTTTACCTATGACCAACATAGGATAGGTATTTTTCATCTCGGCTATTATCTCAGGATATTCTGCAGCTACCTTTGAATCGTTGATAACCTCTGCTATTGGTTTACCAGCGTATTGTTTTTTAAATTCTTCTGCACCTTTCATAACGCCCTTACGAGCTCCCGCTCCACCAAACCAAAACTCTATTGGTAATAAGGCAACACCTAATTGTTGTGCTCCATCTAGGTCTGTAAAATTTTTTCCTGCCTGTATTTCTTTAGATCCTGCTATAGCATCTGATAAAATAAAATCTAGTCCTTGATTAATACCCTCTTCAAAAGTCAAACGCTGCATTTCTTTTCCAAATCTTTTAAAATACATTTCGTTTTGTGCATCAGTGACTGCACCAGGCACAGTATTATAATACTTTGCTATTTCTTTATTGATCGCAAATTTTTGTCTGCCTCTTTCTGCAGCTTCAGGATTGACCATGTTCTCAGCGAGTCGACCAAGAGTTTGTGCAAACACATCACCCACAAAATTAATAGGGCCTCTTGCTATGTTAGCCATGGTCTCTGAGCCACGAGCGATATCTTCTTGTACAGCGGGTTTTGTTATTCTTTCTTGGTAGGCTTGACCAGCACGATAGGGTTGTCCCCCGTTTGCCATATAAGCAGGGTCTTGTTCTATCACATCATCAAAAGGATTATAGGCCATTAATAATACTCCGTCTCTGGTCCGTGGTCCGTGGGCTCATCTTCGTAGTCATCGTGCAACGCAACGAAGTTCCCTTTACGAAACCTTAGTAGTGCTTGGCTCATAGAGTCTACAAGATCGTCATGTTCTGCGTGTGGGAACATAGCGCATTCTTCTATCATCTCTTCAGCCCAGCGTTTATCCGGTGCCCATACTGCGCCGCTCTCAAACACAGGAGCCACAGCGTGCACTCTCGACAACTTATCATTGCCTTTGCTAGGTGTAAAGTTGATAACGGGTATACCGACCTGACGTAATTCTTGTATGAGCGGGAGGCCCGAGGCTTTTGCTTCTATAATCACGGACTCCGGTTCCCAATATTTGTACTGCTCCATGGCTACACGTTTAAGCTCCGGAAACTCAAATCTGTCTTTGACGACATCTAGCAATATAATATTAGGCGTAATCTCATCAGGATAGAACACCCCCCATGTAGATATAGCACTATAGTCGCCTGTTTCTTTTTTAGTAAAAGCTGTGTCGTAAGATTGTATGACGTGGCGTAACATAGGCATGTCATCTTTTTCCCACATGTTCCACCACTCTCGTTTAATAATTGCACCCTCTTCACCTGTCGGGTTCTGTTGCCACTGGGCTTGCCATTTACGCTCACTTAAGGATGCTTTGACAGATTCTAATTCTTCTAACTTCCAATACTCAGGCCAGACAGGTTGTTCGTTAGGCATGATCGCAGGAAACTCAATCACGTCCCATTGATCGGCTTTAACTTCACTCATAGCTCTGATTAGATTACCGGTCAGATCTTTCTCTGACCAACGGGTCATAACACAGACGATTGATCCGCCAGGTTGCAATCGTTGACGTGGACCAGATGTATACCACTCCCATGCATTATCCATTGCTGTTGTTGACATTGCGTCTTGTTCGGAATGAGGATCATCGATAATAAGTAGATCAGCACCACGACCAGTAATAGCACCGCCGACACCAGCACCGAAATACTCACCGCCATAATTAGTTTCCCAACGCCCCGCCGCTTTACTGTCTTGACTAAGTTTAACATCTGTAAATACACTACGATATTCTTCCGAGTCCATCAAGTTTCTAACTTTACGACCAAATCGGTACGATAACTCTGCTGTGTGTGTTGTTTGAATAATCTTGGTCTGTGGTTTGTGGCCCATGAGCCATGCAGGAAAGAGAAATGAAGCAAACTCCGACTTTGTATGTCGAGGTGGCATGTTGACAATTAATCTTTTAATTTCACCCGATAGTACCTTTTCGAACTTCTCGCCGATCCTGCGGTGGTGTTCACCCTCCACGAACCCTGGCCAGACAGTTGAAACGAACGTTAAAAAGGAGTCTCTTGCCTTACTTGCAAGTTCTAATTGTGTCTTTCTTAGTTCTAGTTTTAGTAATGCCTCTTTCGCTTCTTTAGCGTCCATTTGAGAGACATCAAAGTCTATTCGCATATCAGATTTATATCATAGTAATTATTTGTGTAAAACTCAACCTATGTGCCGTTACTATAGTTACATGGAGGGCGATTTAACCCCCTCCCCCCAGCGCCACGCACAATATGTTGTGGCAAAAAGTTAAGGGACTCCCTATATGTTGTGGTTTTTTTATTGATGGATTTTGATGATGGGCTTACAGGTGGTGATGCCTGGGAGGCAGAAGCCTCCCAGTTCGTGGTTATAAGATATCTTTTCCCACCATATTATGCAGTTTAGTGACGATCTTCCTAGCCCAAGCTTTTACTTGAGGATCATCAACAGAACTAATAAGATGAAAAATTTCAGAATTAAGATAGTTGCAAATAGCACGATAATCTACCTCTCTTCTATTTGTGATATCATCATTTCTATCTAGTCTTTCGACTTCAGCCATGCGCTCTTGCAAATCAGCAAAAGGACGATTGATGATATCGTTGTTATCACTAGGCATGATTTTATTATGACCATATCCTAACTAATTACAAGTTATTATTATAAATAGTTGTGGATAACTTTTTCTTGACTTGAACGGCACGAAACCCGTGGACAGCATGGCGAACATTTTTCCTACCTATATACCCATACCTAAGATGTAAGAGAAAATGGAGAATGGAGATTGGTTTGCGACACGGGGCGCAGTCGCCCCCGTGTCTATGTTCCAATGAATGTAAGAATATAGATTATGCCTATGTGCTTGACTGCAATTGGATTTGCATTAACGGAAAGTTTTCCGTCAATAGTTCAGACTCTTGTTCTGCGTCTATTAACGGTTTTAGTTCCATTGATGACACAACCTTTGTTTTATAATCGTTATAAACTTCAGGTTGATCTTTTCTAAACGCCTCACTATCAAAGCGCTTATAACTCCTAATGATAACATTGAGTTTATGCTCAACGCCCTTCAAGACTTTGTCCTCCTCTGTCACGAATGACTTAACTAAAGTCTTTTGTTCTTTCAACTTCGAATTGACAAAGTTGGCTAGTACTGTTAGTCTTGCTAACTTATCTATTTCCTTTTTTTTATTCATGTTGAACTCCTTATATATTTAATATAACACATCTCCCAACTAATTGCAAGTAGTTATTTAAAAAAGTTGTGGATAACTTTTGACACACCATACACAACTTCTGCTGTGATTTACCAGACCAGCGTGGCGGCGGAAACTGGTAGTAGTAGGACCATAGCTCAAGGCTTAAGAAGAAATGGAGAATGGAGATTCAATCGCCAGCGTAGCGACAAACCACAGACCTTCCAGCAGCACGACCCAGATGCCGGCTCCCAGAATGCCCGACATAGTCCAACCTATGCCTAAGGGCATTCGTGTAATGGAAATGCAGAAGACGGCCACTGCCAAAACGGCAAGGCCGAAACTAACTAAAAAACCTGGCAACTATTCTACTGCACGATCTTCATCGTCCCAGTCCATGCAGATCCCCCTGCACACTTCTTCTGCTGCCCACCAGGCCAACAGGTTCTTGAGCTGCGCTGGTGACCCCACATTACTAACCCCGTTAAATGTAGCGATGAGATGGAGAATGGATTCACAGTCCATGTCCTGGGCCATGTCGTTCAATCTTCTCCAGATCTCGTCCTGGTATTTATCGTAGAATGCAGATGTGTCTGCGTAGTAAATCAACTCACCAATGGTGCCACCTGAGCATCCATGCTCCGCCGTATCTTTAATGGTGCTTCTCTCCTGGGTATCTAAAAGCCAGTCTAGAATGGAGTCTTGTCCGAACTCAACTGCCATTGGTCTTCTCCCAGCTCCAAGCACCTATCTCCTGCAGTGTCCAGCCGTATTTATTTAATAGCAAATGGATAATATGCTTATAGTTATAATTCATCTTCGCCTCCTTGTATTATATATAGTCCTAATTAGTTAGGATGTCAAGACCTTTTGTAAATTTATTTACCACACAGGTTTCACCTGAGTCTGGACAGGTAGCTCCTGACTTAGTACAGGCATAGGCAAAAGGTGTAAGGGCAATGGACAATGGAGAAAGGTTGGTGCGCCATCGCTGACGCACCGAGTTCATGTGTTTGGCTAACATGAATAAAGAAGGAATACTAATGCAGTAGCATCTGCTGAGTCGGGTGTCAACAACTACCTGCTGCCTGGGACTGCAGTGCCGAAATTTTTTATTAATGGAGTAAGTGTGATGCACTAGAGCCAATGGGCAATGGAGAGTCACCCGGCATCCAAGCTCCCAGCAGGGCCAGCAGTTGTTCCCAGTCCACGGACCTGGGACGCTGGGGAATGGACAGTAATGGAGGTACACGGTCCACGACATGTGGACTACGGACAATGGAGCCTGAGAATAATCCGATAGACCCCGCTCGAGGGTCCTTGGCAAGTACGAACACAGGAGCTCCTAACGAAATATGCCGATTAATCCACGCTATTTGGTGCGCAGAAAACTTAATTTTGTTATTCTTTATTATCTTCAACTCAAGCCAGAAACAACGTCTATAAAAGCCATGTAAATCAGGTATTCCAAGACCGCTTGTAGCTTCAATTCTAGTCCATACAACCTCTTTTGTATTTCTCTTTAATTGTTGCCAAAGATTACGTTCTTCTGCCATGCTGTACTACCTGGATCTCCTGACTCTCAACGTCAACATAGATGATATTTACACCTAACTTTTGTTGTAATGGAGTTCGTAATCTGCTTATGTGATGACCTTTTCTTTTACCAGTCTTACGTACAGATTTAGTTTTTACGTCATACAGATTGATCTTGCCATTCTTATCAATGGTCACAAAATCAACACACCCTGTATCATGCAGGGTCTTGAATACTAGGTTCCCCATCTTCATCAGATGAACTATCGCCATCGCTTCCGACAGATTCCCCTTGTAATGTTTCCTGTTCA
>VTLG01006919.1_pt1 | contig 12081 bp, 19 predicted proteins | sample 4694571 | NCBI WGS metagenome assembly VTLG01 (sample SAMN12604809, study PRJNA352737) | marine metagenome | biome: ENVO:00000447; feature: ENVO:00000209|ENVO:00000569|ENVO:01000036; material: ENVO:00002151; isolation source: viral sequences binned using virsorter ... | reverse complement strand
GGCGTCACCGCTGGGCAGATAACGGCCAGTAAAGCCATTGTCGTTGACGGGTCAAGAAACTTAGACGACGGCACCACCAGCAACCAAATTAACAACTTGGTACTATCTGGTACCCTGACTGTAGCAGGCGCTACGACTCAGACGGGCGCACTGTCGATAGACGACACCACTAACTCTACGTCTACGACCACTGGCTCAATCCATACCGACGGCGGCATGGGCATTGCCTTAGACTTGATCGTCGGTGACGACGTCAAGCTGCTGACCGACTCAGCGGTGCTGTCGTTAGGCGTCGGGTCCGACGCTACGCTGACCCACGACGGCACCACCGGCCTCACCATCGCCGCCAACCCCGTCATCGTCGACAGCGGCGACGCACTGACGCTCGACGCCCACACCGGCATCTTCATCTTTAAGGACGCAGGCAGCGAGGTGCTGCGCTTTACGGAGGGGTCCAGCGGCGACGTCACGATCAAGCTAGCGACCAACGGCAAAGACCTCATCTTCACCGACAACGGCGATGCTACCGGCTTAAAAGTTCTTGATGCCGCGGCTGGCATCAACGTGCCTGGCGAGGTCCAGACGACAAAGATCGCTTATACCGACGGCGACGACGCCATTACCATCGCCGACGGCGGCGGTGTAACAACCTCCGGCACGTTTGAGTCAGGCGGTGCAGCTACACTCGCTAGCCTCGTCTGCACGGCAGCAGGGACGTTTGGCGGTGGCTACGGCGCTACGGGTGCGACGATCTCTACCGCGGGCGTCATACAGGCCAATGGGGCCATCACAAGCGATGGGGCCGTTACAGGGGCTACGCTGGCAGGCACCGTCTCCACCGCCGCCCAGAACTCGATCACCTCCGCATCGTCGCTAGCGACGGTAGGCACCATCACCAGCGGCACCTGGCAGGGTACGAAAGTAGCGTCTGCGTATCTTGATGATCAGACCGCCCACCTTAACATCACCCAAAGCTTCACCGGCGCAAAGACGTTTGGCGCGGCCACTCAGTTTAATTCCACCGTGACGGTCGGGGTAGACGATACGGGCTACGATGTCCAGCTATTCGGCGCAACCTCTGGGTCCAACATACTCTGGGATCAGTCGGCCGACGATCTGATTTTCACCAACGCCGGTATAGCTGTCGGCAGCGATGCTACGGGTGATATATACTACCGCAACAGCAGTGGCTTTTTGGCGCGATTGGGGGCGTCTACGGACGGTCACGTACTGACGACCGGCGGCGCAGGTACAATACCGGCGTGGGAAGCGTTGCCTGGTGGCGGCACCTTTAGCGGCCCAGGTAGCTCCACCGACAATGCAGTCGTGCGGTTTAACGGCACTGGCGGTGCAACAGGCCAGAACAGCGGCGTTATTATTGACGATAGTAACAACGTAACAGGCGCAGGCAATGTAACGCTATCGGGTGAACTGGATGCGGCTACGGGCGATTTTAGCGGCGATGTCAATGTGGCTGGCGAAGTGCAAACTGCCAATATCGGCTACACTGATGGCGATAATGCGATGACTATTGCTGATGGTGGTGGCGTTACGTTTCCGCAAGCTGCTACGTTTACCAGCGGGTTTAGCAATAACGACCAAGACATTACCAATGTCGGTAACATCGCGCTTGACTCTATATCGTCCGATGCAGGTACCTCTATTGCAATAACACTTGGCACTGACGCTGGTGATGATTTACTGGTTGGAACCGATAAGCTGGTAGTTGAGGGTGATTCGGGCAAGGTCGGCATCGGTACTACGGCCCCAGATGGCCCACTTCATATTATGTCTGCCTCCGCAGGTACAGTTACTGCCGATTCAAACGCTGACGAATTGGTGATCGAAGGTTCTGGTAACACTGGAATAACAATATTATCTGGTTCAAGCCACCAAGGCAATATCGTCTTTGGAGATGGAGATAATAACAATCTGGGTCAGTTTGGGTATCACCAAGGTAACGAGCATTTTACTTGGGGCAAAGATACCGCTCAACAAATGGTGCTTGATGCAAGCGGCAATTTGATTTTGGGTGGAACTACGACTACGACGAACTGGACCGCTTCTGGCAAACTTTTCATTGAAGGAGCGATTCCTGGCGTAGGGTTACGTGACACTACGGGGTCAGCCGATGACTGGATGCTGGTCAACAGCAACGGCACTTTGACGATTGCTAACGACACCGACAACACTCAGCCCTTGACGGTGACAGACGCAGGGCGTGTGTTGATGAGTTCTGCTGGCGGTGACGGTGTTGAGGTTTTGGTGTACACGAACTCTGGCGGCACTAACCCAAACGGTCTGCGTCTGCATTTTTCGGGTGTGTCCAGCGGCGATGCGACGGATCATTTCGTAAACTGCACTGACGCAGGAGGCACTCGTTGTGAGATACGCAGCAATGGCGATTTAGCAAATGCAAATAACTCGTATGGGTCGTCGTCTGATTTAAAAATCAAACAGGATATCACTGATGGGCGATCATACTGGGGCGATTTTAAAAATTTGCAATACAAAAAGTATCGACTAAAACAGGCTGTTGAAGTCGATGTTAATGCGCCGCACCAACTGGGGTTAATTGCACAGGATGTTGAGACTATCTGGCCAAGCGTTGTTGACGAAATTCCAGACAAAGAATGGCGCACCGTTGCAGTATTGGATGCGGAGGGCAACGCAACTTACGAGTCAGATCTTGATGCCGATGGAAATCACGTTGCGGTGACGGAGGACGTTCACGTTGACCTTGGAACAACCACTAAAAGTTTAAAATATTCAATTATTCATGGGCCGATCATGGGCAGTGTGGTTCAAGAGTTGCAGACGCGCCTCGAAGCAGCAGAAGCTAAGATCGCAGCACTGGAATCTGCGTGAGTCATTGCGAAATCGGCTTTGTTGTGTTGTTCTCAATTATTGCATTGCTATCAGTCGGAGTAGTCATAATAGCAACCTTGCGGCGTGACCAAAATGAAAAGAATTAACTGGAGCAACCTGCCGCCCGATCCAGACGGCATGACGTTCGCCGATTTGCAAAAATCGTACAAGATTTTGTTTTCGCGGCTTGAAGAATGCAAGCGTATGCGCCGTGCAACGGAAGCGGTGAGCAAGGCCAACCGCAAAGACCTGATTGCGTCGCGCAGCGAAGCTAAGACGGCTAAACGTGAGTTGACCGTTACGATGACTAAGGCGCAAAAGATCAAGGACGAAAACGCATCGTCGGCTAAATATGCGGCAGCGGCTGGCACGGTGATGGTCATCGTCTACGAGTTCGTAAAGACGACGCCCCACGGTTGGGGTCGCTACGACGACTTTGCCAACCATGAGATCGTATACTCGACGGCCCAGGTGCTGTTAGGCATCGCGCTGGCGTGGGCGCTGCGACCGTTGCGTCATGGATGAGCAGGCGGCGGCCGACGCGTTTAAACAGTTTGGCGATCAGTCGGGGTTGGCGGCGTTGATCGAAGAATACATCTGGATCGCCGTCGTGGGCTTTGCGTTGCTGTTCCTACGCGACGCCATCAACAACCTGCTGGCCGGATTAGCGTTGAGCGTCGGCAGCGACTACAGCGAGTCTGACACCGTCTGGTTACAAACAAACGGCACGCGCCGCCCAGCGCGGATCGCTAACCTGGGCCTGTTTTCAACCACGTTTTACCTGTACGACATAGAAGAAATTAACGGAGACCGCACTATCACCGGCGGCACGCTGATGAAGTTACCCAACGCACAGCTGCCGTCATTACGCATCGAGCGACCACTCGATCAACTGCCCATAGGAGAGCGCCATGACTAAGACCATCACCGACCAGATCGTCGAATACCAGCAGTCGCAGCAGGAGGCCGCTGAAGCCCTGTCACAGGCCCAATCACGCGTCGCTGAACTACAAGCATTGCTACACCGCCAGACAGGCGCTATCACGGCGCTACAGCGCATACAGCAGGACCAGGCAACCAACGGCAACGGCGCTGTTGTGTTGGACGCAGAAACCGAATCAGAGGAAGTGACCGTATGAATTGGTTGAAGAACGTTGGTGAGAAGATTACATCGAGGAAACTGGGGGTGACCGCCGTCGTCGGGGCCGCTACCGCCACCGGTGCCGTAGACCTTACGTGGCCGATGGCAGCGGTAGCTATAGCGTATGTGGTGAGTCAGGCGGCAGTCGACGCTGTAGGTGATTGAAGGTAACAATCTGTATATTGTTTACTGCTCGTTAGAGTAACCGTCATTATGCATTTGTTTACGTTGGTAGTGCATAACATACTGATTTAACTCATCTGCCGTCATTTTATTGATCTGTCGGCCTGTAATCGACTTGTCGTTGGTATAACGACGTATGCCAGCGACAAGTCGGCGCTTATCGTTATGCGACGCGCCTTCATAGTCGGACGGCACGTCAGGCACAGGATGGTACTGTAGCGTAAGCTCGTCTTTCAACCCCATAAGCGTCGTCTCAACCACCACAGTATTGCCGTAATATACCAAGCGTGGCACTATTGCTTGCAACGCCAGCTTACGCTCAACGCTGTCTTGCGACTTTAGTTGGCGTTTAATTGTTTTAATTAACTTCACAACATCAGTCCATTTGACCGGCTTGTCGTCAACCTGCTGCATCGTTGCTAACTGCACATCTAATTCAATAATTTCATCATTGATTTTTTTCATTCGTTCCGATATTTGATCTTGCGTCAACACCCCTTCCTCGATCTGATCCATAAGCCGTTGCTGCCGCAAATTTGCTTTGGCGCGTCGAGCAGTTAAATGGTTTCGCGCCGCTGCCACATCGCTCTTTGCACGGTCGCTGTTGACAGCTTCGACAGCAGAGCGCAAAACTTTTTCGTCAAACAATTGTTCTTCTAAGCATGACAGTAAAATATCATATAAACGATCTTCTTTTACAGTCGTAATATTGCAGCGATCATTATCACAACGGTAATAGTGCAACTTTGTTGGGTTCGATTTTGTGCCGCCAGCGCAGGTCTTGTGTATCATTGGCTTTTCGCACTTGCATTTCAATATGCCGGTAAACAAATGATTGCCAGTAAGACCTTTGTTTTGACACTTAATTCTAGTTTTTAAAGCACGCTGCACGCGTTCAAACGTTGTCTTGTCAACAATGGCTGGATGAGCGTCGTCAACGACAAGCACTTTCTCGCGGGTTTTTTTTGAATGAATCACGCGTTTGCCTGTATAATTTTCGTTTTTTAAGATAGACGCGATTCTAGCCTTATGCATATTAACGCACTGACTAATTTGCTTCAACGAATAACCGTCTAACGCCATCTGGTAGATCTGCCGGACGACGTCAGCAGGTTCTTCATTAATTGCTAACTTGTAAAAATGCCTGTTTTCAGTTTTAATTACTTCCAATTTGTATCCGTACGGCACCTGCTTTGGGTTTGTCCAATGCCCTTTTAAAGCGGCGGTATGTATGCCGCGACAGCACGCCGCTGAAAGCGTGCGTAGAAAATTAGCATCTTGCACTTCTATCAGCCGCTCTATCACCGACGCATACGGACCTTCTGGTATTGGTTCTGAGATCGATACGACCCTGACACCATTTTTCTTCAACAGCGCCTTGTGCATCATGCTTTCGTCTTCATTCCGCATAAAGCGACTGAAAGCCCAACAGATGATAACACTGAATGGTGGCTTTTTACGCAGAGCAGTACTCATTAAATCTTGCAATGCCGGTCGATTTTCAGTCTCGCCAGTTATTGCTTTATCCGCGTAAACAAATTCCTCAGCGAAGTGGTAACCATTTTCATGGCACCATTGCTCCATTTCGCGGCGCTGGCCTTCAAGCGGCAGTTCGTTTTTAACTTGCTTATGACTGCTGACGCGTAAATAAAACGCAGCAATTGGCGTATTAGCTATCATCTTAACCCTCCAACAAGGTTACCCAACGTATGAGGTAGGTGCAGACATCAGACCGACGTTGGAGGACGGCTTTTCGGGGGCTACCCTAGATGCCTGCATTGACGATCTATTATAGTGAGGTTTTCTCACTTTTTCAAGCGCGGCGTCAATTTCCTCGTCGGTCATGTCGTCTAACTTGTGCAATATATTGGCCTGCTGCGCGTCGCTAATTACGCTAGCGACAAACTTGATCCACGCGTCTGGTACTTTCACTTCATCACTCATCGTCGCCCTCCGGTCGCACAACGACGGTGCGGTAGCGATTCGTCAAGCTGATGCGGTGGTTGCTTTGAGTCGTCTCAGCGACGTGGCCCTTCTTCTTCAACAGGTCCAGCATATTACGCACGGCGTTGGTCGATTTAAACCCCATCTCCGTCGCCAGATACCGCACCGTCGGCGACGATCCGGTCTGCTCGATGTGGTGGATGATCACGTCAAGTAGCTTGCGTTGTGTCATTGTTGGCTTTTTCATTGGTCCTCATTTTTTATTTGATCTGTTTTTGCGCCTTCTCTTTTTACCCTTCTTATTTTTCTTTCTTTTCTTTTCAAATTCTTTTTGTTTTTCAATGTTTTCGTTTTCGGTCAACCAACCACCTCGCCGCAAGCCATTCCTGCGACCACGACCTTTAGCGCCTGTAGTTTGCATATACTGAGGCGGCGCTTTGCCCCGTGGCGCAATGACGCGCACAGGCACTCCTTCATATGATTCCTTTTGAGGTGACGTGGGTTTTGTATCCAAAACGCTACTCCTCATTGTTGATAAAGGGGCGGCTGCCGGAACAAGTAATGAAATCATGCGCCATCCGAGTGATGACTCGCCGCCCCCTGCACGATAGGTTGCTTTTGTTGATGGTGGTGTATACGGTGGCAATTGGCGCATAACACACTGCACTTAGCTACCTCTGTTTTAACTTTAGCCATGCCGTACCGCTTACGTTGTGCTTCGTTGAGTGCAAAGAATTTTGTACTCTCGTCGTTGTGGTGGAAGTCGAGGGCGCAATGATGCTCGTTGTACCCACATTTGACGCATCCGCTGCTCACTTTATAGTCTGCAAGCCACGCAAGTATCTTCTGACTGCGCGTCTTGTTCTTGAGCAGCGTCTGTTCTTTGTTGGCAGCGTACCATTTGCGGTGGTAGGCCGCTTGGCAGGCTTTGCAGTACGTGCGCTTGGCGCTGGCACCGCATTTGGAACACTGCCGCACTGGCCAACGTTTCTATTGGTCGTTAGCGGCAGCGGCGGTAGATTGCAACGGCAACGCACACAACCACGACCGATAGCCCCCAGGCGTATAATCGAACCACGGCGAATCCTCTCTATAAAGGTTACATACTGAAAATCGATCAACGGCAGGCGTGAACAGCACGACGTATAGCGGCACGCCCATGCGTTGTGCGAGGTAGCGTAGCTTGCGACCGCTGAACTGATTCCACAGTCGACCTGCGACATTGGACTTCGTCTTGTCGTCAAGCGTCGCAGCTGACGTCAACTCCAGCACCGCCACCGGTTGGTCGTCGCGCCATTCGACCTGGTCGACGTCATGGACAGCACCGTGGTCCCATTGGTAACGCCATTGTCTATACGGCACGGTGTTGTCGCGCCATCCATATTTACGCGGTTTCATCTTTACCTTTAACTGGTTTGCCGATCTTACCGAGGCGATGGGCGACGACGATCTGCTCGTATTCCAGCACGCTGACCATGTCGCGCAGCTTGTCGGCCATTGCGCTTGGATCGATGCCGGTCAACTCATGCCAATGATTGTACCTCACACACAGTCGCCACTCCTTGGCGATGGCGAGTAAGTGGTCGTGCTTGGCCGCCAGCGTCGTCGCCGACCGTACGTGGTGTAAGCGGTCTTTGATCTCCTGCACCGCCGACTTCAAGATGTCGACGGCTAGCGCCTGCTCACCGCAGCTGTATTTGTTCATCCGGTGATGTTGCATTGTAAACGCTCTCTCTCTCACCACAGCCGACCTTGCTCAACGAGTGAGTCGTAGATCACCTGCGCCTCGTCCGATTCCCACGCCGACCACGTTGCTGTCGACACATCATAGCTGAACCCGACGCGCTTCATTGCCTTATACAAGGCCGGTGGTAACTGCGCCGGTGGCGCTGCCTGGAGCGTCAGGCGTTTGCTGACGCGCAGGGGGTTGGCCGCTCGACGGTCGGCTTCGTCGTTGCGACGCTTGAGCCACCGGATCTCCTGCTCCATCACCTCGATCAGCACTTGGACCTCCGGCGAGGTAGTCGACCCACCCGTACTCAGCCAATGTGTTAGGGCGCTCGTCGCCCACTCTAGCGTGCGACTGCTGGTTCGCTGCGACCTTTCGATCTTGTATGTCTCGTACAGGCGCGTAAGCACTCTCTCTTTTGTTAACTGCGCGGACTCGTTGTTGGGCATTTTTAACCATTGCCTGTAGTAGCTCGCCGTCGATGTTGATGGTGAAAACGTCCGGCATCGTGTAGGTGTAGAGGGCGTACTTACGCTTGCGCGTTAAGAGATCGTCGTGGTTGGCAGCGCCAAACGTGTAGCCGCTGGTGACGTCGTGGTAGATAGATCGCTTTGTCCATCGCTCCAGATCCGCGGCCGACAGCGCGTCGATCAACTCTTGCCGTGTGGTGACTGTTGTCATTTGGCATCCTCCATCGTCTTGATGCTTACGGTGTCCTCACCCTGGACGATCTCAGTGCCTTCCACGACCTCACCGTCGTCGTCCATCGCTGCCATTATCGCTTTCTTGTCGGGTGCGTAGGTGACCTTCTCGCGCATAAACTTATTGGGTATCAACTCATCGTTGAGTATCGCCACCGACCGCCGTCCTTTGACGATTTTGACGGTGCCGTGGATGAGCTTTGCTGTCTTGGCTCCGATAGCTTGTATCCACGTCTCCAGCGACGACCGATGATAGGAGCAGCGGCGCATGATCGTCGCGCATTGCCGCTCTTCCCACAGTGTGATCTTCTCGATCTCTTCCTCTGCGTGAGCGTGGATCTGAGCGATGCGTTGACGGTGGTACGTCAGCGCCCGTAGATGGTCCTCTGCACGTCCTTCGCCGTCGACTACGTCGTCAGCTACAGTGAGGTCGTCGGCCTCCAGCCGGTCGTATACGTCCTGCCACATCTCTTGTATTTTTTCGTTCATTCGCTTGCCCATCCAAAAAAGATGAAGGATTGTAATTCAGTGTCGACGAACCAGCCGCACGGCCCATACTTACTGCCGACCGGATGCTTGTCGTCGTCGAGTATCGTGTCTATCGCGTCAGGATCTGCAACGTGGAACAGCGTATCCTTCTCAGCGATGGTGCCGGTGTATCCGTTGTGGCCGTACTCATGTCGAGCTTGCGCCCTCGCCTCGTCAAACGCCTCCTGCGGCGTCATCGTAGTAGGGTTGCCGAACATCGTCACAAACGTCGTAGCGCCCATTATTCCTCAACCTGCGGCCGGTCAACGCAACTGGAACACATCGGCATAAATGCCATCTCCATTTGATCGGGGTCTTTAGGCATCTGACCCCAACGGCATTTACCGCGCAATTTGGGTATCTGTTCGACCTCGCGCTCTAACGCCTCGATCTCTGCAACGACGTTGGGGTACCACATCCGCAACTCTTCGCGTTCACCAGGCCGTGCAAAGGCACCGCACAAGCATTCGCCGCTCATATGAAGCAGGTCTACCACTTGGTTGCGCGGCAGCTTGTGATGCGTCATGTACCAATTTTTGTCGTGGTTGCTCCAGTTGTGGATGGGCGCTACCCAGACGCGTGCGCCGTCTTTGTTGATGGGTTCTGTCGTACCCATCCGGCGCGTTGATTCCAACGAGCGCACGCCCGACGCCAGCAGAATCCGATCTTTAAACTCTGTCTTATGCTCGCGGGTAAGCTGTCGCAGGCCGCGTTCCTTAAGGCGGTTGTACATAAGCGAGTGCATTGTCGGCCCAGGAAAGCCATACTCTTTGACGATCTGGTCGTAGGATACCGGAGGGTGGTACTCATACAACGTCCACCCGTTGTCGTCGCATACATCGCGCACAAAGTCTCGCGTCTGCTCGATGCCGATGCCGGTGTTGATATGGACGACGCCACCAAAGAGAGGGTGCTGGCTGGCAAGGTGGGTCGCACACAACGAGTCGTGGCCGCCGCTCATCAACCCAAACAGCACGCGAGGGTTGTATTGACGAATCGCTTCGTCGATTAACTGTAGGCCGTTCACCGTGACCACCACCTCTTCCACCACGGCGTCGCGTCGGGCGTCGGTTCGGTCGTTGCCTCCAGCTTCTCCAGCAAGTGCTTGTTCGCCTCTGCTAGCCCATTGAGGCGCTTTCGCAGCGCGATGATAAGCTCGTCTTGATGGTTGCATCGCTTGTTAATTGTTTGATCAACCCAATCAACGCGCTTGTTAAGTCTTACGTTTTCGTTGTTCGCTTTTTCTGATACGGCAAGGCGTTTCTCGATGCCGGTTAGTCGCTCTTGAATAGCGGCGGCGTCTTTTTCACGCTGGTCTTTAGGTAACTGTAGATCGGCGACATCGCCGGTGTTGAGGTACACCGCCAATATCTCGCGGACGATACTGTAGCTACCGCGACGCTGCCGTTGCGACGACAAAACACATAGACCGCGTCGATAGTTGCCGTAGGTAGTAGAGCCGATCTGAAGGCGCTCTGCCATCTTCTCCGCAATCTTAGGCGGTCGTATACCTAACTTTTCCTCCACCGCCGCACACAACCGTTTGGCTTCGTCGATTTTATCGTCGTCGCTCATCGTGTTCCAGGCAGGCAACGTGACGACGTCAATAGACGGTATTGGATGTGGATCGGCGGCATTCAGCGCAGCCTTATGATGGTTCAGTTTTAGTTGTTGTATCGTCTTCTGCTCTTCGATATAACTGCTATAGCGTTTGGTTATCGACATCAGTCGTCCTCCTGGATCGGGCGTATTGTGACCTCAACGCGCGGATCGTCTTTGTCTTTATGGAATGTGTCGGTGAAACCTTTGATGATTTTCTGGTTGTCCTCCGGCAAGATGCTGGCTTTGACGAGGCCGTCGATTATCATCTTGCTGGCGATGCGGATGTTGTCAGGGTCTTTACGGCCGTTGTTGTACCAGACGAAGTCAATCTTTACGGGCGGTGTCACCGGCCGCAGGCGCTGGGCTACGCACTCTGCGACGGTGACACCGGTCCAATGACGCTTCGCGCCGGCGTAGAACTTCCAATGGCGTTTGACGTCGTTGAGCAAGCTGTTGAAGTCCGGCAACTTACCCCGTACAATCAGCGTCTCGCTCAAAACGGAAGATCGTCGTCGTACTCGTTGTTAGCCGGGGCCGCTGCTGGTGGCGCTGGTTCGGCCGGAGGCGGCGTTGGAGGTGGAGGAGGAGGTGCTGGTGCCGGTGCGGCCTGGGGTTGCGACAGCGCCCTGAGATCAAGGCTTTTGCAGGTCTGAATGAAGAGCGTCGCAGCGGCTGCATTAATGGCGTCAGGACTCGACTTGTCGACTTGATAACCGCAGTCGGTGTAGATCTTTTCCGCTTGCGCGATGCACCTTTTAAAATTGTACATGAGAAGCTTGTACGTCTCTTTGGCATCACCGGCCGGTAGTGGGGTTGGCGGTGCCGCGACGGCGTTTCCGGCTGGCGCGGCTTGCGTAGGGGTGCCGGTGCCGCCTTCAACCACGAAGGTATTGAACCGGCGCTGCTCACCGTCCTTTTCATACGTTTCTTGGGTCTTCGTGACCGTCAACTCGACGCCAGGGCCGGTACCAGCATTAAGCATTGCTTGGTGCAATTTGACGTCGGCAAACAGACCATGACGCACACCGTCGACATCGACAGCATACAAAAAGCTCATGCCGTACTGGCCGTTGACCTCTTTGTAGTCGCCAAACGGCAACGAAAAGGTCGTCGGAACGTTAATCTGGAGGTTGAGCTTGGGGGGGTGTGATTGTGTCATCGCAGCACCTCCGAGAGCAATCGAGGGGCGATCTGGATGACGAGGACGGCGGTCAGCGCGGCGAGAAAATAAGCGCCAACGCTATCAAAAAGCTTGCAAACTGCACGGTTAGGCAGTATCTTCATCATAACAAACGTCTCCTTGAACTTAGCGGTGAGAGTGGGTGTTTGTTGCCTTCGCCGGTGTCGGGCTGCAACCCGATGCCGGTGTTTTCGTTCTATCTATC
>VTLG01008433.1_pt1 | contig 12085 bp, 13 predicted proteins | sample 4694571 | NCBI WGS metagenome assembly VTLG01 (sample SAMN12604809, study PRJNA352737) | marine metagenome | biome: ENVO:00000447; feature: ENVO:00000209|ENVO:00000569|ENVO:01000036; material: ENVO:00002151; isolation source: viral sequences binned using virsorter ... | reverse complement strand
ATGGTATAAGTGTAAACAAAAAGAAACCTGCAAATACTGCTAAAATAGTTGATAATAAAGACAATAACGTAGGAATCAAATGAAGAAATTATTATCTTTAATTTTATTTTTATCTGCACCAGTTTATGCAGATATAAATCACTCAATATCTTCAAGCGTAAAATTTGAATCTTTATCAGCGGCAAGTACAGCAGATAAGGTTGGATCAACTTACAGTATTTCAGGTAATAATGTAACAACTGTAGACTCTAACTCAGCAGCAACTTTAGGTGGCTTTGGCACAACAACCAATGGAGTTCCATCAGTTACATTTCCTTCTGCAACACAATCAACCAGTGGCGAAGCGTTTAGCTTTACAACTAGTTATTTAGAAGGTGACGCAACACCAGATAGTGCTATTACAGTAGGCACTGTCCCAAACTTTTCAGATTTAACTTCTACAAGTGCTGGAAGTGTAGGCACAGCAGGGGTAACAATTGATAACCATACAATTACAATGACACCCGGAACAGGAACAGGTATTGTTATAACAGGACAATTTGTCGTTGATCTTACTATCGAATGAGGAGGTTATTACTTCTTGGTTTTGTTGTATCTGCTCCTTGTTATGCTGTTCCAGTTATTCCAAATTTTACTCAAGGTTCAAGTACCAGTCGAACCGAAACTACCACAAACATTACAGAGACTATACGAACAACAGAATACAATTCTGGGTTTCTTTATTCAGTTACAGGGTCAGGCATACAACATGACGGATCTTCTATTACTCCACCACCTACCACAATTAGTGAAACAATAAACGGAACTACTTATACATGGCAGGGATTAGACCTAGATCAAAGACCAAACTGGACTCAAACAAATCAAGGAAATGCTTTTCAATTTACAGAAACTTATCAAGCCCCCGGAATGCAATCAGTAACAGATATAACTCGAACAATTCAAAGCACAAGCGTAACAGATACCACTACAATATTCTCGCAGTAGTATCATTATTATTTGGGAGTCCAGTATTTGCTAATACCTCAAATACTGCGGCTCCTTCTGCATCAGCAAGTGGTTCTGTTTCTAATTTTGCAACGCAAGTATTAGGTGGACCTATGGTAGAAAATATGTATGGTAATGGAATTAAATGTTCTGGCCCACAAATGACAGTTAGCCCTTTTGTAACTACATCATTTAATCAAAAAAGACCTATGGATTACATTTACCATACACCTGTTTATGACCCTACAGATGCAAATGATGATGGTGTGCCTGATAATCCCGGCAATGTTTTGTTTTATCAAGAAAATTATAGTGGTAACAAAGATTCACTAGGATTAAACTTTGGATTTGCACTTACATTTAACATTCCCCTAGATAAAAGATTTCAAGATTCTTGTCTTGATGCAGCAAACACACAAATAAATTTACAAAAACAAGAATTAAATGCAAAGCTGCTCAACTACGAAATAGCTCGTTTAAAAAATTGTGGAGAATTATACTTAAAGGGAATTTCTTTCGACCCTTCAAGTAATTTCGCAAAATTATGCGAAGGGGTCGTTGTTCAACCACCTCCAAATCAAGTTATTCCACATACTCATACATTTAAGTAGATTTATCTTTTTTGTTTGTAAGTTTTTTAATTAGATTTTTTACTAAAGGTTTGACAATATTAAGCAGTAATGGAGTAGTGGCAGCAACAGTAGCAATAGCAGCAGCACTAACAAGCTGTGGAGGATTCGGTATGTATTGCTCAATGAATTTAACGTCTTCATAGAGGGTTATACATTCACTTCCATCTTCGCTTTTTTTATGCCCTATAACACGTTCCAGTTTAAATTCGTTACGATAATCCCCTACCCTTTGATCTTTTGAGCTAGGACAAGCAATAAAAAGTGGCTCATCTTTATTTTTTTTTGGTTCGTATTTTGGTGGTTCTACTGTAGGCTGTACAAATTCTTGCTCCTGATTTGTGGGGGTTTCTGATTGTGTATATACAAATTCGCTGGGGTTGTACTGCAAAGGTTCAAAACTAGGAATACTGAAGTTACCACACTCTGTATATGTGCCATATTCATCTTTATCACTATCAATAAGGCTTGTTAAATTATTTCTGTGTACTCTTACGCAAGCTGGAATATCAACAATTGGTTTATTTATTTGTGGTACTTGTGTATGCCAAACTTGTATTTTATTTATTTCTATTTTATTTATACGAGGTATTTCACTCACTTTTTAGGTAATGGTAAAGATGGACCAGTTACTTTTGGCAAAGTATTATCTAATACTTTTGGCATCATACCTTGTACATTTGCAAGGATTTCATTCATCACTTTTGCTTTAAAATTTTCTGAAGTTACATACTTGTAACCTATTACTCCTGTGACAGTCATAGAAGCTACCATAAGAAAAGAAATAATACTAAGTGCGTTTGCTATTTTTTGAAACATGATAAAAGAAATTTTAAGAATGTTAGTTATGCCTTTGACTTTGACGACCCTGTTTCTTTTGGCTGCTTTGATGCCTCTGTATCTAATGGCTGGTTTAATTCGGGTTCAGATTCAAGAATCTGCTGTTCCAAAATCTTCATTGCACCAGTAATTTCAATCATGGTAATTTGTAGTTTTTGCCTTTCTTGAGCAAGTTCTTGTAGTTTTTCTTTAAGGTTCATAATTTAAGCGTAAAGTGACTTTCCTTTAGTTATAGCAGCATCTATGTCTGTAAATGATTCAGTTGTCCAAATAGATGTTGTACCATCAGTTTTTGTATAGGCCTTGATAATTTCAAGATGATCTGTATTTCTTTTGATGTAAGCTTTCCAATCAGTTTCAGTATCAGTAAATTCTGTATCATTAATTCTTGTTTTATATGCTGAATAACTGGCATCTTGATTAATAATAGTTACACTATCTCCAGCAGCGGAAAAGATTGCTGCGATTTCATCTGCGGTTCTTTCTTGCATAATAAAAAATTAGATTAATTACATTTTACCCTGCTTCGAGGGCTGTGACTTTTGCTGATAATTCTTTTATAGCATTTACAAGTATTGGTACAAGTCTTTCATATTTTATTCCATATTTCATACCATCTTCAGTAAGATTACAAATTAACATATTGTCACTACTGTCACCATATCCGTTTGCTTTTTCTACCTCTAATGCCTCCTGAGCTAAAAATCCAATATTTAATTTTGATTTTTTCTTAGAACCATCTGGTGTTCCATAAGGTTCTTCACTTGTTCCATACCAAGTTCTTCTATCCCATCTATAAGTAACAGGTCTTAATGCTTTTATCCAATCTAAACCTTTTGTAAAGTCAGCTATATCTGTTTTATCTCTAGAATCAGATGAACTAATAGATGTATCAGCACAGAATAAATCTGTTGTACTGTCATTACCGAGACAAATTTTATTACTTGTAGTAACAACATTACCACTTGGACTATTACCTCTTAGAGAATCATCACCTATACCAATATTGTTACTACCAGTTGTAATATTAAAACCTGCCGCATGACCAACACAAGAATTAAGATCACCTGTCGTTAGACTTCCTAAAGCGTGCGCACCTAAACCAGTATTTTGTCCACCTGTACTACAATGATCTAAGGATTCTTGTCCCATTGCGGTATTTTGTGTTCCAGTTGTATTTTCTTCTAGTGCTTTATATCCAAAGGCAGTATTGTTAGCTGCTGTAGTGTTTGATTCTAAGGCATGATGTCCAACTGCTGTGTTATTTGTTCCAGTTGTGTTTGCTTGTAAAGCCACAGCTCCAACAGCTACAAGTGAATTACCAGTTGTATTTGCAATCAAGGCACTACTTCCTATCGCTGTGTTACTATCTGCAGTAGTATTAGCCAGTAATGCTTTTAAACCAACTGCTGTATTAAAGTTTCCAGTTGTATTGGCTCCAAGTGGACCTTGTGTAACACCATATTGTCCGGGACCTACCGCACAGTTAAATGTTCCAGATGTATTTGAATACAAAGCACCAGAACCTATACCAACATTATCACTAGCAGTATTGACTCTACCAGCTTCATTACCAACCCAAGTACAACCATGAGCAGTTGTCTGTGTTTTACCAGCACCAGAACCGATAGCCGTGTTGTTAGTTCCTGTTGTCAAATCTTCTAAACAAAGATAGCCTACAGCACTATTATTTGATGCAGTTGTACATGATTCTAAGGCACCTCTACCAACAGCAGAATTAAAATCTCCTGTAGTTAATACTTTCAAAGCACGATTACCACAGGCAGTATTTTTTTCTCCAGTTGTGTTACCTGTTAGGGCTGATCTACCAATAGCAGTATTTTGACTGCCGGTAGTGTTAGCATCTAAAGTTTCATGTCCGACAGCTACATTTTGATCTCCAGTTGTGTTTTCCTTTAAGCTTTCATATCCAAGTGCTGTATTATTATCAGCAGTCGTGTTGTTAAATAATGAGGCACTACCAATTCCTACGTTTGCAGTTCCTGTTGTATTAGCAGATAAGCATGCATAACCAATCGCAATATTATTATTTGCAGTAGTATTAGCATCAAGTGAAAAAGGTGCTATAGCTACATTATTTGCACCAGTTGTATTTGTCTTAAGTGCATCATGGCCTAAAGCAGTATTATAATTTGCTGTAGTGTTACTTCTAAGTGCATCTCTACCAATAGCTACATTTTGGCTTCCTGTAGTATTGTCATTTAAACACGCAACACCCACAGCCACATTTTCCGTTCCAGTTGTGTTAAGTAATAGAGAGTTCATTCCAACAGCTGTGTTGTTATCGCCAGTCGTATTTGAAGTTAGTGCAGATGAACCTACAGCAGTAGATTGAACCCCACTTGTGTTTTCTTCTAATGCAGTTTTACCAACAGCAGTATTATTATTGCCTGTATTCATTTCTAAGGCCGAATTACCAACAGCCGTATTATGGTTACCTGAAATGTTTGTTGTTAAAGATGACGTTCCTACAGCAGTGTTGCTTATTCCTGTCGTATTTGCATCTAAACTGTTATAACCCACTGCAACATTACCAGTTCCACTAGTGTTTGCTCCTAATGCTTGATAACCTAATGCAGTTAGATTACTAGCTGTAGTAACAGCATCTAAAGCCAAAGACCCAAGGGCAATATTTCGATCACCAGTTGTAACTGATTTAAGTGCATCATGTCCTACAGCAATATTATCACTTCCAGAAGTTAAAGCTGTTAATGTATTAATACCAATCGCTGTGTTATTTCCACCAGAAACAGTAGCATCTAAAGCACTTTCTCCAAGAACAGTGTTACCAGCAACAGAATTTGTACCTTTACCTACATTTACAGAATTAATAGTTGCATCAGCAGTTGAAGTTATACCACCAGTAAGTGTTCTTAAATCAATCCAGCCATCATTTGCTGAATTACGCATTTTTAATAAATTATTACTTGTATCAGCCCACAACATATATGCAGCCGTAGTGCTAGGTGCAGAACCAGAACTATTATTTGTTAATATTGCTTGTAATACATTATTAAGGTCACTACGAACGTTCGCACCTGTACTATTGTCTATAACATAATCGTGGGTAGCCATTTTACTCTAATTTTTCTTTAAGGTTATCATAATTTAAGAGCCTCGACCAAAACCAGTTGCAGTATATTTAAATTCTCTATCTACATGACTTGATCCATTTTTTATATCTATATTAAATCCATTTCCTGTTATAGAAGATAAAGCAAAAAAGTCTCCGCTTTGTGCATTTTCAATAGTAATTCCTATTGAAGGCAAAATCGAATTTGCAGCAACGCTTGTGCCAGTTTGACCTGTGAAGAAAGAATTAGTAAATGTAACCGACTTTTGTGAAGTTCCTGAAGCAATAAAACCACCAGAAGATGCTCCTGCATTACCAAGACTTGTTTCTGTTCTACTTTCTAATTCTGCTGTATATCCAAGTTGATCTATTTCTATTGATTGTGCTGGATCATCTGAGTCCATTTCGCATCTAAATTTAAAACCACGACCAACATAAGTTCCGTTTACGAAAGGATTAAATCTTGAAAAGTTTGCTCCATATGTACAAGAAGTTCCAGCAGATATTGTTGCACTTGTAGCTGAAGTAACTGTAAAAGAACTTGAACTTGGAACAGTTACAATTTCATAATTTCCATCTGTTGCACTGCCAGCAGTAAAATCTATAACAACAAAATCGCCAACAGAATAACCGTGTGAACTTTTTGTGATTGTTATAGTCGTACCACTTTGTCCATAAGTTGCTGAAGTAGATAAATCAGGATCAAGATCAGTTGTGGCAACTAATAATGATGCTCCAACATCAAAAGCTGTTGCACCATCAAAGTCTGTCCATGTATCAATATTTGCTGTTCTTTTATCAATTAAGTCATTTGGGTAGAAACCTTGTGTAACAAAATGTCTGCGTAATCTTAAAGGTTGTTTGCCACCTAAATCAAGAGTATTTGCAAACTCATAAGAACCACCAGTAATATCTACAGCACCTAAAAAGTCAAAGTCAGCAATAGAATCAAAATCTGCTACACCATCTAATAATTCAAGAGAACCTAAAACAAGACCGTTAACTTCATCAGAGAAAAAACAATCAACTTTTGTACCAGCAAAAGGTGTTGCATCTGTATCTTCTCTATCAACAAGAACAGAAAGTTTTGGTAAAGGGTCAGGACTGTTTACTATTACCGAAGTTTCTCCAGAACTAAGTCTGCCACCATCATCTCTAAATTTTAAAATATATTCCCCTGTAACAATATTTGGAACAATAGATTCACTGACGTTACCCGGCAATGCTGGAATAACATCTACCGAATTTGTGAAAGTTGCTGTTCCATCTGCAATATTAGATGCTCTTACAACTACGTTTCCACCATGCACTACATCTACATCTGTTGCTTTATCAAATCTTAATCGTACAAATTGATCTGATATTGGTTCTATTCTTAAATTTGTTACATCTTGTGGCACTGCTGTTTTACCAACAGCTTCAAATGTTAAATCAGTAGATTCAGCAGAAAGTTGACCTTGTACGTTATAACTAAAAACTTGGATTTCATAAGTACCTAGTTGACTATTAAAAATAACAAAATCTGGTCTTGAAACTTTTTCAGAAACAAAGTTTCCATTTTCATATCTGTAATTTATTTGATATTCAATAACACCAACTATTGGTTGCCAACTTATAAATATTTTTGAAACTGCTTGATTGTTTATAGGCACAATAGTTTCTTGTGCTGTAAGTCCACTTGGTGGGTCTTTTAACTCATTTAAAATGCTTACATTTCTTGCCGGTAATGCTAAACCATCTTCAATAAAAGCATATTTTGCCTCTACATATGAAAGTGCTGTTATAGAATAATTAATACCATCTTGTTCTTCAACAGTAATAACTCTAAATTTTTGAGATTCTATTGTTACGTTTGAAATAATCCAAATTGTATTTACATTTGGTGTTTGAGAAAAGGCTTCTGATACTGTTATTGTTGCACCAGAAATACTGCTTATATTTTTTACCTCTACAGTTCCATCAGGTAAAACTAAACTAAGTTTGGCATCACCAGTTGGATTTCCAGAACCATCAACAGCAAAATCTGTTGCATTAGTATCATCTACAGTTACAACTGTTGTTGAAGTTACACCAGCAAGCCTTCCACCTCTTCTAACACCAGCACGGACTGGATCATTTATATCAATAATTGCACCCGGCCTGACTACAGCACCAGCATCTATCGAGGTTGTAAAACTAACAAGTTCTGTTTCATTCTGCTCTGCAAATAATATTGCTCTTCCTAATCTTGCAGCTTGTCCTCTTGATGTACAAGCAAACGCTTTAACCTGTTTTGTAATAATTCCAAATTTACTTTGTGCTGTTGTATCGTCTACAACTTCAAAATCTACATCTTGGCTGTCCATATTATAATATGAAACAGCTATAGCAGTATGTCTTTGTTTTAAACTGCTTCCAGAATAATTAAAACCTTCAGAGGTAATATTGCTAAGGTTAAAAAGATAACTAGCAGTTTTTGGTGAATCTTGGGTAATATTTATTGATCCAGCAGTGAAAATTGGCATACATCTCATTACACCAGCCAGTTCATTTATTAGATCAAAAGCTTCAGATGAATTTTGAATATTTACGTTACAACTAAATCGTGCCTCCTGTCCTCCAAATCCATCATCTACTAAACTGTTTGCATATTTGCTTGCAGTTACAAAAGAAAATAAATCAAGATTACTGTCTGTTATATGATCTCCAAAACCATATCTAGTATTTGTAAGTAAATCCAATAAAATCATTGCTGGGCATGAAGTCCAAACAGCAGCACCCATAACACCATTAAAAATATAACCACTAGGATAAACAATACGACCAGTTGCAGTTTCAACAGTTGGTGTACCAGAACTAGATGCACCAGCCCCCGGTATTCTTACTTTTATCCCTCTTATTCTAAATTTTCTGGAAGGAATAGAGCTAAACTGTTGTGAATCTAACCTAATTGCGTTGTAGGCAGAGTTTGCATAAGTAGAGGCATCATCAATTATTTCTGAAAAACTTGTCCATTGAAAAGCATTTACTGTACTGCTGCTTGTACTATCTGCAGTTATTCTACTTACTCGTATATCAACAGGAAATGCACCTGTAATTTCAATAGAAAAATCTTTTTGATATGCGTCAGCAGTTCTTCCAGTAACAGTATCCGTATGTACATCTGTAAAACCACCAGAATTATATTGAACAGAAATTTTAAATTGAACTGTATCTCCTAATAAGTCACCATTTTCTTTTGCTACCTGAATCTGTGGAAATGTTATTGTTACTTTTATACGATCAACATCTGTATTTGTTATTTGTCTAGTTACTGGCGAAGATGCCGTAACTTCAACACCAACAGGTGTAGATGAAGAAGAACTTTCAACTCCACTTATTTTTGTTTGGTTGGCAGTACCATGTCTTGAATTAAATGTGACATCTTTAAAATTAAAATCAACATCTGCTGGGCTTGAAGATGATGCTGTTGCTTTTAATATTGGTGTATCGTTTAAAAAGACATCTTTAAGGTAAGAATTTTTGTATGCTGTTGATGTTTTATCAGTAATTCCATCTTTTGAAGCAGATGCACTTCCCTCAATTTCACCTTCTGAAATTAAATCTAAAAATGTTACAAACTGCTTACTATGTAAAGTATCAGGTGTTTTTACAGGTTGCGGTGGTGGAGAAGGGCTACCACCTCCGCCAAATGAACCACGAATAATTTTTTTATTGTCGGTCATACTTGTACCTGTTCAGTGTCTATTGAAGAACTGATTACAACAGAACCAGTAAAAATTTCGCCATATACAAGTGGCACTGGTGTACCGGCGCGACTTGTTTGTTGTGTACCACTAAAAGCAAAAGATAACCTTGGATCTTGCTCAGAGCTAAATTCAGGCATTTTAGGTGTAGGAAATAACATATCACTTACACCACTTAAAACTAATCCAGCACCTATACCAAAAGCTGCTTTTGCACCTAAACCAGCAGCAGCAAATCCGCCTGCACCAAAATTTATTGCACTTGTGAATATACCTCCAACACCAAAACTTAAAGCAATCAAGGCACCACCAAACAAAGCCTTACCAATACCACCAGAACCAGATACAACAGGTACAAATTTAATATCAGATTGCCCTACTGGAAAATGCAATTCTTCAATATTTAAATTTTCTTTGCCCAATAAAACTTGATAATATTTATTTGCCATGTGGCCTTCTAATTCTGGAAAATTATTTATAAGAAAGCTAACAGCTTGTGCTGTTGTATTAACAGCAGCTTCTAATTCTTTATGCCCTGTTATTTTTACAAGCTCGCCATACAGTTTGATTTTACGCATCATAACGATACCTTGCTCCTGTACATTTAAAAAGCCATTCATTATATGGCTCTTTACAGCTTATTCTATCTCCTAAATGATGCAAAACATCACCATCTAAAAAAATGCCAACATGATTTAAACCCTTTCCTAAAATACTCATTGCTAAAACATCACCATCTTTTAATTTTTCATTTGGTGTTAGCAAACGAAATCCTACATTTAAAAGATAATTATTAAAATCACCATCTTCCTTTGATTTTGGATTTTCTGCAAATTCTTCAGGAGTTAAAGGTCTTGTGGCTTTATCTATAACAATACCTTTTTCTTCAAAATACCAATCAGTAACTAAACTTAAACAATCAGTAATACCCCAAACCCAATGCCTTCCAAGTAAAGGTGGCTTGTAACCACTTGGCTCATAGTAACCCCATTGTTCTGTTTTTGGATTTACAATATGCCATGGTAAGTTTGTATCTTCACAACTAACCATATCTGCTTGACTTGCAATTGGTTGTGTTGTTGGGTGGCTATGAATAACAGCTAATATTTTTCCAGTATCTTCTGCTTTTGCATAATCAACAGGGTCAATAATAAAACATTGATTAGACCAATTTGAAAGATTTTTACACGGAAAATACTTTTCTTTACCTTTTATTTCTAATAACAAACCACAAGATTCTTTTGGATCTTCTTGTTTAGCATGAGCCAAAGCATCTTTTTTCCAAGACATTATACAGCCAATCCAATACTAGGAAATTCAGCCCTTGTGCATTGTCTTTTTGGCGCACGCACACCAACAAGATCAATGGGTGCAGCTAATTCAAAAACAACTACATCTCTTGTTTCTTGTGACTTTCTGTCAATAAAATATATCTCTTGTGCAAATTCTGCATTTGGGTCTGGCGTACCATAAGGATTTACATTACCAGCAAAATTAACAGCGTCAATAAATTTTGCAAGTGTTCTAATTCTTGTAAGGGTTGCACCAGTAAGATCATTACCAGTTGTTGTTTCGTTTACAGTTAAAAGAATTGATGTAATAGTTCCAAGAACATTGCTAACAGTAAGAGTTGGCCTTGGTATTTGGCCTTTTTGATAAGCAAAGCCTTCTGCCTGTACAGGAAATCTTTGGTATGTATTACCAGCCCAGACAATTTCACCATTAGAATTTAAACTAGAACCAGCATGAAATCTATATGTTGTAGCAGAGCCATGCAAAGTAGCAGTAGTTGTAAGAGTGAATAATTCAATAATTGATGATGGATTTATTGATTGAACATCACTTATAACACTACTACTCATGGCTCAAATACCTCTCTAAATGTACAACTTAAAATAGCTCTATTGTTATAAGGTATAGTTTTTGACCAATTCTCGCATACATATTGTTTTGCACCAGAAACTGTTGCAGTAACATTACCACTATTTGTTGCACTTGCAGCAGCAGTAACAGTAAAGGTATCTACAGAAGCAGAAGATGCAACAATAAATGTACCATCTGTTGCAGAACCAGATGTAAAGTCAAGAGTTACAGTTTCGCCAATAGCTATACCATGTTTGCTAACAGTTATTGTTACGGTGGTTCCAGATTGGCTGTAAGTCCCTGTTTTTGATGTTCCTTCGCCAGTTGGTGTAAAAGTAAAGCTTGCTTGGTCATTAGCTCTACTATCTAAAAATGCCTCTATTACATCTGCATCTTGTTCTGATTCATTAAATTGTACAGTAAATACTTTTGGGTTTTGATGACTTGCTAAACCAAATAAAACTCTATGTTCATATCCATCTGCAAAACGTACAAGTCTTTTTACTGGTGCAGATTTTTTACTATAACCAACATATGTAGGTGTAAATGATGGAAATGTAGCCATTATGCAAGTAAACCTCCGGGTCGTTTTTCTTGAACTAACTGAGCCTGTATTGCAGCAGATAGAACAAGACCAAGCTCTCTGCTTTCTTGTTCGTTGCCTTCAACACTAGAGCCTGATGCATCTACATTAACAACAATATTATTTGTAACGCCACCGCCTATACGATCATTTGGAATGATGGTACCAGCAGAAGAAGGTACAAATAATTCTGGACCTTTCTCGCCTACGATTGATGCTCTACCAACAGGTGGTCTACCACCATTAGCAAATCCGGGCAAATTAGAAAAAATACCAAAACCTGTAGCTTTTAAAGCAGTATTAATACCAAGTCTTAATAATTGTCTAGCTATATCATTTAATATTGCACTTGCAGCTTCACCAA
>VTLG01005142.1_pt1 | contig 12086 bp, 15 predicted proteins | sample 4694571 | NCBI WGS metagenome assembly VTLG01 (sample SAMN12604809, study PRJNA352737) | marine metagenome | biome: ENVO:00000447; feature: ENVO:00000209|ENVO:00000569|ENVO:01000036; material: ENVO:00002151; isolation source: viral sequences binned using virsorter ... | reverse complement strand
GTCGGCGGCGTACCGACAGCCCCGCCAACTGTGAACCAGTTGTCCCCGTTGTCGAAATGGTTCGGACCGGTTGCCGCTGTCGTCGTGGCAAGCGTCGCTGTCCCGTTTCCTGCCGTGGTGCTGTTCGCCGTGACCGTGAACGGGTTGCCCGCCGTGCTTGCCTCTAACGTGACCACTGAGCCGCTAACCGTGGCAGTTATGTCCGACAGCTCAGCGATGTCGAACTTGCCTCGCTCCGGGACTACGTCCCCGGTCGTGTCGTCAAGCGTTTCGTTTTCAAACGCCTGTTTTATCGACGTCGCTACTTGGTCGGTCGATGTATTTGCCCCGACCGTCACAACGAGTTCCTTGCCGTTGACTCCGATTGTCGCCTTGTCGTCGGTTGCCCAAGTGTTCGCGATTGTAATGGTTGAGACCTGAGCTATCGCTGCCGCATTGCCTATCCATTGTCTTGTTGCCATGTTATTCCCTGCTATGTCGGGTAGTTTGCGTTTGGTTGCCCGAACCCGTCGCCGACGAACGTGTAGCTCCAGGTCGTGGTAAAAAACTGAAAAGCTGCGCCGACCCTCTGCGGCGATTGTTTTGTTACATTGCGCCCGGTCAGGTATTGCTGATTGATTAAAGGCTGCCCCGGATTCGGCCAAAAAAACCGATTCATGGCCGTGCCTGACTGAGTCACAATTGTCGGCGTCTGCGAAGCCACTCGCTGCACTATCGGCGGCCCGCTCAGTACTTCTAGGGCAACAATTCTCTGGATTCCGCCGCTTATCGAAACGCTTTCCTCAAAGCTATGATTTTGAAGTTGAGTGCCTTGCACGTCTTCCACAAGCATGTTGGTCATTTCCATCGTTATCCGAAACGAGCGCTGTGTGGCGTATTCCGCTGCCGTCGCGTCCGGGTAGCTCAGCTCGACGACCCCGATGCCTGCCGCTGTCTCGGTCGCTTTGATGACGTGCGCAGTCTCTTTCCCATCGTCAAAGTACAGGCCCGTTGCTGTGGCGGTCGAGCCGATGTACGCGTTCTCCAGTGCTTCTATCTTCTTCGTCAATGTCTCATTGGCGGACGGCAATAGCACGCCCTCCAAGGTGATGACAGTGTCCTTGGCCTGGAAGTCCCCGACGTTATCGCCAGCCCGATGACTGATTGACATCGTGACCGTGTTTTTTTCGTGTTGAAAACTGCCGTGCTTGTAGTACATTATGGGGCAACCTCCACTCCAGCGGTCCTGTTCATCTGGATTGCCTTTAGCTCATCGCCAGCCCTATCTTGAGCGTTCAGCAAGGAAACTATTTGCCGGTTTAGGTTGGACATATGTTGCTCATATGACTTTGCGAGCTGTTCTATCTCGTTTGTGATTGCCACAGTGCTACCCGATTGCTCTTGAATTCGCCGCCTGCGTTCCTGTAGGCTTTGCATTTCGAGTCTGTGATTGCGCTCGACGTGCTTTTCTTGCTCCTTTAGCAGCCGTTCCCGTTCCTCTGCTGAATCAATTTCAGCTTGCCAAGCTTGTTCAGCCGCTGCCCGTTGCCGTTCGATTTTCCGCTCTTGGGCATGAGGGTCGAAATGCGCAGGAGGACCGGCAGTGCCCGCCCCGACTCCCAACGGACGCATTGACCTGTCATCCCTTTGCAGCTCTTGCGTTAACAAAGAGGTCTGCTCGATTGTGTCGGCGCGCAATTTCTTCGCTCTCCTCTCTTCTGTTTCTATCCTTTCGTCCAATTCAGAAATAGCCTCGCCGGGGTCGCTGCGTTGCCTGATTTCCTCCTCAAGAGACCTTTTAGTGGCGTCAGCCTGTTTAGCCAAATCCATCAAAGATATTTCATGCTGCTTGTTGGCGCGCGCCGCTTCCTCCGCCCTCTTCTTTAGCAAAACGTAAGCCGTAGCAAGACCCCCAAGACCGGCCAGCACAACGCCGCCAGGAACTAGCAACCGGCCTAGCCCAAGCAAGCCGGGCATCGCGAATGATCCGGCAGTTTTCAGCCCTGCTTGCGCTATAGCTACCGATTCCATCTGGGTCCGCAACTTTGACAGCCCAGTGCGTAGTCCTTCTATCGTGTCAAGCGACCCCTGGAACATATCGAAAGCGCCCTGGATCAAAGTCACCTTTTGCAGGAACTTGGCCAAGTCGTCATCGGCAGAGAAGCCCAACAATGCCGCGCCGCGCACCAGCGTCAATGCACCAGCACCAGCCTTTTTGAAGCTTTCACCGGCAGCGAATGCGGCGTCAGACGCCTCACCGAGCGCCTGCTCCACCTTTTCGATTTCCTGGAGTTCGGTCAAGAAGTCGCTGGCTTCTTGCTGTATCTGGTCAAAGCCGCGCCTTAATTCTTCTAGCGCGCCTTCGCCACTGTCGCCGACGTCTGAAAATTGCTGCTTGACGCGATCCAGCTCCGACTTTAAGTCGCTCGCCATCTCGCTGCCTTCGTCACCAATATCGGCGAGCGTCTTCTCTAGCGCCAGCAGTTCCTTTTGCGCTTCGCTGGTGTCCAGCTCGATTTTGTCCATCGCTTGTTCGAATGCCAAGCGAATGACGACATCTTGCATTTCATCTGCCATCGTGCTGACCTTTCGCGATGAGTTGACCGGCCAAGCTTCGCTGTACGTCTATCAGCTCAATACAGAAGCCGCGTAGGTAGAATACGTCCCCGGCGCCATAGTCCGACGCGGGCCAGCGATTCACTAAACTCGCCAGGCGGTCCAGTCTCACAATAAGCCTTTCTATTGCATCATTCGAGCATTCGGATGATGGAGGCGTTCTTTCGGACGATGGGGTCATCGGGGAAACTCCCGACAGCTTTGCATTCTTGGTAGTGGATATAGGTTCGCACATTGAAGCGAAAAAGGTCAGACCTCCAGGGGCCAACCTTTTCGCACATACTTGAGCCGTCCGGTTTCTTGTGAAAACATGGGGCAAGGGTTCCCGCCGGTCGCCGAACGTGCTTACCGTCCGGCGCAACAATTGGGTCTCCGCTTTTTTCGTCGTACATATACGAAAGGCAATGTTTACAGTCTCGCTTTGACAGTTTGGGGTTCGAGCGCAGCACTCGAATCCCCCTAATCAGTTTCCCGTGATGGTTTCCTCTATCGTTTCGCCGTTAAGGGCTGACTGTAGGATTGCACTGGGTGAATTCTCGCCGTCAATGTCGAGCGTCGCCGTATCGTCGTGGATAACATCGAAAGGCTTGCGGCACGTAATGCCCTGGATAAGGCGCTCGAAAAGGTTCGGCTGGATTCGCAACACGTCGTCTGGGTCGTCCAGGTCAACTAGTTCGTCCCGGTTCCGGTGCAAATCCCACTCAATAACTTGCTGACAAATGAAAAGCGCGTAGGTCTTTTGGAGCTTGTCGACGGCACCAACGCTTTTCAGCGTCTCACCCAGCGAAAACAATAGCCGCTGCTGCGGTATGAGCTGCAACTGCCTATACGTCAGCTTCACCTCAGGATAAACGTCTTCAAGCGCCGGAATCCTGGCCCTCGCCGTTTGTCCGTCTGCTATGTAACCGTAAACAATCCTCTCATGGCCTTTGGGCATGTGTCCGTTCTCCGTGGGTACTGTTTAAACCGTCGAATCCAAATCAATGTAAATGTCGTGAGTGTCACTGGTTCCGGCTGCATAGCCAGAACTTCTTGCTTCATATTGCAACGTGAGTCCAAGCTCAGATTTCCCAGGCACGGTTGCTGTTTGTTTGGTCAATGCTAAGTGAGGGAATTTAATCGTGCAGGGGCACGTGCTTGAGGACATAACAACCTGACCATTCGTGTCGGACGCGCCTGAATACAACGCTGGCTCTGTCGTCGTGTTGAACGGCACCTCCACCGTCAAGGTGACAGTGCGGTCGTGCGGCACCAGGGACGTAGGCGCCTGGCTGTTGCGGTGCTGGACGTCGATTGCGTTATCCACGGACAAGCTAAAAGTGTTGATTGGGACGTCCTCCTGGCCGTCCAAGTCTAAGTCAAGGTCGGTGAAAATGTACGGCGTCCAACTGCCGCCAGTGTTGATGGCAGTCATCGCTCCTGGCCCGACAGTGGGCCACGACGATTCTGTCCCCTGCTCCTTCGCAACAATGTCAAGGTCGACAGTTATCGGCTGGTCCTTTGTCCCATTGAAAGTGGCGCGGTTGACGTAGCAGTCGCGGTATTCATAAATTGCTCCGAGTTTGTCAATCAGCATGCCGAAATCGAGCAAAGTGTCGGAAGGGTGGTATCGGTCAAGGTCATCACCACCGCCCTCTGCTATTTTCTCCGCGCCAAGTATCAGCGGGAAAATCACTTCCAGCATTCCTGCCGAAGCTATCATGCTGACGGTGCCGCCTACTGTATAAGTTCCGGCGCGGTCCTGCTCTTTTGCCCTCGCACGAGTTCCGCGTATGCCGCCACTGTTGACGACTTGTTCTACCTTTTGCATAGACTCCGAAAGGAAAGTGAACATACCACTTGCGTCAGTGGCCCAGTTGACGTCTGACAGGGCTGGTCCGGTGGCGATTGCGAGCCGGGCGGCTGCCCCGGTTACTGCATTATTGGCGGCTGGGATCATGTCTTTACCTCTTCGGCTTTATGATTGTTTCTGTGATTAAACTAGCGACTTGACTGCGGACCTTTTCCAGTCGGCTTTCGGTCAAACCGACCATAGGACGCGCTGGCATGTTTCTCGTGCCTGTCATGTGGTAGTGAGCGTAAGGGACAGCCGTGCCGAAAACTAGTCCAGCCATGTTTCCCGATTGGAACGGCTCGCGGATGGCGTCGTCGGTTTTCTGTGTCAATGATCGGACAAGCCTCCGGGAGTCGATGAGAATCTTGCTGTGTCCTTTGCGCGCAATTGTCGACGGTGCCAGGTCTGCCCACTTTTTCCCTAGCGGGCTCTTTTCGTCATCAAAAAAGTCACTGTGGTCGCCTTGCAGCCTGTCGCCTTGCGTTTGGGCGAATGCTTTCCAGTCAATTGCCTCGACGTCGTCGTTGATCCTTTTCAACATGTCCTGAAAGCTATCGAACGAGTCGAAGGTTATAGCCATGACTTAGCCCTTGATTGCTGGTTCAATGGTGACTGTCCCGGCGTTGGTCTTGATTCCTATTTCGGCAAAGCCGAAACACTCTGGAGGGAACGCGTAGGCGTCGCCGTTGGTAAGGGTCACAGTCAGCGACCCATCGAACTCGTTCTTAAGGTCTCCCAGCGTGCCTCCTGTGGTCGCGGCGCCCATGAACGAAAGCGTAGCAGCGCCTGACAGCGCCGTGACTACAAAGCCGCCCATTCTTGCCCCGGACACGTCCAGGCGGGTTTCCGACGTGGACAACGCTAATGAGCTTTGCGTTGGTATTTGTTGTGCGGCCATATTCTAGCTCCTTGCTAATTGGCAGTTGAACCGTAACACCATTCCACCGACGTCCAGGTTATCGAACCAAGCATCTGGCTGAAACGTGTCACGGTGGTCGACTTCGCAACTATAAACATTCCCGGCTGTGACTGCTGAGATTCCTTTGTGATAAAACTCTTGAAAAATGTTCTGGAGCCACAACGCGATTCTGTCATAATTCCCGGTTTGGTCTTGATTGCCGTCCTGAATCACCATAATCGCTACAGGGTACTGTAAAACGTTCGTGCCTACAGTATCGGCTGGAGTGTTCGTTATGGTTCGCGGCTGCCCGAAAGGAGATATAAGAACGGCTGGCAATGCAGCCACCTCCTTGTTTCGCATCGTCGCCATCTTCATTAGAACAACGTTGGTGGACGTTACGCCCGAAAGTTCCAGCGCCACAATCTGCGTCTTGACGTTATCAAGAATCTGTTTATATGCGCTGTCTGGCATTACCTGTGCTCCCTGACTTGGCACCGATAACCCGACACGTGCTGACCTAGCGCAATCTCGCTGACGGATAGCACGCGATAAACAGACGCCGACGCGTCCGTGATAGTATCGCCCGGCTCCATTGTTTCCGCCGCTTGATCGTCTATCAGTTCGTCGCGCGGTATGAAGAAGGAAAGCGAATCGGTCATTAGCGCGGCACCAAGCCTTCTGGCTTCGCTTCGCGAAAAGATCCGCCCACGCTGCGCCGACTGAACGGTTGCCGTCGTGTCGCCAGCAGCCCGCTTGAACGTAACGGTTACCGTTTCCTGGTTGTGGAATGCGGCATAGTGGCCTGAAATATCCAAAACTGCCATTATGTGAACCCGACCGCTCGGACCTCCCACGGGCCTTCGGCCTTCGCAAGCTGTGCGTTGATGCGGTCAAGTTCTTCATACAACGACAGCCGGAAGGCAACTTGTTGCATTGATTGCTCAGGAATTGAATAGTCTGGGCCAGCCCCGATATCGTCCAAGGAGTCCATCGCCGCCAGTTGTGCGGTGATAGTTGATTTTCTCGTTTTCAGGTTGTCGAGGTCGCTAGCCATCACGCGCGCTCTATACTGATTCCAGGCTGCTTGGGGCTTGGCCAGCGTTTCCAGTGGTCGCAAGCGTGCGCCCAAGCATCCCGTGGGTTGGGTGCCATAGTCACATGACTCTTTTCGCCCCACGTCACTTGGTATCGAAGCAGTTCAGGGTTGCCCGGCCTGCTGGTCGGGTGGTTTCGCTCATACGCATCATCTGCGACGGCTTTCCTTGATTCTGGGTCGCCAGAGTCTTTCGCTTCCTTCACGCTCTTTTTCTTCTTAACTCGCCGCACTTTTGAGGCAATAGGAGCGTCTGTGGTCGCGTTGTCTTCTAACGACCCTGAGGCATCGTCATCGCTTAGCTGGGATGCCGGAATCGGGGAAAATGGGGCTGCTTTTTTCTTGGCCATACAAATCGTCTCCGGGTCGGTGGAGTGGGGGGGGTTAACTCGGCCAGCACTAGGCAGTGCATTCGACCATTGCGCGAGGCTCAACGGTAGCGTAGACGCCACGCTCGCTGGCTTTCCAGCGCATCGCGATGTCATTGCTGAACTCAAGCTCGCTGTTCGTGGGAGCCTGGACCGTCGTCATCGGCCAATTCTCCATGTAACGGAACGCAATCGTCGGGTCACCGTAGAACCAATCGGTATCAGTCGCCAACCGAGGCGCGACGAATCGCGAGGATACGACTTCAAAATCCCCCGCCACGGGGTTGGGGAATGTCGTCTGGTTCGGAGTAGGAGGCGGCCCGTTGGCACCACTAGTCGGGAAACCACCGGCAGACAGCGTCACGAGCGTAGCGTTTTGCACGTTCCTCGCGGTGCGTTCCATCGACTTCGCTACGATCAACATCATTCGGCCACCGACAACGACAGGCTCGCCTGTGTTGGGGTCGGTGATGCTATTCAGCAACTGCTCAGCGTTGTCCACGTCGGTCCAGTCAACCAGCGCGTTAGACGCTTGTAGATTGTCCCAATCGTGCGTTCCGCTGTTGTTGCCGTAGGTCGCGACCGCACCGAGATCCTTTCGGTTGTATCGGTGGCTGGTCGTGTTTTCGTCTATGACGCAATCAACGGCGCGCTTTTCGCGATTGACGCCCATCGACGTGCCGACGTCGCGAGCTTCTGCCAATAGCTGTCCGGTCCTGTCAAAGAAGATGGCTTCGCGAGTCACCGGCACGATCAAGCCGCGCTTTTGCGTCTCTGCCGTGCGAATCCAGTCCTCCTGTGGGCCAGCCATAGGATAGGCATGCGTCTCTTCTACAACTTCGGCCAGGTCGCCAATTGCACCGATTCCAGCAATCTTTTCGCCGTTGAATTGGGTTGACGTGGTCGGGATAAGCGCCGAAAAGACAAACTCTTCATTGTTAAAGCCGCCGAGGACTTCGTTGTAAACGACTTGGCCCGATATATTTGAAAAGGCCGCAGTCTTCACCGCATCGGCTTCCAACAATTCTGACAGTGACAAACCGCCGCCGCCGTTTCGTGGGTTCCAGCTAGAAACCACTTCGCGACCGTCTGGAATGAACTCTTCCACGAGTTCGCGGATTGAGAAGTCTTTTGGCTCGACTTCCTTTTTTTCAAACGCTTCACGTAGTTCGCTGTCAAAGCGGTCGGGCCGACGATCTTGTAGCGCGGCCTCATATGACCTTCGCAAGGCTTTTGTGTTGATTCCCATGTTTTAAGCTCCTGTTTGATTGTTTGGTTTTATCTCAATTGGTAGGCGGCGATGTAGTCCACGTACAATGTCTCTTCGTCTGTGCCTCCGTCCTTCACGACAATCCCGAGGTCCATGTCGGTTGCCGAACTATAGGTGTTGTCGAGCTTCTTGACTAACGTGCCGTCAATGTAGAACGAAAAGTCAGCGCGTGTGGAGCTGGTTGGGACGATTTCAATGCGAAACGTTTGGAAGGAAGCCGTAGCGCTGCACAGCTTTTCAACCCTGTCTAGCGAATTAGCATTTGTGAGTTCGGCGTTCTCCTGGGTGCTGCCGTCAGAGCTTTCCACGTTCCACCGCGTGCCGCCGTCTACCTTAAAGAAGCAGGCGCCCGAATATGACGCTGGCGGGCCGCCGCCATTGTCTTGGCATGTCCCTGCCGCGATTGCATCCGCGAACCCAAAGAACACGTTGGCAGCGCTGGTCGCTGCTTCCGCATACTTGATTTTTGCTTCGCACATTAGCGGCTTCCCATCGGCAATCTTGAAAAGCTCACCTGTGGTTGCGACAACAATGGCCTCATTGCCCGCCGCACTTGCGTCGGCAGTGTGCATTTTCAGAACTCCACCGGTAGGTGTCGTGGTATCCAGCGCCGCTGTTCCGTCCGCAGATGTGGCGGTGGTCCAGAGGTCCGCAGTCGTGAAGGTTAAGAAGTCATCGAAAAATCCAAATTGGCGGCGGCCCAAAAGTAGTTCGTCGCCTGCTGTGATAAGATTGACGCCCATGCTGTATTCTCCTAACGGGTAGTGGTGTTTGATTCGTTATCGTGATGTGATTGACGCAAGAAAGTCGCCGTGTGAGTCAGGGAACGCTCCGCCGCTGACCGAGTGCTTCGGAGGGCTTCCAATTGGTTTGCTTTTGGTCGTTGCTACATTGTCGCCTTTCCAGCTCTCTACTAGCTCATTCCGCTCGGTATCTGTCAGCGCTTGAAGCGCCTTGAGGCGAACCACGCTTGACGATACTCCTGCTGACTCCAACAACTCTCGGCACGAATTTTCTGCCTTCAGTCGCGCGTTTTCTTCGCGCAAACTTTCGACCGTCTCGCTTTCATTTTCATCGCCTGCGTCTTGTTCCTCAGCGCTGTCATCTGGTTCAGGCGTCGGCTTGGCCTGTAGCTTTTCCTGGCTTTTCAGTATCTCTTTGATTCGCTCAATGGTGGCCGTCGTGTCCAAGCTGTCGTCGTCGAAAGCCGCGATTACCATGGCGCGAAACGCTGCCTTGACTTGGTCCTCCGGCGTCGCTTCTGAGTCGGTCGGTGCGTCAACCGCCACCTCTTCCATTCCGTCTTGCTCGATTAGGGCAAGCAACGTGTCGCGGTAGGTCGTCCCGTGTGGTATTGATTCGACAAATGGGCGTAAGGTCATGGTGTTCGGCTCCTGGCTCTCGAAAATTGAATTGGTTGTTGCTGGCGTTTCCACGATGTCGATTGACTTCATTCGGCTGACGCTTTCAACTATCTGCTTTCGACCGGCGCGCCGTGTCGGTCCAAATTGGTGGGGGCTCAACCCAAACGTCCCCGGCATTCGCTCTGTTCGCTCAATAATCGGCTCGGCTTTGGGATGGCTTTTCAGAAAATGAAGGTCGCCATAATTCCCATCCTCTGATGTTCGCACGTCCTTAACTTGTGCAAAAAAGTCGCTGTTCTTTCGCTCGCTACCAGACCTGTCGTGGTCTATATAGACGCGGGCACCTTCTGCCAGGACTGCTGACTCAGCCAACGCCCTGTCTGTATATTCCCTGCCGTTTCTGCTGTTCCTGCCGAGCAACTTGACGCCTTTGATGACCCCGGCTTCCCGGTCAACAGTCGGCGACGAATAGACTTCCTCGACAAGCTCGATGTGGGCATCGTCAGCAGTTTGCGTGCTTTCAATCAGCTCAGTGAACAGATAGCCTTGTATCTTCACGGGTAGCCCTTCCATATGCTTTCAAAGGTCTGTTGAACCGGTGCTGCTTCTGACGGACGCGCGCCGTGTGTCAATTCTTCGTCATAGTCGCGACCGGCCTCAGTCGTTGCGGTGCGCCTGCTGAGCGTTCCGAGCCCGACTTCTATTTGATGGCGTTGAGCAAGTTGCAGAGGGTCTCTTGTCGCCACGGCTGGAAGAGTTGCGTGGATATTTACGCTGTGAGCTAGTTGCTCCCAGTCGCTGACGTGGTCGCTATATCTCCCATTGTCGAAATGGATGCGGACCACCTTCCAAAGCATTCTCTGGCGTTCTTTGACTTCAAACGCTTGGTCAGCTTCGCGGGCTTTTACAAAGGGCGATTCTGCCACTAGTGTTGAAGCGAAATTCGAGTTGCTCGCGTCGCCAGATATCATGTATTCGGGAATCGTCCAGCGAACGCCCTCGCTGCGCATTAGGAATTGGGCTATCTGGATAAAAGCAGGCGACCGCTCCGAACCAAGCGGAGCGGCGCCATACTTTCGACCCGGAGACGGACGGACAATCGTCCCTGGTTGAATCCGATGAACGCTTGTCGTTGTTCGTGTTCCATCTTGATTGCTTCGCGTCACCTTCGTGTCACGAAGTCTTTGGTCAAGCGCGTTGACGTCTGATTGCAGCGTTCCTTCTGGGAACTCTTCAACCCACGCAATAGCCGCCTGCATTGCACTTCCGACAGCCATATTTGTTTTGAGCTTCGCCCCGTTTTTCAAATCCATCATTACGGGGAAAAAGTCAGACACGCCGCGCTTCGCTGTCCTGACGACGTTCCTTTTGACGTGAATGAAATTCCGCTCTGGAATGACTTCAAAGTCGGCGCCGGTTGAACTGAATATGCAGTAGTAATTCAGCGGGACGTGGGGGCGGCGTTTATCGACGTGGACACCGAACGACCACCCAGACACGAACTCTTCCTCTATTTCAAGCCACGCCTCAACTTCTCGTGGGTCGCTTGGTTCCACTAGCTGGTCTGGCTCTATCGTCACGGCGTGGACTTCGCCGTCATTCCACTGGAGCCACAGCATTGCCTCGCCGTCTTGCCTGGACCGGTCATGCAACTCCCGATCCAATCCGCCGTCGAGGTCGTTCAGTTCAGCAAACGCGTTGATATCTCGCTCCACTGCACTGACAAGCGACCCGTTCTGGCCGCTGACTTCGCACTGAAAGCCCGTGCCGAGCGTGTAGTGGCCTAGTACCGACACAGCGCCAATTGCTACCGAGTCAAGAGCGGTCAAGTTTCGAGCCTGCCCGCGTATACGGCGGAGATCCTCTTCGGATTGATAGTAGGGCAAGAACCGCCCGTCGATGCGGTCATCCAGGCTAGTCGTAGGCTCCCAGGACGAGCCGCCTGTTGAGAAGGTCGGGTCGTCGGTCAAGTATTCTCGCGGATCGACCCAGCTACCCCACTCCTCGGCAAGTTCGTCGTTTAGCGGCTTGACGTCTATCATGCTGGGAATCGTCTGAAAACGAACGCGACGCCGTACACCTCCATTTAGCAGAAGTTGACAAAGATGTCATTTATTCGGGTGGAGTGTCTGCACTGTCTACGTCCACCTATTTACTATTTAATAAAAAGACTTCTCTATAAGACTTACTTATAAGACTGTACGGGTGGGACAAACTGGCCGTTCTGGTCGGCCAGTTTGTCCGTTTCAGTTGGCCAGTTTGGCCGTTCTCCATCCTCAGCCAGAGCCAGTTTCAGCACCCGACCCCCAGACCGACGTTGTGGATCTACAGTCGTTCTACAAATGTAGAACGGCACCATCCGCATTTCGTGGCGTATTCTCGCGCGAAAAGCTTCTCGTTCTACAGTCGTTCTACAGTTGGACTGACGTTGTGGTTCGACAGTCGTTCGACAGTCGTTCGACAAATGTCGAACGGCACCGTCCAGCATTTCCTCGCGTATTCTCGCCGGGTGACGTTCTCGTTCGACAGTCGTTCGACAGTCGTTCGACAGTTTGACTGACGTTTGGACTGACGTTGGACTGACGTTGGACTGACGCACGTCGGCGAGTTTTCCGCTTTACCGGCGTGCAAAGAAAATTTTGGACCGACGTTCGACCGACC
>VTLG01016001.1_pt1 | contig 12087 bp, 14 predicted proteins | sample 4694571 | NCBI WGS metagenome assembly VTLG01 (sample SAMN12604809, study PRJNA352737) | marine metagenome | biome: ENVO:00000447; feature: ENVO:00000209|ENVO:00000569|ENVO:01000036; material: ENVO:00002151; isolation source: viral sequences binned using virsorter ... | reverse complement strand
TGCTTTTTGTATCCAGTTCTTGTCAGCCATAACTTACCCCTAGATGTTAACGACATCTCCATCGTTTCCTAGCCTGTCGCAAACGACTGTTAGGGTCTTTTGCTGCCTTGGGAAACTTTTTCATTTGGCCTTCAGAGCGAGCGCAATAGGACTTGCGTCTTTTTGCGTTAGCCTTTGAGGGTTTTTTTTCAGTAACAGCGGTCTTTAATTTGCTGCCGGGATTAGCCTTCCTATAAGCTTTAACTCCTTTCTCAGTCATTCCTGCGCCTTTCTTAGTTGCACGAAAGTTGCCTGACTTAACAGAAGTCTTTATGCCCATTCCTTTCTTTTTGGTAGCGCCACCCTTCTTGAGAGTACGTTTACGATTAGTCGTTTGAGAGGTTACCACCAAGTTAGACGATGAGTTATTTCTTGGATTTCCATCTCTATGATGAACATCCTTTCTATCGCCTTTACTCACCTTGCCTTTCGACTTCAAGGTATTGCGAGCCGCGTTACGACCCGCTCTATCTTTTTTCTGCTTAGGCTTTGAGTGGTAATTAGCATACTCAGAACGATAGTTTCTAGCCATCAAACTGAGCCTTGTAAGCTTGCTTTACCAGAGTTTCCTTTTTCTCTCTGCGATCCAGCTCAACACCAAACTCACGAGCAAACTCTTCCAGTTGAATCTTTGTCATCTGGTTCAGTTCAGACTTAGGAGTTTCCTCTACTTCCTCAACTACTTCTTTTTTTTTAGAAGAAGAAGAGCCACCCATGCTTTTAAGCTTTGCTTTAGCCTCAGTCTCTGTCATCAAATCAAAAACTGATATCTCAAGTTCACCATCCGCATTGATGCTGCCAATCTGATAAACTGGATCACCATTACTAAAGTTTCCGTTTTGAACTACTTCTAGTTTCTTAGCCATAATAAAATGCCTTAAACGCTCGCATACGTTTTAGTTAGAGTTAAGATCAAAAGATAAGTGTCGCCCGAACCAGCATTGCTTGTGGTCACTAAAATATCTCCTGTCTTGCCTGCTCCTCCGCTATTAGGAATACCCGTTGGGGTAAAGTCTAACTGGTCAGACCAGTTCTCTAATAGATTAAGCAAAGGAACATTGGTAGTGGCATCCCAGAATAATTCAACGCCCATACCTACATTAGAATAAGTTATTTTCTGCAACACAACACCGTTACAAACTTGTCCGGTAAGAGGATCAGAACTTAAAGTAGAAACATCTACCAGAACCGCATCTGTTTGACCTGTCCCGTCACTCACATTTGTAAACTTTAAGACAGCATTTCGTGGGCCATCCTCAATTACTTGGCTGGTAAGTGCATCTGCCATATAAACCTCCAATAAAAGCGGGGCAAGCCCCGCTATAATCTAACCGCTAAAAGGGGTTGCTAAAGTTCCGCTACCAAGGTTAACACCTTGAACTAAATAACGATTAGCAAACACAGCGGTTATAGAGAAATAACTTCCTGCCACACCACCAGTCGTTGTTCCATCGAAAATTAACTGGTAGTTAGAGGAGCCATTTGGCTCAAACACATGGACAGCACCCAAGCCAGCTTTACCTTGAACCATTGATCCAATCATAATATCAGCGGCAGTGGCACTTCCGATTGTAGTGCTTGTTCCAGAAGAGGTTAGCATTAAGAACTTATACTCAATACCCACGTTGCTCACTGTGTTAGGGCCGCCACCTTTTCGGAATGGCCCAGCGACTGGATCAAGACCTGCCGCATTTATAGTAGGAAGAGTAATAGTCAGAGTGGAGTTGTTGATAAGAATTAGTTTACCCGCATGATCGGTAGGATTGATTACAGTATCAGCGGTTAACGCAACTACTGATTCTGGCCCTTGATTGTAAGAACCACCCATTGATCTGATCGGGCCTTGGAATGTTGATAAAGCCATTAGAGTCACCTCTTTACGAAAGGATTAGTCTTAGCGTCTTCGTAAACGTCCACTTGGCTGGTCGCTAAAACTGTATGTACCAAGATTAAAATAAGGGGCGACATAAGCCGCCCCCTATCGTTTAGGAACTACCCGGAGAACCGTATATTCCTAGTGGATCAGAAACACCGAAGCTGTAACGCTCTCGCGCCTTGTAGCGCACGTTACCAGTATCGAAATCACCGTCCATTGAAGTCTCAAGCGGAGTACGCTCGAAGTGCTTCATGCCATTCGGTACATCAGTGATGATGTAGAAAGCATTGTTGTCAGTCAGATAGTGATTGACCGCATAGCCTTCAGGAATGGAGCCATTGTTTTTAATGGCATTGATGTCGTTATCAGCAGTGCTGACACGCAACTCTGAATCTAGGATTCGAGTAGCAACAAACATCAAATTAGGTGGAACAATCAAACGTCTTGGTCGAGCTGCAATAAGAAGTCCACGCTCATCGGTGTAAGCTGCAATCGAAATAATCGCATCTTCCAATGAAGTTTCATTCAAATCAGCCGCTGTTGCAGGACGGTTTGAGTTAAAACCACCGTACACTTGAGGGTGACCACCACCGCCAGCTATGCCATCGCCAACCGCAGTAAACAAGTTAACACCATCGCCAGATTGATAAGCGTTAGTGAAACCGTTGTTTAATGGGAAAGCAGCTTTAACTTGCTTGGTGTAAGCCATCGCTCTTGCCAAAGCTTTAGTGTATCGCTGAGACAAAGACGCATAGAGGTTATCCTCCATTGCTTCTTCAGTAATAGCGAAACCCTGAGCAATAGTTTCATGAGTGTAACGAGCGGTGAAAGCTTCTTGTGCTGAATCATAATTGATTGCAGAACCTTCAGGCTTCACAGGCGCAGCGCCAAACCCACTCAACTTTACTTCTTCTTCAAACGAACGATCAGATGTTTCTGTTTCGTAGATCATCTTATCTTCGTCTTCGTACTTTGCATACTCTAAGCCAAACAGGGCATTAAGACCCGGAAGTAGCTCTTTGAGCATTTGCGCTCTTGATATAGCCATTCGCTAAGCCTCCTATACGCCTGTGGCGTTTCTATATTGGTGCATCCCTTCGTTATACGTGAGAAGCACATCAGTGTATGCGTCACCTACAGTGCTATCAGGGCCATCCATAAACTCTAAAATCCGTAAAGGTAGAGTGTTGGTGGTAGCAGCAGTAGAAGCATTAACTGAGTTTTTACTGCGCCCAATAGTTGTAGAACCAGAAGTTTGAACAATAGCTATGTTATTGCCCAACGTAGTTTGTGCTAATGCACCGTTACCTTGCATCCTGAAAACTGCATCAGGATCATCAAGAACGTAAGCCATAGCGTCATCCGCTACGGTTCCAGTAGGCCACATTTGATTAAATGTAGGCTGGCTGGTGCTAGGGTCAGTGTAAAAACAGCCCATAAAAATACCAACCGGAGTAGCTGTTGCAGTACCAGTATCTTTTTCAATAGTTCCGGTATTGACCAGCTTTACAAAATCGCCATAAAAAATATCAGCGGCATAACCACTAGCTACTTTTATATGACGAACTTTTCCAGAGAAAGAACCACAAGCGGATAATCCGCCGACTGGTTCTGCTCCCATAGGGGTCGCTGTTGCAGACATATCAAAGTCCTCGTTATGAAGACAATCCTAGCAATAGATTATCTTCTGCCATATGATGTCCTCGAAGAGTTCTCTTGGAACTTAGCCATTCGAGGGTCTTGGTCGCTAAGAAAACTATTGTCCACTGCTTCCATCTGATTTACCGCCATTTGACTGTAATACTTAGTACGCTTGTCCAGCATTTCGCTCGGAATCGAGCATAACAACAGACCACCGTATTCAATATTTTCAGGATAACGACTTGTCTTATCAGGAACGTAGTCAATTTCAGGATAGTCAGTAGCTTTAACGGCTACCCATCCCTCTCTAAATTTCTGCGACACATTAGTGTTATCTACTTGTCCCAGCACTGAGGTACGAATCCATCGATGAGAGATTCCATCTCGCGGTGTGGGAGAAGGCAAAGAAGAAGCAGGAACCCATGAGTCGTTCGGCCTCTTCGTGTTTTCCCTTGAGTCTAGCTCTTGGGGTGCGCGGTTTATTTCTTCAGTCATTAGCCAACCTCCTGCTTTAATAGTTGTTCGGCATAATGTTCATTGCTAATTCCCAAACGCTTTGCGAGAGCAGCTTGAGTTTTCGTAAGCTCGACTTTGCGTGTCTTTGCACCGTTGTTCCTAGTGGGACTTGGCGCTACCACGGTGGTATTGCTGCGTTGGCGTTGCGGAGCGCTTCGTTCCTCCTGCACTTCCTCGACTACTTCAGCTTGTTCAAAGCCAGAATAATCAGGAAAACGCTGACGCATTCTTCGATCAACTTCAGCGTAATAACGCTGAGGGTCTCCTGCGGCAGTAATGCCTTCATGAAAAAGATTATCATGAATAGCTAAACCTACTGCTGTCATTTCTTTGTGTAGTGGATCAATCTGCCCATTTACAGGATTTGGTTGAAACCACGGATTCTCACTATTCCACTTCTGTTGCTGTGGACTTACCTGAACTCTCTGTTGAGGTTGAGGCTGCTTGGCAAGCTCTTCTTGCCTACGCTTTTGTTGTTGTAAGGTCTGCTTATACTTCTGTTCACGCTGCTCCATCTCGTTTATCTTAGCTGTTGCAGCAGCCAAAGCTTTTTGGCTTTGAACTAATTTGTCGGCATCGCCTTCCTCATGCGCTTTCTTCAGCTCTTTCTCAGCACTGTCTAGCTCCGCTTGCGCTTTGCCTTTGGTGCTTTCGATAATAGCGCCTTGGCTGTTAGCCAACAGTGACTCGTACTCTTGAATCTTCTTCTGTTGAGCTTGAGCTACAGTTACCGCCTCATCACGCATACGCTGAGCTTCCCCAACCTTGCGCCTGTCTGAGTGGTTAATTGCCCTTAGCTGATTAATCCGCTTTTGGACACCTTTGCTGTAAGTCTTTAGCTCTTCGTCAGTGAATCCGTCATCAAACTTTACATGAGGCTCAGCAAGCTCCTTAGTTCTTTTGACGGGTTTCTTTTCATCAGGAGGCGTGTCATCAATAACTTCGACCTCCATTTGATTTTGCTCAGCCTCGTCAGAAGCTGGTTCAGCATTTCTGCTGTGTTGCGTCTTGACCCCGAAGAACTTATCTTCAGGTGACGTAGGGGGTTGTACTTCATTTTCAGTTTCTGCTTCGCTCATACCTTCATCACTCCTCTAGGGTCTTCGACCACAGCTTCTACACTGTCATCATTAATGAGCCTGAATTCTTTGTTAGCCACCTTAAAGCGTGTGCCAGAGTACGATCTCATCATAATGAAATCACCCTCTTTGCAATAAGCGCCGCTAGGAAACCGTGACTTATCACTATAAGCGTCTGGGCCTAACTTGATAACAAAGCCAATTATGGAGCCTACCTCTTCCGCCTCAATAGTTTCTTGGGCTTTGAGAATACCTCCTTCACTGGCTGTTTCAGGTTCGGGAAGACTTATCAATATCTTGTACCCTTTCGGGTCAGGTAGTTTATGAGCTGCACGAGGTTTTTTCGCAGTATCCTCTTCGGATACCGTATCTACTTCTGCTAATGCTTCTGCCATTAGTTTTTCCTTGCACTGGAAGAGTGTCCAGAGTCACTGCACCGCTTTATGCGGAGATTAGTTATTCTCGATATGCTTGTTCAAATCGAGTAATTCTCTTTCAGCGATTGCGAGTCCTTCTATAATCCCGCAACACTTTGAATATTCTTCAAAAGTTCGACAACCCCCTCCACTTACATGGTCGGCTGTCTCGTTCATTATCGTTCGTATCTTCTGATTCAATACTTCTAACACGTTTTCTGATAAATGGTCACTCATCTCTCTCTCGATCATCAATCATTTCTTCGCGTGTAGTATCTCTCTTATCGATCATTTCTTCAATATCTCTTTCTCTTTCATCGATCATCAGTTCTTTAGCGATCTCCGTCCCAAGTTTAGCGCCCTCAATCTTATCTCTTGAGGCTATCTTCTTGGTCTCTAACTCTTCCTTGGTGTTAGTCTCTGCTATCTTCACGCCAAGCTTAGCGCCTTCGATCTTCTGCTCTGCTTTGAGCTTGTCTCTTTCAAGGTCATCTTTAGCAGCGGCCTTGGTGAGATCAGCTTGTATGCGAGCCATATCGGTAGCCGCTTTAGATTGAACTTTAGCCGCATCGATTTCCAGCTCGGCCTTTTGCAGTTGCAATACTGGGTCTTCAGCCTGAGCTGCCATCTGTTCAGCCTGAACCATTTGCTGGGCCTTTCCTGTTAACTGCTCAGCAGCAGGAGCCACCAACTGCGATAGCCTGTATTCAATATCTTCAGGCAGACTAGAATCCACTGGTGGTAATGGCACACCAAGCTCTTTCTCAATATCACGCCTGTACTGAAACGCCACATGTTCTGCAATGTGAGCAGCCAAGGCTGCCTGCTTCATCTCTGCATCAGGCGCAAGGTTCAACAGCTCGGCAATCTTCGGATCGTTCATCGCCGCTGTATGGGCCTCTATATGTGCCTGATGGTCTTGATAAATAAAAGCTTTGACTGGCTCACCAATCATCAGATTCATGTTCTCTGAGATAGGATCAGTCGGCTTCATGTCATCATCACTCGGAATGATCTTGCTTGCATCCCTGATGCCAAGAACTTCTAACATCTGACGGTGCAATAGCGGCAGGTTATACATCTGCGGCGCTTGAGAAGCTAACTGTAGCGCAGCCTGATACTGCATAATTCGTTGAGCCATTGTTCCAGCGTTGGGATCACTGACGGGAATAATATCTACCCTGTCATCAAAGTCCTCAGCGGTGATGGCATTCTCTTCAGTGTCGTAGGGATATTCGGTTGGGCCAAAATCAGCCACAATCTCGCACAGAATCTGCAACTCTTCCTTCATGGACGCATGAACACGAGCCTGAACCGCGCTGATTACCTTCATCTCGCGCTCAAGTAGCGCTAGGGTTGTACCCACTGGCGCTTCACCGTTAATATCCGCTGCTTTTACATCGCCAGCGGAAGCAAATCGGCGACCATCCTCTACAATCTCCTGTAACATCTGGTGAAGTACAGCAGATGGCTCTTTGTACGGTAAAAATGCAATGTTATCGCGGATAACACCGCCCGGAACGTCCACATCTCGGAATTCTCCCGGCATAATCGGGGAATCATCGCCTTTAATCCGCAATCCTCGCGCTTTTAAGCCGCCCGGAAGGTTAGCCAGCGTACCAGCGTCAACTAATTGACGTAATAACGAGGTAGCAGACTTGGTTAGGCCGCCAATCATGTGAACTAGACCGAATCCGTAGAATCCTAGACCCGGCAAATACTGATAATGGACAAAATGTTGACGCTTGAGCTTTAATTCATCCCCTTCTTTCCAGTTTCTGCGAATCGAAAGGATAATATTGGATGACTTGTCAACAGTAATGACGTAAGGCAGCCCAATATTCGTGGGTTCGCCGTTATCAAGGTCTTCAAACCCCGGCAAATCCACGTTAACCATCATCTCAAGTAACGTATGTCTATGATCTGCCTCATAATTTGGGTGATCGCCAGTCAATTTATTGTATTCAGCGCTTACTTCGCTGATATCTGGCTCTGGATCAGGTAACTGTACGTTGGCATAGAACCCACTTTGCTGCATTTTCAGCACATCGTTGGATTCCATCTTCATGACATGGGTAGCTCGCTCGGCTGTTTCCAGATCAGCGGCTCCATAGCTCACCACAAAGTCCTCAGCAGGGACAAACATGCTGCAAGCACGACCCAGATTGGGGTCGAAATAAACTTTTCTAAAAGCTGAACCTGCTATGGGTAGAGAAAATAAGAGTTTTTCTGTCTCAGTGCGGTATTCAGGCATCTTAACCGTCATCATGTAGTTAAGGTAATCCTGAACACGTTGGGCTTGTTTAACTTTTTCGTCTGTCAGTGCGCCAACGATAGACGTTTTCGCTGGGCCACTGGCAGGGAATATCTCCATAATGGTTTGAGACTGGAACCTGACAACGGCTTCACTCAGCAGCGGATGAAATACGCCACAGGCTCCGTCCCAAGGAGTCGTCCTATCTTCAAACCTCATGCCTAACAAGTCAAGACCTTTTATGTAAGAGGTCTCCCAGTCCTTACGACTGTTCTTGTCAGCGTTATAAAGATTCACAAGCTCACTACCGAGCCTGTCTAACTCGCCCTGCTCCATGAAATCAACGAGATTGGCATTATGGTCTGTAGGAATCTGCTCCTCAAAGTCCATACTGATTTCCATATCATCAGTGGAGATAGTCACCTCATCAGGGTTAACTATCTCTACTTCAATCTCATCAGCAGTCGGCAGAGCGCCGTTAGTGTATAAAGCTTTTTCAATAGCCACTAAGTGTTTTCCCTAAACTTCGTACCCTTGATTGCTGCACCTCGACCACGAGCCTGAACTGTTTTAGTTTTAGGTTCGCCCATATTCAGCTTCACACCAGTGGTCGCATAGGTTCTGCCACCAGTAGCCAGCTTCTTGCGGCCCTTGTCCATCGTGCCTACCGCTGCATACTTTCGGCGACCCATAGATTTCTCCATGCCTTCGCTTTCTTTTCTGCGGCTTGCCATTGTCTGACCACCTTTCTTCTTCTTAATCATCTTGCCTGTCAACACGTTCTCACCCATTGCCATGCGCTTATGCTGATTAATCTTGTCAGACAGTCCTGTCTTTTTCTTCGCTACTTTCTTGGCTGCCTTCTTCGGAGCCGCTTTTTTAGCGGCTGGCTTTTTCTTAGCTGTAGTCTTGCGGTTTCGCATTCCTAAAGACTCATCAAGCCTGTCATCGTAGCCTTGCTTCTTCTTAGCCTTACCGCCAGTCTTCATGCCCAGCCCTACTGCCTTGCGGCGTAGTCTGCCCATTTCATCACGAGCATCACGCTCTCTGGCTGAAACTCTTCTGATCTCATCTTTCTTGTCTCTGCGCTCGGTTGCGTCTTTGGGCCTTCTGGCTCTGACACGGCGCAACTCATCGGCTGCATCGTCCTGTCTGCCAATTACTCTAGCCTCTTCATCGCGTAGATTTCTACGCATTCCTCCGCCACCACGCATAGCTTTCATTTTTTTGACAGGGCCAGCTTTCTTAGCCATACCACCACCACGCATTACTCTTCGTTTAACTGGGCCTGCCTTCTTTGATCCGCGCATTGTAGTCTCCTGTAATATTCTTTACGGATTTTATACATTTCAGATACATCGTAGGTTTCAAAGTATCTGTCATAGTAACCGCGACTAACCAGCTTGTTAGACGCTTCCTCTAGTTTCGATAATCGTTGCACGAATATGAGGGCATATTCGGTCTCGGTTGTTCCCTCAAAGGTTCCGTCATCAATCAGCTCGTTAGCGTCCTGATAAGGATGGAATCCCATTACCCATAAGTCTTTGTCTTTAAAGACATTTTCAGAGATACACTTGTTGATCCTGTCCAGATAGTTATGGAAAGCATCTTCGTGTTCAATAAAATAAGTATCGACTACAATAACCAAGTCCTTGTTATCGTTAAAGTTTTTAAGTGTATCAAACACTAACTTATACGAATTCTCTTCCTTGAAAACAATCTCTACCTTATCTTCCTGCCATGCGGCCTGTGCGTAGGGACACGGTGGTAGATTGTTAAAGTCAGGATTCGGTACTTCTAAAGCATGACGAGACCAGTCCCGTATTTCCTTTTTAATATCTTCCACTAATAATAATCTGCCTTGCGTGGCATATGCTGTTCTTCCTCTTCATCTGATGACAGACTGAGAAAGCCGCCCTGCCTGAATCTGAGTAGTGCCTGAGTGGATGAGTCTACTAGGTCATCATGTTCCCCTGCGGGGAAGGCAGCAAATTCGCCCACTACGTCTTCGGCAAATCGGGTTTCAGGACACCACACCACTCCTGATGCGAACAAGTCAGCAACAGCGTTAACCCGCGCTATCTTGTCGTTACCCCTTGTTGGGGTGTATTCGGCAACAGGTATTCCCATTGCTCTTAGCTCAAAGATCAACGGCGTTCCCGCTGCCTTGGCTTCCACAATAAAAGCATCTGGCTTTGCCTCTATGTACATTTCGTAAGCTACCTTCTTCAGCTCAGGAAATTCCAGACGTTCTTTGTAGGCATCTAAAAGAATAATATTGGGTCGGGTTCGACCTTGGTCATCAGGCGCATAGAATACGCCCCATGTCGTACAGGCTGAGTAATCAGCCCTTTCGGTTTTAAGAAATGCCGTATCCCAAGACTGAATGACAAAGTCACACGGTGGCGGGTAATCCTCTTCCCAGATTTGCCACCACTCCTTCTTAACCAGCGCTCCCTCTTCTGCGGTAGGTTTTTGCTGATACTGCGAATTCCATTTGCTGGACGGCAATTCATTTCTGAGCGCATCCAGCTCCTTCAGGCTCCAGAACTCAGGCCACAAAGGATTGCCTGACGGCATAATGGCTGGAAACTCAATGACTTCCCACTCATCAACTCCCTCACGCTGAGTCGATGATTTTATAATCTTTCCGGTCAGATCACGCATGTGCCAGCGTGTCATGACGATAACTATTGCGCCTCCGGGCTGAAGACGTTGGCGAGGGCCGGATGTGTACCATTCATAAGTTTTGTCGAACACAGAGGGGTCAATGCTCTGTCCTTCTTGCTCACTATGAGGGTCATCAATAATGAGCAGGTCAGCGCCCTTACCTGTTACAGCACCACCAACACCGATAGCGAAATACTCACCACCCTTGTTGGTACTCCATCGCCCAGCCGCTTTGGAGTCGGCCCTCAAAGCCAACTGGGGGAAAACCTTTTTGAAATCAGTATCATCGACCAAGTTACGCACTTTCCTGCCAAAGCCAACGGATAGCTCCGCTGTGTGCGCCGTCTGGATTATCTTCTTTTCAGGGTACTGCCCCAGAAACCATGCTGGGAGCAAATACGATGCAAACTCACTCTTGGTGTGTCGAGGCGGCATATTCACTATTAACCGCTTCAGCTCACCCTTGGCGATACGCTCAAACGCATCCGCCATAATCTTGTGATGCCGCCCCTCAATAAATGCAGGCCACATGTACTTCACGAAATCGATATAACTCTCTCGCGCCTTCTCTCTCTTCTTCGCTTCCTCCAGAGAAGTCAGCAAGTCCAGTATCTCTTTCTGCTGGTCTGGCGGTAACTGGTCTACAGTGGAAAGCAGAGAAGGATCAATTTTCACGCAGAGTATTCCCGATTAGTTTTACTTCTGTCGTAATATTACGTTACGTCATCTCCCTGCTGTTAATACCTAATCCCATCAAGGGATTCTCGTTAACTCACATTCGTAATATTTCGTAGACGTAACTATGAGAAGTATAGCAGAGTGTACCTCTTGACGAAGACATGTCAAGTGTTACAGAAGACGTTTTAATAAAAAGTCACGTTGTAGTTAAAGTCGTAGCTACGCAATAGTTATAGTTATAGTTACTTTCCAAAAATTTGCAAAAAATTTTTCGCCGATATTTCGATGGCACTTTCCTGTGAAAAAAGGGTGAGACAAGTTACGAGTGACATGTGAAAAATGATGAATGTTGAAAAGTGAAGAATCGTTTGTGTGGAATGCTATGTATATATACGGGGTGGCAAATCTATGTCGGGGGGGTGGCTATCATGGGATCACGCGATCTCGAAAAATGTGACATCTGACACCACTGAGGCATTACGATATAATGTGTGACACGTGACGTAATGTGACATGCGATACCTTCGAGACAATGTGTGACACTCGACACCTACACGCTAATGTGTGACATCGGATACTTCATCATCGACATCCTCGTCTGTGACAAGTGCCAGTTGTGACAATTTACGTTTGAGGTCAGTAGCAATATCGTCACTTGATCTTTCGGTTACGTCTTCTATTCGAGTCGTATACATTCCACTCGTCTTAGCTAAGATCGAAAGTGATTGAACCTGTGTTGGTTCTAGATCGATCATTCCAGTTATGTGATCTCTTAGAGTACGAGTCACTAATTCTTGAGAGGAAACCTGACGAGCCATATTAAGATCACTCTTACGCTTGATAATCGAGTCAACCGTACTCTTAACGTAATCCAACTTCATCAACTTGGAAGCGCTATTTCTAACAGTCTGAGAACTA
>VTLG01014301.1_pt1 | contig 12087 bp, 12 predicted proteins | sample 4694571 | NCBI WGS metagenome assembly VTLG01 (sample SAMN12604809, study PRJNA352737) | marine metagenome | biome: ENVO:00000447; feature: ENVO:00000209|ENVO:00000569|ENVO:01000036; material: ENVO:00002151; isolation source: viral sequences binned using virsorter ... | reverse complement strand
GCTCCTGTTTTAGCTACATCTACTACTGTTCCGTCTGTTACTAAGTGACCTACGCCACCACCTACAAAACCTGTAAACTCACCTGCACTAGCATCGTTACCAGTCCAAATAGAAGTTTCAGTTCCATTAGCGATTATTTCACCTATATAAGATATAACGTAGTCCTCAAAAGCAACTGGTGCCCCTGCATCTCTTCCTGCTCTCATTTGTAAAGCCTCGTATGAAGTAATTAACGTTTTTTTACAAATTGCTAAGTTTACTTGTAAATCTTTTGGAGTTAAAGTTGTTTCTGTTAAAGCAAGATTTCCAGAACTTGTAAATGCATTACAATCTCCGTTCACTATTAAAGAAGATCCAGCCATTTTTTGGATGTTTTCTTTATACTTAACGTTTTCCATTACTGTTAAATAAGTTAGTGATTTTGCTTCGTTTAAAGCTGCGTTGATGTAGAATCCCGCTGCTTTGCCATTAAAATTTGGTTGTGTTACTGAAAAAGCCATAATTTTTTTTTTTTAAGTTATTATTATTTGTTTATATTCATTAAAATTCTTTCTCTTTTAGATAGTCTGTCATAAGCAGTTTTACTTATCGCAGATTTATCAGAGCTAAATTTATTTGTATTGATAGGAGCATCAGCTGGACTTGCAGACAATTCTGCTTTTAATTTTTTATTTTCCGCTTTTAATGACTCAATATCTTCTTTTGTAAATTCAACTACTTCTGTAGTTTTTGTTGTTACTGTCTTTGGTGATTCATTTTTTTCTTCTGCAGTTTCTTCTGACATTTCAACCTCTTCTTCCATATCTTCTCCCATTTTTGCTTTAATGTCAGCTACTGCATCTTCTAAGTTTTGGACTTTTGTTTTCATTTCTTCGTAAGTCTTAGCCCAGTCAGCTTTTTCTGCAGGAGTTTCTGGGAACTCTTCAGCGTATTCTTCGTCGTGTCCTGGCTTATGGTCTAATTCTTCATTTTTATTTTCAAATTCTGCTTTTTCATAAGCTTCGTCTGCTTCTGATTTCATTTCTTCTTTGTCATCTTCTGCTTCAATTTCTTCTTCCGTTTCTGATTCCATTACTTCAGCAACAATGCCTTCTTCTTCAACTCTAAAAGATACGCCTGTGTCTAGTTTATAAGTTCCGACAGGTAATAAAATTGTAGTTCCGTCATCAGTCAATACTGAAATATCAACTCCTGATTCAAGTTCTTCTGCTGTAGATACTAGTGTAGTACCGTCTTCTGTTTTTGCTTGAAAAGCTAGTTTAACTTTATCGTCTTTATTAAGACCTAAAGCTACTAAAATTTGTTCTTTGATGTCCATAGTTCTTTTTTTAATATAATAGAATTAATTGTTATTTGTTTGATTTTCGTTTATTATCTCATTTAAAGCCTCAAGTATTTCTAAATCGCTTGGTGTTTTAATTGACATTTTTTCCATTTTGTCCGTAAAGTAGCCTTCAATACTTAGCCCCTTAAGCTCGCCTGCTTTTATCTTGTTCCATAAATCAGAATTAGTAATTTTCATTTTTACAAACCACGTTCCGTTAGGTAAATCGTAGCCGTATAATTTTGACTTGTCCATATCGCCCTCTTTTATCCAAGATTCAACAGTTAAAACGCCTGAAACTCTGTCTTGATGTTCATATGTAGCTTTGTGATGATTGTTATGTTTTAAATATAACTCGCTTGCCTGTCTTACTGTTTCTGGACTAAAGTAAACATAATACTCTGAATCTGTATTTGCGTCGTATCTAAATATTTGTTTGTTAGGTATTAACGCTGGACTAACTAACATTCTTTTTTCGTCATCTACTTTTGCTAAGGTTAGATTGTTTTTTTCTTTATTGAAATAAACCATATCTTGCTCAATTGCAGGGCTAGCAACTAAACTGATAGCATCGATTGCTAATTCTTGGTTTTCATCTGTAATAACAAGTTCAACGATTCTTGTATTTTTATCTTCTTCGTAATAATCTTTGTTTGCTGCTTCACATTCTGCAGCTGTTTCATATTCGCAAGATCCTGTCTTGCCCCATTTATATTTTCCGTTTTCACATTTATTGCAAGGCATAGTATATAATAGATTTTATTTGTTAATATTTGATTTTAAATTGTAGCTCTTCTTCTTATGTTAGCTAGTTGATTTTGGCTGCTTGTCATTTCGTCTGTTACAACAAATGCTTTTGTAGCTTCAGGTTCAATACCGCCTGTTAGATCAAATTCGCCTGACATCATTTGCGGTGCTGGTGTTCCTGAAGTAGCCCCTGCTCCTGGCATACCTCCGCCACCTCCTCCAGATCCTGGGTTTGTTGACATAATAGTCGCTACTGCTTTTGCGCCCATTACGCCAGTTGCTATTGCGTTTGCTAATCTCAAAGGATAAGGCAATAATTTATCAGCCACCGAAGTTGCGCCCATTGCAGCCATAATACCTTGCTGAGTATTAAAAATAGTTTCTGCAACGGCTACTCCTTTACTTATTGCTGTATTTTCACCTGATATTGCAGATATTGCTGATCCTACATTGACAAATGTTTCTTCTCTAAAATCAGCAACTGCTTTTGATATTTTTTTCTCTGTATCTGCTGCTTTCATATCTGCTGCTATTTTTTCATCTCTTGCCTTGTCTTCAGCATCTTGTTTGTCTTTTATTCTTTTTTTCTCTGCTTCTAGTTCTGCATCTAATCGCGCTTGTTCTTCAGCTGCATCTGCTTCTTCTTTTGCTAAAACTTGCGCTTTGATTGCATTAATTTTATTATTTAATTCTATTTGTTTTGTTGTACTTTCTTGTCTTATATTTGCTAAGTTTATTAATAGTTCAGCTTCTTTGTCTAAGTCTTCTGCCATATTTTCACTTAATGCCATTTCTTCTTGCTGAATCCTTAATGCTTCTTTTGCATTAGCTATACGTTTATTTAATAAATTATTTTCTATATTAAAAGCTTTTTCTGCTGCAGCTAGTCTTTCTTCTTCTGATTTAGATACGTCTTCTGCAACTAATTTTAACGCTTCTACTTGTGCTCTTCTTTGTGCTGTTTCAACATTTAAATCTCTCTGACTATCTCTTAATTCAACAAAGGCTTTTTTTAATGCTATTGCATTTTTAGTATCGTTTGCTATTTCTTCTCCTAAACCTGTAAATGAGCCTTTCAATAAATCAACACCTTTTGAAAAATCACCTTTTACAAAAAACGTAACAGCTTCTCCTATTCTACTAAATCTGTCAATTAAAACATTAGCTGCAGCGCCTATGCCTGCTAACGCAATCTCAAGCAATTCTGCACCTCTTTTGGTTTTAGTCAAAAATGAAGCTAAAGAACTAAAAGCTATTAGCAATAAACCGATTCCTGTACTTTTTATACCTTTGCTTATTGTAGAAAATGATGCTTTTGCTGTTTTTCCAACTGATTTTAAACTAGACGTTACAGTATTTAATGAAACCCCCATTATTTTAAATTCACTTGCTAAATTAGCTGCATCTTTAGTAGTTTTACCAATATCTGACTGTACTTTAAAAGTTAACGTTTCTGTTGCCATAATTTTTTATTTATAAAGATACATCTGTTTGTATCATTGTTATTCTTACTGTCATATTCCATTCTAATGTTTGATTTGAGTTTCCTCTACATAAAAAGCCTAAAGTATTACCAGCTGTATCATCTGCTAATATTCGCCAATTTGTTATTGTTCCTTGAGTTTTTATAGTATCTCGTTCTCTTTGTATGCTTGTAGTACCGCTTTTATTTATTAGTACGCCACGTTCTACATAAGAAGCGTAGTCACCAACAGAGCCTGTTCCTGATGAGCCTCCTGTTCTAACAACTATTGTGTCAGCGTGAAAATAACAAATAGCATTGTCAGGCAATACAAATCTCACTCCTGACTCATTATTTATACCTGCTGAAACGTTAGTTGTTCCTGTAGTCTGACAGCCATATTGTAGTATAATAGCTTGTCTTTCTGACAAATTATCAGTTGGCTGATTTCCCCCCATTGTTAATGATCCTGAAGTTGTTACATTTGCCTTAGTTCCTGTTACAATACCATTAGTTAAATTTTTGTTTATTGTATGATTGTTACCGATAATTACATTGCTTCTTGTATTGTTTAAAACTAAATTCGATTGTCCTGTAATAGATGTATTTTGTACGCCTCTTGCAATAGTATTATCTTGTCCTTTTACAAAATTTGTAGTTTTACCTATTGACTCAATTAATTTAGTAGAGTTTTTAAACGCATAGCAAGTACCAGTTGTAACGTCAAATTTATATCCATATCGTTCGCATTGCAACTGAGTTGGTCTAATTTCATCAGTACCATCTGACGTGAAAGTTACAATACCTATACTTGACACCTGTAATGGATATACAGTAAAACCAGGTGCTGCGCTAATTGTTGGATTTATATATCTGCTCATTTTTTTAAGGTATTAGTATAAATTCTACTGTTGATAAATCGCCTGGCTTGTAGTCTATTCTATTAACTCTAAAGGCTCTATTTTTTATAAATACTCTGTCACTAAATTGAAAACTTTGTATGTCACCAGAATTAAGCTCTACTTTTAAAGTCATAGTTCTTGTGTCTGAATTGTAAAGTTCATTATAATAAGGAGCCCAGTACATATTGTAAAGATTATCAATAGGCGATTCTGTGCCTGGTACTAATAATTGTAGTGCCGCATAATTTAAATCTCTTACAGTACCAGATGTTGCAGTACCTGTTGCAGGTAACTGTGATATATGACTAAAACGTAAATATTTATCTTGATTCGAACTAGTTACGCCATTTTGTTGTGGCATATAATAACTTAAATCAAAAGGCGACAAATCTATAAGCCCATTATTATAGCATATTCTAGGCATATTTTCTATTCCTGATGTAGCGCCATCTTCATTCAATGAATATAAAGTTGGAACTATTAATTCAGAATATTGTGTCATTAATGGCTTCATAATAGTAGCAGCAAAAGGTTCGGCAGATATTTCTTTTTCACCTGTTAACGTATCAAATCCACTAGCATCATATTCTTTGCTGCCATACAAATAGCCTTGAACAGCATTTTTGTAGTTATTAAACATATAGTCGTCATCTTCTTCTTCGTACTTAAACAACGTCATTTTATTTAAGTCAGTTAAAGGTTTTAAAACTATTTGTGTTATATCTATTTTATCTGTCCAGTCGTGCTGTATAAGTCTATCTTTTAAATTAGTTCCTACAGCTGAACTTGAGTCGACAATATCTAAGTTAAATATATTTGGATAAGGTTCAATCAATATTACATTTTTGTTATCAGGATCAGGCATTGTAATTAAATTAAACATATTTATTAGTCCTTTTAGAAAATCCCATTGTTTTAAATCTCCTCTTATAGTACCAAGCAAATCTTCATTTGTTTGTGTTTGACTAGATGTAGAAACAGCTACGCCTGATCTTCTTACGTGAACTGTACCGCTATTTTCTTTAGCCTGACAATATATTTTGTCGCCTAATGCTAGATATCTTTGAAAATAAAAACTTACTGCTCTTACAGAAGTAATATTAAAAGAAAGTTCTTCTTGTATTACTGTTGTTGCTCCTGCAGCCGTTTCGTGTATCCATTGAATATCAATATTTGCAGTACCTGATCCTGTTGTATTTTCAAGTTGATAATAAGAATCAACTTCATATAATTGGTTGTCAAATTGGGCTGTCCACATTGAACCAGTACCTGCTGCAAAATTTGTAGCTGTATGACCTTGTTCTAATGGGTATGGATCTCCATTCTGCGATATACCTGTTCCTGTTTGAGGCGTAGGTGGTAGTCTTAAATAACTTCCTGTTAATTGGAATAAAGGTGTACCTGTAATGTTAGCGTCATTTGTTGATCTATAACCTGTATTATCAAAAGAACCTGGAGTTACATCTGCACCCCAGTTAAAATCCATAAACATAGACTTGAAGTCATCACTTTCAAAAAAATCACTTCTATATGTAAAGTCAGTTGCATCAAATATTCTATTTATTAAATAATGTAAACTTATCCAAGGTCTAAACGCTTCTTGTAAAGTGTTTAATTGTGGCATACCTAAAGTAGCATTAGTTCCATCTGATCCGTCTGCTATTTTAAACTGATGATTCCAATCGCAAAAAGGATATTTTAAAGTGTCATAGTCGGTTCTAAAACCTGAAATATTAGAATTGCTCCAATTTATTGCAGAACCTGCTGAAGCATCAGCATTCCAGCTATTTTGTATATTTGTTCTGTCGTATTTGTGTTCAAGTTCTTCTAAGCCAATATCTCTAAAAACTCTATCTTTTAAAACATCTGCAAGGGCAATATTATCTGAATATAAATTTACATTGTAACTTTTTTCTCCCTCTTTGTCTATTACGTCAATCAGTCTTAAATATCCCTCAAATAATATAATTCCATTTTCTTTTAAAACACATTGTGTTCTGCGATAAGGATTAAACAAAATAGAGTCTTGTCCTTTCCGCGTAATTTCAAAAATATTATCAAATATTAAATTATTTCTTTTAGTTCCTGGAAGTTTAAACGCTTTCGAATAAGATTGCACTTTTTCTGCTACGTTTGTAAAATCATCAATACTTAATGTTAAAGGTATATTTTCATCTTCATAAAGATCACAAATAACTTGTCCGTCTGATAGTTGATTTATAGCACCTGTACCTGCTTGGTTTTCTAAAGTTACACTCCAGATATATTGTTGCCCTGTATAACTTATATTTGTGTCAAATAAAATACTGTCAGTTGTACTACCAAAACCAGGTTGTATTGCAATTGCAACTATTGCTTCATTTGAAGTTGCTGTAAAATTTACAAAATGTGATGTTTGTTGTGAACTTGTAAATCCTGTAAATTGTCCGCCTATGTTAGTGTTAACTCCGTTTGCACTATCTATTATACTATGTACAATATTTAACTGTGCAGATCCAACTGTTACTTGAAAAAATGCTTCCGATCTATATTTTGCGCCTATTGTTAAGCCTGTTATTCTTTGCGCTATACACGCTTCACCTGTCGTGCCGCCTCCTGTCAAATGCCCCATAAAAAGCTGGTTGTTACCTGATGATATTACGTCAGCTAAATCCGCTGCAGTTCTTGCTCCTAAAAACCATTGGTTCATAGCCATAGGACTACTTGGAACGTTTAATGTATTAGCTAATCTTTGTGGCATTTCAAACCACGGAGTTGCACTTGTGATTGTAGTAAAATTAGTTACAGCATCACTAATACCAAATAAAAATTCAGCGTCAGCACACATATTAGTGTCGTTAATAGTAATACTGTTAAAACTACCATCAAATTGTTGTGGATATAAACTTAATTGTATAGACATATTAAACAGATTGAGTTCTAATTGTTTTAGATTTTTCTATTTCAAATGTATATTGTATCAACTTATCATTTGCAATTGTTTTTTTAACATAAGATTTAGTTAGCAGCCTGACTGGGCAAATATAATCATTAAAAATTGAGTTAGTCTGATCATCTCCATAGCCTCGCAAAAGCATATATGTTTCTGGACTATTAATTAGTTCTTCTAACCATACAGCTTCTTCTTCTGTAATATAATCTGTATTAATTCTTAATTTTTCTATTGCATTTACTCTAAATGTTTTTTTACCACCTTTGTGCATTTGATACCTGTATACATTACTATTCCAAGAACCGCCTAGTTGATTATATGTGGTGCCTCTAGTTGATATTGTTTTTGTAGATTTAAGAGTAAATGTATAATAATCCCAAGCACCCCATTGATTTAGCCAGCATAATCTTACAGGCTCGTAACCTTTTTGCGTAGGGCAATTTACTTTTATTTTATATTCTTTGCTCAAATCAGCACCAGTATTATCTTCTATTTTGTAAGTATAAAAATCAATGTCTGATCCTATAGCATTATATGTTGTACTCCAATTTTTTAAATTGCCAGGGAATACACCAAAAAACAATATATTATTGTATATTAAAGACATTTGATTATTGGAAGATGGCCCCCCATTTATTTGTACTAAGTCATACGTTTCATTTGTAGATGCACCCGAATTATTTGTGTATGTAAATTTAATTTGTGCAGCACCACCTGAAGTAGGAGATAATCCTCCACTTCCTAATAATATTGCTGCTGTACCATAATCTATTTGGTTAGCATATTGTATTGTCGGTGCATTAGTCAAAAACTCTTTACTGCTACTTGATAAATCAAATCTAGATCTATTCCATCCGTAATAAAACTGTTCTGCTCCTGACCCGTGCCTTAGTACTTCATCATAACTTATATAAGCATTAAATATTTTTTTTATTTCAGAATTTACTTCGTCAAATTGTATTAATGCTCCTTGCGTAGCACTAAAACGTTCTGTGCTAAATTTTATGCCTAAATACTTAATTGAATTTGATGCCCTACTTGCTTTGTCTATTATGTGTATAGGTATTTCATCGCTATTATTTATTATAGTACCTTTAAAGCTACTTAACTCAAAAGCTATATTGTCAGCTTTTACAAATGTTTCTATTACCTCCCTAAAATCAAAAATCCCTACTCCAGCATTATTAGGTGTTGTTTTAAATGTAGCTATTTTATTAGATGATCCTGTTAATGTTGGTGGTACGCTTGCACTTACATATACATCGGCTACAAATTTTACCTGTTTTTGTGTTGCTACTGATGTAGGATTTGCTACTGTAAAAATTAGCTCTTGCCCTACAGGTACAAATGAATATAAGGGCTGCTGTATGATTTCTGTTGCCATTATTTGTTATTTTTTACTTTGTTAACTATGTCTTTTTTTAAACTGTCTAAAATTTCTTGTCCAAATTTTCTAGTTCCTAAATATATAGGTCTAGAAAAAAAACTAATTCCTTTTATACCTTTTTTAAATATTGAATTTTGCAATACAAATGAAAATGCTTTATCTGTTATAAATCTTCCTGTATCTTTATTTCTTCCTTTCAATCCTCTTGCTTTTATCCATTTTTCTAGTATTGTAGCAGGTGGTCGTTTAGATGTATATCTATAAGGCGATATTATAACTTTATTTTGTGTGTTTCTGTAAGACTGTTGATTCCTTGTGCCTGATACTCCTTTGTCTATAAAAGTTCCATAATCAAGCATATAAAAATCAACAGAATAATCGCCATTAGCATTTTTCAAAACCTTAAATTTTAAAGAGTTGTATAATTTTTTATTTACATTTTTTTTCCCTTTTGTTAAATTAGTTCTAGCCTGTTTAATAACATACTTTCCAAAACTATTTAAATACCTCTCTAAATTTTGCATTATACTAATGCTATAAACAATTCACATTGAACATCTGTAGTTGATGATGGTCTAGCTTGTATTGTAACCACATCTGCTAAGCCACTAAATGCAGGCGTACTATCTGCTTCTCCTAATATAGCATCTTCTGCTTGATATAGTATATGTGAACCTCCTGCTCTTACAGTAACTTGATAATTAGTTCCTGAAGTTACAAAAGCTAATATCATATCATCACTTGTACTCAAATTTGTTATTCTAATATATTTAGCATTTTCCACATCTACTGCTCCTGCTGATGAATGTGGAGTTGATCCAAACGTTACTATTGTAGTAGTATTACTATGAGCTAATGTAAGTATTCTCTCCATTACATCAACTATATTAGATGTTGTCAATACATTTGATGAACCCCTAACTGATCCATTTAATATAACCGTTTCGTTAATTGTTGTTGTTAATTCTGCCATAATTTTTATTTTTTGTCTATTTGTTTTAATTTACTTATTGCCCAGTTCACACCTGAAGAACCGCCCCAAGCATCCCACATCAAGCCACCGCATCCCTCTGAGTAGGGCACATCTTTATTTTGTTGATGTCTTTTGAATGAAGCCATTCTTGCTATTGTATCTCTACTAATAGGCTTTCTGTCTGCTAATTGCGATGACCTTGTCCAACCCACACGAGTTCCGCAATCTGATCCATTTTCTTTTTTCCATTTTCTAGCACGCTTTGCATTATTTGTAGCAGCTTGTGGATAGTCTGTATAGCTTTTAAGATTAATACTTATCGCCTCTAATTTTTGTAACACGTCATCGTAATTCATATTTTTATACTTATTTTAGGCGGTATTATTTGTATTCTTATTTTACCTATTTCTATTTTATTTAATTTTTTTATATATTCAATCATTAGAACCCAGAGCCTCTTGTTTGTGGGTTAGGAACGCCACAAGCATTAAAATTGTTTTGTACTAATACTCCTATATTAAATACCCAACCTACGCAAAGATTATCAAATCTCTCTGCAAAAGGTTCTAAAGTATATTGCCCTTCTGTAAAATATAGAGGAGCATTTATGTCATTTGTACCAGCAGGTACGCTATCATTTGAATACATAGATTGTTCTCTAGAGTGCCTAAGCATACTAATAAAATCTGTTGCTATTTGTAGCATATCACTATAAACACTTTGATCGTCTGTCAAAGTTTTGTATAACTTATCAAATTTAGTAGAAGTATTTCTTCCTGCTGACTCCCTGTTTTCTGTCCAGTTGTTTTCTTGTGTAGTCATTGACATAACAAAAATTTGAAAATTATATGTTAACGTACTATCACCTGTATCTACGCTAACAGGATTAATATGCAATAAAGGGAACTTTGTGTCATTTTCTAGGTCAATATCAAATACATCTCCAACAGATGTTGTTTGTATTGCATAATGTTTTTCTGCCATTAATAGCAAGGTATTAATTACATTGTTATATGTTTTATTTTTTACGCTCATTTAATTTTACTTTATTACTTAAATTTAAATCTGTTTCATAACTAAGCCAAGTTAAGCATTCTAATAATTTTAAGCTAGTAATACTTTCTAGCTTGCTTATATCTTGACCGCAGAGCCTGTGCATAACTCCGAACCAGCCCCATTTTTCTGCTAGACTTTCACTTGCAATTGCGGTTTCGTTTCCTTCGTTATCTGCATCAAAAACGATGGCAAAATCAGCGATAGTTCGCTCCCTAAAATCCAAAAAAAAACCAGCGCACCTTGCACTTGAACTGCTGACATTTTTCTCATTATTTCACCGCGTATTTTAGTCTTACCATCATAAGCCTCTATTGTATAAACATCATTCTTTTTTTCTAAAACAGGTCTAAATAATATTGCCATAATTTCTGGCAAGTGATTTTCTAATCCTAATTTTATTAAAGTTTCTAGATCAGCATATTCGCCTAAAGTTATCTCTTGTAAATCAGGGTGAAAGCCGTATTCAATACCATCTAGTTTAATTATTTTTTTTAATGTATTTTTTTGATTAGCTTGAAGTTCTGCTAATTTTTGCATAATCAATGCAACATCTTTTAAACTTAATTCATTGACTAATGTTTTAGGTATCGTAGATAATGCTGATACAACTTCTTGTGCTTCTTTAGCTTTACTTAAACTATTATAGTCAATTAACTTTAGCCATTTTTCAAGAGTAACATCACTCCAACTGTTTATAATGTTATATTCTTTAGTTTTTTTACCCTTTTTTATTTTGACTTTCATAATATATAATAGAAAAAGTTTGTATTTAGTTTAAGTTTTGTATATTCGCAGCTCATTTCTTATTAGTTTCCATTTCTGAAAAAGGGGTTATCAATCTGATGCCCCTTTTTTTATTGCACAAAATACTTTCCTGCGTTAGGATTGTCTAAATGATATACAACATTATAACGCGTGCCATCTATTGCGTGGTTGTATGCATCAACGTATAATTTAGAACCTTTGTCAGCGTATATATAATTATTTAATTCTTTAGCTATGTTAGTAGATTCAGGAGATATTACAATATGAAAATCTTGCATTCTTGTAATACCACTTTCAATAGTTCCTTTTTTTACAGGCTTTATGTTTACGCCTAAATGCTTTAAGTCTGCTATTAGTCTGGGCTCTGCACTATCTGCAATTATAAGCATATTATCTACTTTGCTTAATACTATCTTTGCTAACTCGTGTGACTTTAATCCGTTCTGATAGATATGCTCTTTTAAATATATTTTCATTTTCTTTTTATCAATAGCTACTTCTGTAAGTGAGTCAGGATCAACAGAAAATCCAAAGTCCAT
>VTLG01011930.1_pt1 | contig 12087 bp, 16 predicted proteins | sample 4694571 | NCBI WGS metagenome assembly VTLG01 (sample SAMN12604809, study PRJNA352737) | marine metagenome | biome: ENVO:00000447; feature: ENVO:00000209|ENVO:00000569|ENVO:01000036; material: ENVO:00002151; isolation source: viral sequences binned using virsorter ... | reverse complement strand
CCGGACGAAGGGAGCGAACCATTTCCCTAGAGAGATCCAGGAAGCACGAGCGAACCATTCCCTTTGAGAGATCCACGGTTAATGAGCGAACCAACCAAGAGGAGAGATCCATGACAGAAGAGCGAACCATTCTTGACGAGAGATCCAATGAAAAAGAGGGTTTTTAATATGACCAAGAAGAAAGATGATTTTGTATGGGCGCATCAAATCCAGAGCTCCCGTCTTGAGGTCTGGCGACGTAGCGCCTTCAATAATTTAACCAAACGCTATGGCACGGTTCGACCCCCGTTGCCACGACGTGTCCCGGAGAAATAGGATGGGCTTTTTGGAATATCTTGCATTGTCCGCACTGGCCAGCCTGGTCATCAGCTTTCTGACTTAGATGCTGACGACTCTTGATCTGTTTGCGGGGATCGGTGGCTTTGCGCTAGGGCTCGAAGCCACCGATTTCTTTCGTACAACATGCTTTGTGGAGAACGAACCGTATTGCCAAGCTGTGCTACAGTACCACTGGCCCGAAGTCCCTGTGCTAGGAGATATAAAGAATGTCCAGAGATGCGACCTCCCAGACCCCAATCCAGATGTCATTGTTGGAGGATTCCCCTGTCAGCCGTTCAGCCACGCAGGAAAGCAGCGCGCCCAAGACGACCCCAGACATCTCTGGCCGGAAATGTTTAGACTTATCAGGGAATGCCGGCCCACTTGGGTTATTGGAGAAAATGTTGCTGGAATCATCAAGCTGGGCTTGGACGAAGTACTCTCTGACTTGGATAGCGAAGGCTACGCCACAAGGACGTTTAATATTCCAGCTTGCGCGGTTGGCGCCCCGCACATCCGCCAACGGCTCTGGATTGTTGCACACGCCGACAGCGATGACAGGGGGAGAGAGCGTTGCACCAAGCCACAAGCAGGGACAACACGGGTGGAACACGGCGGCAGCGGTTCACGACAGCTTGAGCGAGGAATCGACGCAGATGTGGCCGACGCCGACAGGTCAGGACAATCCGCAAGTGCGGGGCGTGGGCAAGACAATCGGAACGAAGCGCGGGACGACTCTGGGCGGCGCGGTGAGGATGTGGCCGACACCGACGAAACAGGATGCGAGCAACAACGGCGGTCCAAGTCAGCACAAGAGGAACAGCCTTCCCTTGAACACGGCGGTTCTCTATCCGACGCCGAGCGTCCAAGAACCAGGATGGAAAAATCTAGAGATAGTGGACAAGGACGGCAATCCGCCGACACACGCCAATCAAAGGTTTTACGACAAGAAGACGGGGCGTGTAGTTCAGAAGGGCTTGCAGCAAGTGGTGACAGACCCGAAGTCTGGTGGAAAGTTGAACCCCCAGTGGGTCGCGTGGTTGATGGGTTACCCAACCGAGTACCTCAACTCCGTGCCTTGGGAAACTCGATCATCCCGCAGATCGCGCAAGAAATAGGGAATGCAATTAAGGTGACGTATGACATTAAGACGGGATAAATCGCACAGGCTTGGTACTGACCATGTCCTGGTCAGCTTTATTGGTGAAATGCAGTCTTTAGATAAGTCTAATGAAGAGATTGTGGAAGCGGTGATTGAATATTGCGACCCGGATAGTCTATGGGCTTGGAAGGAGTTGCGCCAAAACTCCCAACATTTTTTGGATACGTGAGATGAGCGAACCTGGCTACACCAAAAAAGAGAGCTATGTCTTAAAATTGCATGAGTTGCTGTGGGCGTTTATTGCGCGAACAAACCCAGATATGACAGGAGATGTCGTAGAGTGTGCGGAAGAAATATTAAAGGGAGATGGAGCAGATGAGAGAAAAACTTCCAGATAGACGATTGGCTGTGACGCGCCAGATGGCAGATGAGTATCACGTCTCTTTTGGACTGGATCCGCGAAACGGCGCCCTTGGGGAAGTGTTTATCAAGGGATCGAAGATAGGCAGCGACATGGAGATGCTGCTTGATGACGCATCTGTGGTGTTATCACTGGCACTTCAGTATGGTGTTCCAGTGGATCAATTAGTTCATAGCCTGGACACGGGCCGCGAAGATGGAGCCAAGTCAATTATAGCTCGAGCGATTGCGGAGATGGAAAATGTTAAAAAGGAGATCGCCGGCAGCCGCAGCCTTGGCCAATCGGCTGTTCCACCAACGGAAGGTGCGCCCTAAAAAGGGCAAAGGATCATACAGGAGATGGCAAAGGAAGCGCGGCCAAGGGAAGTAACTCCCACGTGCAGATGGTGCGATCAGACCGTGGACCCTGAATCATGCTTCGCGGACATGGTAGTAGAGGGAAATCACGTGAAGTGGATGTGTAATTGTGGAAGAGACGTGACTCAGGAATCTGAGTCTTTAATAGCGTCTAGCTCATAACCCATAGATTTCAAAAGGCACTCTACTTTGTAGATTGAAGGCTCTGTGATCTTTCTACGCTCATAATTTTCAATTGTACTTATTCCAATGCCAGACATTACGGAAAGTTTTGGGCGTGACAAACCCTGCTCTTTCCGTATAGCTATTAAAATATCGGCCCAATGCGTTTTTAGTTTTATACACGTCAATGTTTCAACTGATCTTCTTCCTCGAAGTCATCCAGAATATCTTCGTAGGATGCTGATTCATCCCCCGCCATTATTCCCAGTGCCACAGTTAATAGTTTAGCCATAAGATAAGTCAAGACAGGGAATCCCATCGTAGTAACGCCATATTCAACCGCCACGCGAAAAACAGCAATGGTTCTCGCCACTGGGGTAATATTATACTCCTCAGACTCGGCAACTTTCCTGAGTCTATTATAGAGTAGATCTAGATCACCCTCACTCATCATCTCTCGCTTTGGCATACAAGGATAACACATCAGCATCCGCTGGGGATTTCTCCGCAGCATCGACCAAGAACGCTATTTGTTGCGCTGGAGAGCGATGGTTTTTCTGGGCCATATCACCAAGCTTCTCCCATGTGGGTATGGGAACGGCCACAGATTTATATTTTTTGATGTCGGGCATTTTAATCTCCTTTGGAGTTGTACCCAAACGGGGGGCAGACGGTTATTTTATTCTTGGCTTTCCATTCTTGTTGTTGTCTTTCTTCATCCTCCTCGCAGGGAGGACCATTCTCTGTAATCCATTTCTGCATTCTTTTCTGCCGATGATATGTTTTCAACATGTCGGCTTTCTTGTCGCGCCATCCGCTCATCTAAGCCACTCCCTCAATTCCTCACCCATAACGACACTGGCGACATCCATTTTGTTACGCAGAGCCTTCACAATTCTTTCATCAATCGTGTTCTCTGCGATTAGATCGATGTACGTTACGTGGTTTGTTTGTCCGATCCGATGCGCTCGATCTTCGGACTGCATACGAACAGCCAAGTCAAAGCTGTTGGCAAAATAGATCACCGTCTGGGCTGCGGTTAGCGTGATGCCGTAGCCGCCTGTCTGTGGATTGCCAACAAAAAACCTGGCATCGCCTTCTTGGAACTGCACTATGGCGCTGGTTCTTTCTTCATCAGACGTGTCGCCGAAATAAGTGACCATGGACCGTGATCCGTATTCCTTGATCAGAGCGTCCGCGATTCTTTTTATGTCATATCTAAACCTGGACCAGATAATGACCTTGCCATCGACCTCTTCGAGGCATTTGATTAACTCGGGAAGACGGTTGTCCGCTATCTCGATAAGTTGTCCGCTATCGGATTTAGTGTGTCCTGATAGGACTTGCTGCATCCGCAACAACTGAGTCATGACGTTGGGAGTGGTCATAAACTCATGATCATCAATTTGAGCCAAGGCAAAGTCTTTGAGGTCTGTGTATATTCTTGATTGGTCTTGGGTTAGAGCCACATCTCTCCGAGTGTATATTTTTTCCGGCAAATCCAAACATTCCTCCTTCATGACGCGGCTGGAGAAGTCTTTAAGCATAGTGGATAATTGTTCAAGGTTTTGATATCCGACGACCTGATTAAAAGAGTGTGAACCAACAGAGCGCTTTTTCATGACACAATATCTGTACTGAAACTGGAAGAAGTTATCGCCGCAATCCCCAAGCAACGTCTTATCGAGAAACCGGCATTGCGCCCAGAGGTCCATGGGGCTTTGGGTTACGGGAAAGCCTGTCAGGATGCGTCTGTACTTCGCGAGCGGCGCCAGGTTGATCAAGGCTTTAGTGCGGCGCGCCTTGGGGGATTTTATTGCTGTCGATTCGTCCACGGTCAAGAGAGCTCTTGAATGATCCAAGAAGGTGGTAAGGAAGCGCCGGCCTTTCGATGTCGAAAGCGCTTCAACATTCATTATGAATATCCTAAGATTTTCGGATGGCTTTAATATCTCAAGCAACTCTTCCTTGTGCTTTTTTGTTGGAGAGGGCGTCCATACAACCAGATCATATGTAATCCGATCTGGCATGTGGCCGGGTATCTCCAAGCGCGCCCAATTTCTGTAAACGCCCTTGGGTGCCACAACCACGAAAGCATTTATCTCTTCTCGCTCATAGAGAAGAGCGGCATTGTCGATGCAGACCTTACTTTTCCCTGTACCCATCTCCATGAAGTAAGCCCATACTCTCTTGTTCCAAGAAGCCTCGAGAGCGTCTTCTTGGTGCTGGTATGGCGTGGTTTTGAACAGGTATTTTATAACGCTTCCCCATTGATCGGTTTGATCACGAGATCTTCCGCCAAGGACACCGCCACTAAAGTTCTATGGGTTTTCTCAAATCGGGAACTGAGTAGCAAATGGTTCTTTTGGTACAAGGCTTCAACCTGTTGTAAGGTCAGATTACTTAGTCGTTTCCACACTATCCTGCAATCTGATCCGCGTAGCGGCGGGCGATCACAACGAGCAACGGGAATCCAATTAGAACTTTTTACACCATCAACCATGGTATGAGTATATCCCATGATAAATATATTGCAATGGGAAATCATCTAGCCTATAACCGTTGTAAGAAAGGAGAAAGCGATTGGTTGGCACCGTTTTTATTACACAAGAAAACCCCAAAATAGATACACTCTCGGCTAGAGAGTGGGGTAATCTTGATCCTCTCACATCCCCTTTCGACCAGGTGCATTTGAATCCTGGGCGTGTTGTTTCCCAGTTGCGGCGCAAGCTTCGTCACTACGATGATGAGGATTGGCTATTGGCATTGGGAGATCCGGCCATTATAGGCATTGCTTTCGCAATAGCTGCCGAGTCCAACTCTGGACGTGTCAATTTTCTGAAATGGGATAAGAGAGAGAAGACCTACTATCCTGTCCAGATCACAATACGTGGTGGAATTGGAGAATTTGAAACCTGACGAGGGAGTACGTTGATGAGTGACGTTTGGGAAGAAATTACCGCTGATGCATCGGCCTTTGAGGGCTTGACCAAAGAAGCTGGAACAGAACTTTCTGGTTTGATTCGTAAAGCAAATGAAATCAACAAAGAGATTTCCAGCCTAGAAGGTAAGTTGAGCGATAAGAAAAAGACACGCGACAAATATCTGTTTGACTTGATACCTAACCAGATGAGGGAGATTGGCCTCGACAAGGTTGAAGTGGATGGCAACACAGTCAGCCTGTCTACTTTTGTATCGGGAACGATGCCAAAAGACCCGCTGCAAAAGGAAATAGCCTTACAGCATCTGACTGATATCGGTTGTTCTGATTTTATCAAGAACGATGTTGTAATAAGATTTGGTGTGACCCAACACAATGAGGCTAAGTCTCTCCAATCCGAGTTGGATGATAAGGGGTTGAACACGACATCCAAGACGTGGGTGGAACCGATGACCCTAAAAAAGTTGATACGTGAACGAGTAGAGAATTCTCAGGAGATCGATCTTGAGATGTTTAACGCGAACCTTGGAACGATAGCGAAGATCAAGAAAGGATCATGAACGATGGCTCAAAATAGTAGCGCATTAGAAGAAGCATTTGCTAACGACAGTGGAGCGGGATTTGAGGAGGTTACTGAACACGATGTTCAATTCGCTCGCTTGGGTATTATTCAAGCGGGATCTCCTCAGTTGAAGAAAAAGGAGGAGCTTCTTTTTATTAAAGGAGCATCTGTGGGAGACGTCTTCAATTCAGTTACCAAGAAATACTGGCCTGGGGATAAAGGGGTGATTGTTATCCCAGTGTATTTCCAACACAAATTGAACGAGTGGGTTCCGAGACACTTAGGCGGGGGTTTCGTTCAAGAGTTATCCGCCAACTCAGAAGAAGTTCGGAAAGCTGCGCGGGATAAGGATACAAACATGGAAATGCTTGAGAGCGGAAACGAACTTGTCCGCACCGCAACGCATTACGTCAAAATAGTCCATGAAGATGGTTCTTTGGAAAGCGCCACATTGGAGATGAAGAAGACGCAATTGAAAAAGTCCCGCCTGTGGTTGAGCATGATGGGGATGCAAAAGCATAACGGCGCGACATTGCCCCAGTTTGCTAACAGGTATTGCGTAAAGACGGTTGAGGAAGGCAACGACAAAGGCTCTTGGTATTCTTACTCTGTATCTTTAGAGAGCAAAGTTACCTCAATAGACGTCTACAGAGAAGCCAAGGAAATGTACGGGTCTATTAATCGCGGAGAGTTGAGGCTTGCGCCGCCGCCAGAGCAGTTGGCCGTTGAGCAGACTGTTTCTGACGACAGCATCCCATTCTAGAGGAGGTTGAATCCCCCGTGTAATGCGGGGGATTCCTTCGCTATGGGTACGCAAGAGCAGCGTTTCTTCGATCTTTTTGAAGGTCATACAGGGGTGTACGGACAAACATTTCTGTTGGCGCAACGGCGCCAGAATGGCAAACAAGAGGCGAGGGGAACATATATTCATGAGCCGTTGACCGCAGAGGTTGTGCGTGAGCATCTCGACGGCAGGCGCAGCATAGGGTCTATTCCTATTGACCAAACGAACATGTGTTCGTTTGGAGTCCTCGATATTGATGCTTATGATTTAGACCTTGCGGCTCTTTATTCCAAAGTCGCCAAGCTGAAATTGCCTCTGATCACATGCCGATCCAAATCAGGCGGCGCTCATTTGTTTTTGTTTATGTCTGAAAAGATCGCGGCATCGGAGATGCGCGATAAACTGTCGGAATTTGCAGCAGCGCTTGGCTGGGGTACGTGCGAGATATTCCCTAAACAAGAAATGATCCGGGCAGATCGAGGGGATTGCGGAAGTTTTATTAATCTACCGTACTTCGGCGAATACACGACACGTTATGCGCTGACTGAAAACAACGGCAGTCTGAGCCTTGATGAGTTTTTAGATAAGGCAGAAAGTGCAAGGATATCTGCCAAAGATCTTTCCTCTGTCTCGATTGGAGGCGAGGAGACAGTTCTTCCACATGGACCACCTTGTCTACAGCAAATGACAGAATTGGGTATTCCAGAGGGCGGCAGAAACACCACGCTTTTGAACGTAGGAATTTATTACAGGCTCGCGGACCCAGAGAACTGGAAGCATCTTCTTGAGAAGCATAACCAAGAATACTGCTCACCGTCACTGCCCGCCAAAGAAGTTGTCGCAATACAGGATCAACTTGAGAAGAAAGACTACTACTACACTTGCAAGCAAGAACCTTTGCACTCCCACTGTAACAAATCGCTTTGCAAGACGAGAAAATACGGTATCGGCAACTACTATCAGGCTCCTACGTTGAGCGGATTGACTGTAGTGGAGTCTGAGCCGCCTGTGTGGTTTGTGGATGTGGATGGAATACGCTTGGAGTTATCAACCAAGCAGCTACAGATGCAAGTAGAGTTTCAAAGGGCTTGCATGGAACAGATATACAAGATGCCGCCAAAAATGAAGGACGCGGATTGGCGTGATCTTATAGATGTCATACTGAGTAATGCGACACGCATTACGGTCCCAGAGGAGTTAACACAGAAGGGGCAGTTCCTGGAACTACTGGAACAATTCTGCGCGGGAAGGTTTCAAGCTCATAGCCCAGAAGAGTTGATCACGGGCAAGCCTTGGACAGAGGACGGTATTACGTATTTCAAACTCGGCGCCCTACAGGAGTTTCTGAAACGCAGTAATTTTTTAATCTATACACGCGGACAGATAACGGAGCGGCTCAAGGAACTGAATAACGGCAAGGTATCCGACACGCGGTATTCGTTTATGGATGACCAAAACAAACAAATCACTCTCCGTGTGTGGTTTGTTCCAGAGATGCGGCGTGGGGATGTGGAACTTCCAGAAGTTACTTTCGAGCCAGAGGATGTTCCGTTTTGATAGTAGTACCCATAGCGCTAAGGGAAGCTAACGAGTTTGTTACCAATTTTCACAGACACAACAAACCAGTGCGAGGCGCCCGGTTTTGTATAGGTTCTAGTGATGGAGAAAATTTAGTGGGAGTGGCGATTGTAGGGCGTCCAGTTTCAGCAACCTTGCAAGACGGTGTTACAGCAGAGGTCACTCGGGTTTGTGTTCTGGATGATGCGCCCAAGAATACTTGCTCCTTCTTGTACGGAAGATGTTGGCGTATCTGGCAGCAGATGGGGGGTAAAAGAATGATCACCTACACACTACAATCGGAAAGCGGTGCGAGTTTGCGTGGAGCGGGATGGAAAATGGTAGGAGAAATCAAACCCCACGATAGATGGGCGGAAAAAAGTCAGCGGGACGGGAAGAGTAGGGAATGGCAACCTATCTATGGGCAATTAAAATTTAGATGGGAACAGTCTTGACAAAAATAAAAGTTGAAAGAGCAAGACATCCTGAAGGCTGGACACGATGGTGCTATCCAATAATGGATGACTATAAATTAGTGTGTTGTGATTGCGGCCTTGTTCACGATATGGAGTTTCGCGTTACTGGGGATTATGACCGCGTTGAGTTCCGCGCTCGAAGAAATAACCGAAGTACCGGGCAAGTCAGGCGCCATAAAATTGACTGAAATCACCACATACATGGGGCCACCCGGCTGCGGCAAAACGCAAACCGTCTCCAACCTGATACGGAACTGCATCGAGGATGGAATCCCCCCAGAGCGAATCGCCTGTGTGTCGTTTACCAAGAAAGCCGCAGAGGAAAGCCGACAGCGTGTGTGTAAGGACTGGGGTATACCAGAAGACATGCTAACTAATTTCCAAACGCTTCACTCCATAGCGTTTCGGGATGGTGGGTTTACGACCAGGGATGTTATTCGACCAAGTGATCTGGCAGAGATAGGGGACCAAACTGGTCTTATATTCGGGAAGAGCAAGAGCAACAGGGCAGAGAGCGATTTCGACCAGGTTGGTTTGGCGGAAGGGGACCAGCTTCTCGGCGTATATTATTTGGCGCGTAACAAAAGGATGTCGCTTGAAGAGACTTTTAGAAAGCACGCTCATCCTGACATGTCGTGGTCCGTACTCAAGCGTCTTGTGGATGCCTATGTCGATTTTAAGCGTGTACGAGGCAAGATAGACTTTACGGACATGATTGAGGAGTTTGTGGCGCGTGGAGTCCCTTTGGATATCGATGCTCTGTTTGTTGACGAGGCGCAGGATCTCTCCACCCTGCAATGGGAAATGGTTAATGTTTTAAAGGCGAGTCCAAGGACCATAGTTTTTGTTGGGGATGACGATCAAGCCATCATGGATTTTCAGGGTGCGGACGTACAAGCGTTCCAGAACGCATCCAGCAAGAAGATAGTTCTGCACCAATCCTACAGAGTACCTCGATTGATATGGAAGGAAGCGCAGACCATAGTCCGTAGGATCGAGGGCCGGGAACCAAAAGTCTGGAATCCCACAGACCAAGAAGGTCGTACCCAGTGGCACCAAAATATATTGGATGTCCCTCTGCACTCTGGAAACTGGACGATCATGGCTCGAACCAATCGGCTGGTATCGGCATACGCCAAGAGTTTGCGGGAGGAGGGTTTTGTATATAGCCGAAAAGGCCATCCAAGCATTGCACCAAAGACCTACGACGCGATGATGGATTGGGAGACATGGACTAAGGGAGAACCCTTGTCTGGCCCGCAGATCCGCAACGTCTATTCCTATATGAACAACGCTTACGAGAAGGGCTATGGACCACGGTCCAAGAACCTTCAAGCGTTGACTGAGGATGATTTGATCACGATGGATGAAGCTATGGGTACGCTGGGGTTGCTACGGGATAAAGAATTGAGATGGCACGAGGCTTTGGATAAGATTGATCTTGAAACTAAGACATATGTCCTTAACGCGCTCAAGCGCGGTGAAAATGTAAAGCATCCCCGTATAAATCTCAGTACGATCCACGGCATGAAGGGCGGCGAGTGTGACAATATACTAGTTGTACCTGATCTCTCTTATGCGGCGGCGGGAAAGTTGAAGAGAGGTGGGAATGTGGAGCATAGGGTGTTTTATGTCGCGGTCACACGGGCAAAGAAAGAGCTCCATGTTATGGCACCTATGACCAGGCAGTATTACGACTTATGACAATAGATTCTTTACTGAAGACAATAGGAAATCTCCTCAACGGACCCAGAGCAAAGTCTCATGGCAACTTTGTGGATCTCCATGAGCGTGTGGCGGAACTGTGGACGCCCGTACTTAAAAACGGACCAGTAACCGCTGACAAAGTGGCTTTGTGCATGGCACTTCTGAAAGTCGCCAGGGACGAGGTTGGTGAGTTCAACGAGGACGATTGTATCGACGGCGCGGCCTATATGGCACTATGGGCATTGCTCGTAGCTCATAGGAACAAGACAAGTGATTGAGGATTTATTTGACGAAACGATTTGGACGCCGCCAGATTCTCTCCCAGATTTATCTTCTGAAAAGGTCATAGCCATAGATGTGGAAACGCGAGACACCAACCTAAAGACTTTAGGCCCTGGCTGGGCAAGGGGGGATGGCGAACTCATTGGCATTGCTGTCGCCGCACAGGATTGGCATTCCTATCTTCCCATTGGACACTGGGGGCGAGGGAACATGGCCAAGGATCTTGTTCTTCGGTGGGTTAAAGATCAGCTAAAGCATGGCATGGATGTCGTCTTCCACAACGCGCAATACGATTTGGGCTGGCTGCTTACAGAAGGAGTAGAGCTCAAAAACAATCGCATTTTGGATACTATGGTTGCGGCGCCCCTGCTTGACGAGAACAGGTTCAGCTATTCCTTGAACGCTCTGTCTGCCACATACCTGGGGGAGAGAAAGCAGGAGTATGATTTAAAGAGAGCGGCTGGACAGCACGGCGTTGATGCCAAGAGTGAGATGTGGAAGTTGCCGGCGGCAAGGGTTGCTCTTTACGCAGAAACGGACGCTCGTCTGACTTTGCGCTTGTGGGATATTTTCAGCAAGAAACTGGTCCAAGAAGGGTGTTTAGATATACTGGACATGGAGTTATCTTTGTTGCCGATCATATTTGAGATGAGGCGGCGTGGTGTTCGAGTTGATGTGGAAAAAGCAACTGAGGCAAAAAAGGTTCTAGAGAGTAAGGAGGGCGCTTTACTCAAGCAAATACACGACGAGACAGGCATCCACCTTGAGCCGTGGAACGCGAAAAGTCTCCAATCGGTATTCGATAAGCTAGGACTTGCCTATGAGAAAACATCCAAAACAGAAGCCCCCAAGTTCACCAAGCATTTTCTCAAGACCCACACGCATCCGGTTGCCAAGAAGATCCTTGAGATTAGAGAGTACAACAAAGCCAATACGACCTTTGTTGACACTATTCTTAATCATCAGCATAACGGTCGTATTCACTGCCAGTTTAACCAGTTGCGCTCAGATGACGGTGGAACCGTGTCTGGACGATTTTCATCCAGCCATCCTAATTTGCAGCAAGTTCCCGCTCGACATCCTGTGATCAAAGAGATGATACGAGGTTTGTTTATTCCTGAAGAAGGATGCCAATGGGGCAGTTTCGACTACAGCGCACAGGAACCTCGATGGCTGATGCATTACGCATCTCTTACACCGTCCACAAAGGACAACAGCAAGGTGCAAGAGATCGTGGAACTCTATCATTCTGATGATATCGACTTTCACCAGATGGTTGCGGATTTGGCCGAGATTGATCGACCAACGGCCAAGACGATAAATCTGGGGATCATGTACGGGATGGGCATCGGCAAACTCGCTTCTGTTTTGGGAGATATTCCTTTCGAGGAAGCCAAAGCTTTACGCAACGAGTACGAT
>VTLG01002040.1_pt1 | contig 12087 bp, 2 predicted proteins | sample 4694571 | NCBI WGS metagenome assembly VTLG01 (sample SAMN12604809, study PRJNA352737) | marine metagenome | biome: ENVO:00000447; feature: ENVO:00000209|ENVO:00000569|ENVO:01000036; material: ENVO:00002151; isolation source: viral sequences binned using virsorter ... | reverse complement strand
TGGCATTTTTTACTAACTCTCTAAGTAGTGATTTAATTTCAGAGATTTCATTCTTCAACATATTTATGTCGTCCAACGCGGAACCTAGCTGTTTTGACTTACGTCTAGCAGCAATCGCAGAATCGTCCAAATTGATGATGGCACCAGTATTTTTATCTCTTACAAGACCATCATGTCCACTTACTTTAATATAGTCCATACGCGGAAATTAGAATGCTGCAACCGCACGAATGTCTTGAATCTTAGGAACAAATGAAGGATCGACACCAAGCATCACAATTTTAATAGCAAATGATGAATATTCGTCAATATCAGATACACTATACTTAAGATCTTGATAAGAAGATTGTTTTTCTACAACACTTGATATTGAATTTTCTGTAGTTGCTAATTCTAAAGTATCAGGTTGTCCATTACCATTAAATAGTACCCAATCAATATCCTCAAAATTTTCTTGACTAGATGCTTTCTTAAACTTATAAAGAACTTTAATATTAGAAATATCCTTAACATTTGCCATTAGATGTACATCAATAGCAGTTGCTGGATTGCTAATAACAACCTCTTTAGTTACATACTTAGCTACTGCTGAACCATTCTTAGAAGTATTTTCAGCAACAAAATCAATACCATCTGTATAAGTAATTTTACCTACTTCTAAATAATTTGCTTCCTCATCTGGTTGATTAGGATATTTAATAAAGTCTCCTACACGGAAGATATCTGCAATTTGATCACCAACAACAGGATTTCTATTGTAGAATGCGTTATCAATAATTCTATCAGTGTAACTATCATTGATTGGATTTACATCAACTCTAGCAGTCAATTCTTGAGTTTGACTATTCCAGATAACTGCTTTACCAGTAATAATATTTTCGTATGTTTCAAGAATTACAGATGGATTTCTTGCTACAATTGTAGCACCATCATCAATAGATGCGAATACTTGTGATGGGTTAGAGTCAACAGTAACATTTGTTAATTGAGTTTGATTTCCTAGATTTACTTTCTCACCTTTTTGGAAGAATTGACTTGTCTTTACTCTTACATAAACAACACTACCATTAACTCTTGCAATAGTTCCTGTTGTCTTAGAAGTTTGACCTTCAATTATTTGATCAGCTTGTAGTTCAGTTCCAGCGTTACCAGCAAGTTCAAACTGATAAACTGGGAAAAACTCAATAACTTGATCTCTTCTACCAAATCTGTTCTCTTCTCCATGTGCATTTTCAATTCTATTACTTACTGTCTTAACAGAAGCACTAGAAAGATCAATGATTGGAGAAAGATTACTAGATGTAGAAGATAATTGCATCTTGTAAGTTAGAGATCTATCAACACTGTTTAAAGTCTCGTTAATCTCAGAAGCAACCATCTTCTGGTTTGTAAAGTAATGTGGTTCATTTAAGAATGTTCTTTCATATTCTGATTGTGAATATGAAACATAGTTTGTTGTAGAAGAATCTACAGGAACTACATTAGTAGTTTTTACAGAAACATCTAAAGTTGTTCCTGTAAATGTTAGATAATGAATTTGTGGGTATAGAGTCTCAAACTTTCTATTGTGACTTGCGTACACAGAAGTTCCACCACCAAGAGAGTTACCTGCAGCTTGAGATGGAGAAAGAATATTATATGAATCAACACCAGAATTCATCACTTTAAATAAATTGCTGTTGATATTGGAAGCAGTAATACCTCCAGTCTCAACTGCAGTTCTATAGAAGACATAGGATTTACCACTATCTTCAAAACCATGATCTCTATGATTTACTTTAACAACAGCATTGTTGTTCTTGAATAAAGTAGATGTGGAAGCAGAATTAGAACTTGCATTTGTTTCAATTGGATTTGCATCCAATAATTCATAACCAAGATTTTCATTCTTAAGAAGAAGTTCTGCAGGTCTTGTTGTATCAAACTCTGCTCTGTAAAGAGTAAACTTAAGATCTTCAAATATATCCTCTGTCCAACTCTCAGTGTTTTGTGATCGGTAAACCGAACCTAAAGATGGTTGAGTGGTGATGACCGTACTTGTTGCAATATCAGTTTCACCAAGTTTAGAAACCCAAAGCTCGTAATCAGTAGAATCAGTCTCTACCACTAATGCATATTCAGTATCATTCTGTAAATATACAGGATAATCAAATGCGAAGTGTGTAGGTGTTGTAGAGTTTGTTACTTCTCCTGCATCAACCGATACACCCATTCTAACTGCTGGCGTATCTATTTCTATAAAAGTTTGAATCTCACATCCACCTGCTCCATTTCCAACACCTTTAACAACTACAGAAGGAGCTTCTGTATAACCAAAACCAGATAGTGATACTTCAGCATTATAAATTTTACCACCAGAAACTTCTATGCTTGCTGTAGCAGTAGATCCACCAGGTAATTGTGGACTTTCAATAGTAAGAATTGCACTATCATAATTTTGACCAGTGTTAGTAATTCTCATCTTAGAAACTTTACCACTATCTTTCGCAATAGAAAGAACAAGATCAGTATTGTTCAATGCGTTTGCTTCTGTGACAGATGGAATAATTAAATCTTCATTTTGTACAAAAGATTTACCATTGTGGTTACTAAGAACAATGGTATATACTTGTTCGTTAGTTAGACTAAACTTACCAGATGAAGTTGCAACTAATTCTACATTATTTTTATCAAAGATCTTAAGAATAGGACCTGATGCAGAAGAAGATGCACCTGTTACACTCTCACCCACATAAACTGCTACGTTACCACTAGCAAAACACTTAAGGAAAGTATTTGGAGAAAGAGTTTTTTCAGAACCAGGAACAATATTCTTAGATGGTTTTTCAGCATCAACATTAGAGATGTAAGCCTTGACTGGAATGTTAGTACTCTTCTTACTAAAGTAAAGATCAACACCAGTAATAAAACATCCACCATTTAAGTTTTCTACTTTAAATGTTTGTGCAAGAGGATTAGGTCTTACAGGATTATCAGTATTACTTTCAATTAACTGAACACCTTCATTTGATTTAAAATAAGATGGTTTTGTAGATACAATACTTGATGGGTTTTCTGGGAGAAGACCAGTAGCGTAATACTTAACTTCTGTATAACTATCAACTTCTTCTTTAGGTGCATTGGTTGAACTAGAAGTAAATCTAAATGTCAACACACCAGAGGTAATTGATATTTCATCAGCAGAAGTATCGTATGCTAGAGTATCCACATCACCAGTCCAAGTTGCATTTTCAAGTGGTGGTAAACCAGCAGGAACAATAATTAGTCCACTAGCATTACCATACTCATCAGTTGTAATCTCACCATTAAATGCAGATAAAGAGTTACCAGCAATACCAGTAAATCTTAAATCAGGATTTACCCAACGACTAATATCTCTTCCTTCTAAGAAAACATACATCTTCGTGTTAGGTTTCATTCTCCTAATAACATATCTAACAGGTATACTTCTAGCGAAGAATGCTAATGAAGTTGAAACTAAACTCTCTCCAACTGTTTTAGTTGGAACTCCTTTACCTACCTCATTATTTTGAGGACTAATATTGGAAGAACTTGCAACAGATGCACTAGCAACAGATGTGATAGCTTGTTGTGTATTAACTTCACCTAATGAATTGATAGCAGTAAATGAGGTAGATGTTCCAACCCAGTTAACTACAAATGAATTAAAGAGACTTGAAAAACTTTCCTTTACATTTTCTTTTGCTATAAAAATATTAAACAGATCTGTGTTGGTATCTACTACTAATGGTTCCTCAGTTTGATCATACCAATGATCAATAGAAGGAGATATTTCTGCATCACCAACATATTGAAGAACAACAAATGGATTTGGATTTAAAGTTTTAGATGCAAAATTATTTCCTAGTAAATTTAAAGGAGAGAAAGGTAGAGTTACCATATCTCCAGACTTCTTATATCCAGAAACAGATCTCTGATCTTCTCTTACATTTACTTCTTCTAAATTTACAGAATCTTCTTTTGCTTGAGGGCGTAGGACACTTTGCTGACTGTCCACTGCACATCTGTAATCAAGAGATTGTAAATTTCCAACTTTATGTGCTTCAAAATTATCTACAAAGAAACCAGACTTAAATCTGTCTAGACCAATTTCATCCTTAACTTGCATATTAAGAGCTTGTTGCTCAAGAATACTGAGAGTAGTATAGTATTCAAGTCTTTCAATACGCTTCTCTAACTTACCGATATCACGCATTGTGTAACGGCGGTTATCAACAGGAGTAATTCTTACATCTTTAGTTGTCTTTGTGAATGCAGGAATATATGCATAGAAGAGAGGTACAGCGTCATCAATAGGATCTGGTTTAGATGGGTTGAGAGATGAATTACCTTCTTTAACTATAAAACTTCCTTTCTTATCTAAGAAGATACCATCAATACGATCTAAGTATTGAATTTGACTAAACGAGAATGTATATTCTAGATTAGAATCAGGAGCTGGTGTGCTTGATAAGATAGCACCAGCACCAGCAAAGGATCCAGTAGTAGTCTCAAGAGACGCAATATTGAGGAAACCAGGAATAATAGCACTGGTATCAACCTTAGGTCTGAAATCAATTACGTTCTTAAGTTCTAAGTTTCCATGAACTGAGGAGTTAAAAGATGGAATCTCATCTTCTGGAACACCTGCTTCATGTAAGTAACTGTCGATAGTAACAAAATCACCTTGAGATTGCTCGAAGTAATCAAAAGCAATTAATAATTGACCAGCTGCAGGTTCAAAACCTGGTTTTAAAACAATTCTAGAAACGTCGTATAAAGTATCTCTTTGACCATTGTCAAATGTATATCTAGCAGAAACATCAGTTCCTGAAATTAAGTTACCAGCTGTATCTACATCAGGTGCTTGAGAAGAAGTTCCTTCATAAACATATCTTAATTTAAAAGCATCAGAATATGATAAAGTTTCCACAACTTCATTATCATAATCTTGTCCTCTAAATGGAACTATACGATCACCAGCAGAAGCAATAACAAGTCTCTTATTTCTTATAGCAGTCTTAAGTCTTGGTTTTGCATTAGATACCTCAAGAGTTGCAGTAAGTTTTAATTTAGGGAATGTTCCATTAGAAGGAATAGTCCCAAAATATGTTGATGCTAACTGTAGACTAATACTACCAGATGTAAGACCACTAGCAGTATCAGTAGCAGATGTAATTTCTACTGAATCATTAGAAACGTAAATAATATCACCTTTTACAATATTAGGAGCGTCGCCAGGATCCAGTACAGTAATAATAAAGTTACTCTCACTGAAAGCAGCAAATCTTTGTGTACCAAATGGTAACTGTGCAGCAAATGTAATTGTACCACCACCAGAAGATGCAGTAGTTACAAAATCTCTACGGAAATAATATTTGATCTTAGTATCATCTCCTCCAGCAGAAACTTGAGAAACTTGCTTACTACCAGTTGGGAATAGTAATGTACCAGAGTTAGTGTTACTTACTTTTGGACGTAAGCGTACGATACTTGTATTTGTAACATCACCAGGTAAAACTGTGTCTAGATAAACTCTAGTTTTAGAAGATCCTTCTTGTTTTGTAGCATACTGTACAACTGCTCTGACAAGATTATTGTCATCATCAGAAAATTGTACAAGATCTCCTTGCTGTAGTAATACAGAAGCATCAGCACTAAAACTTGTTGACTCAATAAAGTTAACTCCTTGTGAACCAAAGAATGTGTAGTTAGTAACTGCTTTAATTTCAGCATCAGTTTGACTATCTACAACAACATCAGCAGAAAAAGTGTTGGAGTTTCCAGAACCATACTGACAACCAATAGATTTTACATTCTGGGGAGTATATGTTGTAACTGTATTTCTGAAGAGAACAGGCACAACAGCAGCTGCTGAACCAGGATTTGCAGAACCATCAGGTTGTTTTACTGTTACAGCAGGAGGTTGAGCATATTCAACATTTACTGCTCTTCTATTATTAATAACTGCATTGTAAATATTACCTGCGACATTCTTACCTATTGAAATTCTTGATTCATCAAATTCAAGACCATTTATTAATAGAGTACAACCATCAGCATATCCTAAACCTCTTTTCTGAACAATAAAATGTGATATTGTATTGTCTTTTGCAATTTTTACAGTATTACCATCTTCATCTCTAATTGTTTCACCAGATTGGAACTTACCAGATAAAGTTTTAAGAAATAAAATTCTTCCTGTACTATAAACACCAGCAGATGATCCTTCTACAACTCCATATGCATTACTATTGATACCAAATACATATTTACCTTCATCAAATGCATTAGCACCTGAAGGAATATTTTCTAAAATAATTTTAGTAAAAAACTGTGGATCAAAATAAGAATAACCAAATGTAGAATTATATGCAGGTGTTCCTGCTTCTAAACGACCTTTTGATATTACAATATCAGAATCTGAATTAAATCCAGATCCTCTAGTCTTTAAGAAAAAGTTGCTTGGTTTTGTTTTACCAATAACAGGAGTGATAATGTCTGAATAATCTACGATAAATCCAAACTCATCTGCTCCAGAAGCAGCATCAGCTTCTGTTAAATAAATTCTTCTCTTGTTTTCACTATCAGATAAATCATATTCTAGGCATAGTAATTCTAGTTCACTTTTATTACCAAAGACTGTTAGTTCTAAGAATTGAACAGATGTTGATGAATTGATTAGTGGTTTGTTTGATGTTGCAAAAGATAGAGTTTTAAAAGAACTGATTGCAGTTGGTGTTCCTAAATCACTTCTAGTCTTAACAAAGAACAACTGACCAAACTGAGTTTGGAATGTAGAATCTGTTACTGAACCAATTAAAGTTACAGTATTAGTGATCTGTAAGGTAATAGTTTTAATTCCATCATCAGTACTAAAAGTCTTACCTCTTCTATCAATAGTTTGTCTATGATCAGTTGATAGTTCTGTATTGTTTAAACCAATGGATCCATCATTGAATGTAGAATATAAAAATACATCAGGATATGCAGTTAACTCAGATCCTTCTTTGTTCAAAGGAACACTACCATAAACGTTAGTAACATTAAATGTTGGTAAACCTTTACTCTTAAGATTTACATTATCACTAGAAAGACTTTCTCTTGCTTTATTAATTTCTAGATACTTAGTTTCCTTATTGACAATTTCATATCCCTTGATATACGCTTTACCAGGACCAATACTGGCAACCATCTTTCTTGATGCCTCACCAGCAGTTTGTCCATTGTAAAGACCAAACTCATCAACACCATAGATTCCTTTATTGCCATCTTTCTGAGCATACTCTCTAATATCAACGGCAAAATTATCTACAACGTAATCACCACTCTCATCAAATGTTCTACGTGCTAAAGTTTGTTCTAATACACTAAAGTCTGTAGAGGAAATTTTACTTTGAATTTGACCTCTAGAAACACTCAGTAATTGAATAAAATTCTTATCAGTAATTGCACCAAGTGCAAATTCTTTTAACTCTAAAGTAATCTTTAATCTATGTGAGCCAGGTGCAGTATAGTTTGCAGACCCAATAGAATTGTCATATAAACTTGCATCTTCTTCTGGTGTTACAACATCTTCCTTAATTGTAAAACCTACTTTTGCAGATGGTTTATTGTAATATTCATCAATAACTAAAAGTTGCTCACTATTACGAACAAAATAACCATTAACAAAGTAAATACCTTCCTCTACTTTAACAGCAGAACCAAATCCCATTGCAGAACTTTCTAATGAAGTTACCTCACCTGTATCAGGATTTGTAATTTGAATACTAGTTGGTAAAACACTACCATCTGTTCCTACAACTAGTAAAGGAGTATTAACGCCATCAACTACCTCTAGAGTCTCACCTTGTCTAAAAGTAGACTCAGTATTAGAATTACCACTATTGATATAACTAACAAATAAAGTATCCGCAGAAGATTCGGTTGCTAATTTTGTAGTTAAAATAGTAGCTGTAACTCCAGAAGTAAGACCAACTAATTGTTGACCAACTAACTGAGAAATATCATACTTCTTATAAACAATATCGTCTCCTTCTGAAACAGCAACTTCAGAAACAGACGATAATTTTACGTAATCTAATTTTGTATTAAGACCTACCTCACCAGGAATAACAAGTTCTCCCTGCTTGAATGCATACTTTCCAAAACTCTCAATCTGGTTTTGAAGAATAGATTGTGCTTGCGTTAATTCCCTACTTTGAATAGAGTATCCAGGACGGAATAGAATTTTATAAAAATTCTTACTCGCGTCAAAGTCCTCATAATAAGGATTTACATTTAGGTTTGTCTTCTGAGGCATCTTACTTCGCCAAAATACTAAGTATCTAGTCTTTAGTATTTAGCGTAGTTTTTAGAATTCAATAACTAACTTGATATCTTCAATCTGGTCAGGAGCACGAGTGATTAGTCTTCTGTTCTCAACATAGATGACATCACCAGAATTATTTTCAATTTCAGGTGCTGCTAAACCACTTGAGAAAGTAACACCTAACTGTGTAGAACCATAGGATGTATCAACAGTACCAGATGCAGTAGAAGTCTCACCAGTAACTGCATTAGAACCATTTGATGCGAAAGGTCTTACCACACCTTGATCAGTGTGTGCATCTGTAGTTTGGATGTACTTAAGAATACCAGCAGTTGTAGAACCACTATCAAGTGTCCATGATACAACTGTACCATATGCAGTACCACCAGAAACAGTTTGTTGAATTTTCTCATCAACAGAGTAATCAGCAGTAGCACCAGTAATCTTAACAGCTTTTAAACCAGATAATGTTTCAGCAGTAGAGAATGTTGTAGTACCCCAGTTAAATGGATCAGCAATAATACCAATTCTACGGAAGTCGTTATCTACAGGGAAGTCTCCAGAACCTTCAGCGTAAGTCAAACGAATGTTTGTCATAACACGCTTACCATTTAGTTCTGTCTCATGATCAGAACCATGTCCACCCTCAGGAGGTAGAATAACTTCAAGAGCACCTGTTGCACCACCAGGAGTTGCAATTGCACCTGTTGAAAGGTTAGAGTTCTCGTATAAGTTACCGTTAGTTAGAAGAACATTAGCGTAGGTGTAACCTGATCCACGTTGATCAATTTTTGCAGATGTGATAGTGCCAGAACCATTTGTTACAAATTCTACAACACCACCAGATCCATCACCTTTAATACCTGCATAAAGAGTTTTTGATGCAGGAAGACTTGATCCAGCATCTTCAATCACAACAACGTCAGCAGCACCATCAACAGCAGCTGCAACAACTCCTTGTCTAGAACTGTTAGAAGGAAGAACGATTGGCATAAAGTCAGAAGAAAGGAACTTCAACACATCATCAGTTGAAATTGTGTACATATACTTCCAAATATACTTTGCACCAGTTGTCTCTGTGTAAAGACCAGTTGATGAGTTATAGTTACCACCTGCAGTAGTTGGTTCTTCAGTTGCACCCTGACCTGTTGTGTTAGAAGGATCTTCTCCGTTGTATAGACACTTAAATACTTCGTATTGAGAGTTCATTACATAGAACTTAGCATCAGCAATAGTATTTTGACCTGTTGCAGTCTGTTTACCAATCTGTCCACCACCACCAGGTGTAGCAGAGTAGTCAGGTTTCCACATGTCATACTTAGGGTTAGCAACTAAATCCCAGTTGTAACGACGGATAACTGTTCTTGCAAAAGTATCAGTAATACGCTTGGCAGCAATTAGTTCGTCATAAAGATTTCTTTTTTCTCTCTGGTTATCAAGAGGAAGGGGAGGAACATCTTCAGTTGCATAACGATAAACACCTGACTTAGCAGTAGCACCTGTGTCGGATCCACCTGAACCACCAGTACGGCACTTAAGAGAAGAACCAAGAGGAGGAGCAGAGTTAACGCCAGCACTACCAAAAACGTCGGTCAATAATAAAGCACTGTCGTAAACTGCAGAAATTGTAGCACGGAAAGCAGTAGAACCATACGTTCCTACGTATACTTCATCGCCTACCGTAAAAGATGTAGCGTTTTTTGAGTAAATTTCTAAGTATGCTTTCCACGGTTGTGGACGACCTACGAAGAAATACATTCTAGTCTTATCAGGATCTGTATCTGTGTCCCCTTCAGAAAGTGATTCTAGAAATTGTTTCGCGTTAAAAATACGAAACTTATCAGAAATAATAGCAGCCATGGTGTTCTTTATCCGACGTTTTAATTGTGCTTGAGTTATTTATATTTATATGAATATTTATCAAATTGTAAAAGGAACTATTTCAGAACCGATTTCAACTTGATTATCACCAGTATATATGGTACATCCAGTAAATGTAGATGGACTTCTGCCAGTGTACTTGATTACACCAGAGTAGTTATTTGATTTATGGAATAGGTATCCCTCATCTGGGAAGTATGTTGTGTCTGATACAACGATAGACAGTTCAGAACCAGAGAAAGTTAATGCAACAGTGCTAATTTGAACTGGATTCTGAATTGAAGGATTTAATAAGTTAAACTTGTCACCTGCTATAGTATAACTGGAGTTAGCTCTCTCAGTAAAGTCTCTGATAGTAAGTGCTCCAAAGTATAAGTCAAGTTCTCCAAGTGATAATCCAGAAACTCTAGATGTACCATCGTCAAATATGCCATCAAAGTGACTAATTCTATGACCAGCATTTGTCTTAGTGTATTTTCCAACGTATTCATCAGCAACACCAAAGATAGCGTTGTCAATGAATATTTCAGTTGTATCTCTCTTAACAACATAGTAACGACCACCCACATCAACAATGTCAACCTCTCCATCATGACCACCAGTAGTGTTACCAGATCTGATATTGATAGGATCTGTAATGAATACTGTTTCTTCAAATCCATCAATAACTCCGCCTGGTGGTGTAATCAATAGAACCTCTAGTTGGTTCTTCTGCATTACAAATTCACTATGTACTATCTGTACTCTATTTGTAACAACGGTTTGATTATGACTAGTAACAAACGCTGTTGCAATAGTAGGAACAGATGTTGGTGGTATACGTGTTACTTGTGTTATAACAGTAGAAATAGAATCTACATCTAATTGTGGTTGAAGATCAAGTTCAATTTCTCTAGTAACTAAAGTTTCAAATTGATCAATTTCAAATTGGTATTGATTTTTCTGTTCAGTTCTTCCAGTTCCATCAGCACCAGCACTTACAGCAACTAGTTGAGATTCAGACTCAACCTTAGCAATTCCAACAGGAGCAACAGATACAAGTTCTGGAATCTGTCTTAAGAATGTACCAGCAACCCAATCTTTTTCAGTGGTTCCTCTTCTTCCTCTAGTAATATAAAGGAATCTATCATCAAGTTTTCTATTGTATCTTACAACTTCATCTCCAATTAATAGGAGACCTGTTCCGTAGAACTTAGATGTATCAGGAATGTAAGCAATACTATCACCAATATTGAAGTCAAGATCAAGATATGCAGCATCTTCAAAGTAATTGATATTGCTTAATGCATTATTAGGAATTTCAATCTGTTGAGTTGCGGTAATTACCTTAGATACATTAGTGATAGAAGTTGTAGTTATAACATCCTGAATCTCTGCCTTGACAATAGTTTCAGAACCTTGAAGTCTTAATGCACCACCTACACCTTCAATTTGAACAGGTTCTGGTTCGATGTATACAACTTGAGCACCGCCAGGTTGTTCAACACCTGGTGGCATATCAAATCCACCATCAACTAAATTAGATGTTGGTAATCCAGTATCTCCAGTTTGAATCTCTGCTTCAATTTTACGATCAACATCTGCTGGACTTACTAAATCCACAGAAGAATAAGAAAATGCATCAACTAGTCTATTACCAAGAATATCAATTGTTGATATAACTAACGAACTTTGAGAAACATCTATGTAAGGTCTATAAGCAATATTGATCTTTGATACACCAATTCCTCTATCACTTAAAACATCAAATCTTCTTGTTACAATAACTTTTGGAGCTTTTGTATAACCAGAACCACCATCAATCAAATCAACACTGATAACTTGACCTTTACTTACAAGAACATTTGCTCTCGCACCACCACCGTTACCATTTAAAGGTTCAAATTTAAGAA
>VTLG01011929.1_pt1 | contig 12088 bp, 16 predicted proteins | sample 4694571 | NCBI WGS metagenome assembly VTLG01 (sample SAMN12604809, study PRJNA352737) | marine metagenome | biome: ENVO:00000447; feature: ENVO:00000209|ENVO:00000569|ENVO:01000036; material: ENVO:00002151; isolation source: viral sequences binned using virsorter ... | reverse complement strand
AGGTAGGTACGATCCTACCACTGGAATCAACGACTGACTGATTGAAGTTAAAGCCGTTGAGATTAAAAGCCATAGTGCTGACTCCCATACTGGTGAACCATATGCAAACGACTGGGAAAACAGCAAGGAAGAAATGAAGACTCCTACTATTGTTAAAGCTGGCGTATTGGAAGATAAGTCTCCCAAAGTATCCATGAGCCGCAACAATGTTATACGTCTCCTCCTCTTGACCGAATTTATATCCATAGTTCTGTGACTCAGTTTCAGTAGTCTCACGAACGAGCGAGGAAGTAACGAGACTTCCGTGCATAGCAGCGAAAAGAGCTCCCCCGAACATCCCAATAACACCAAGCATATGGAATGGATGCATGAGGATATTATGTTCTGCTTGGAATACGAACATAAAATTGAAAGTACCGGAAATACCAAGAGGCATACCATCACTAAAGCTCCCTTGTCCAAAGGGATACACCAAGAACACAGCAAAAGCTGCTGAAACTGGTGCTGAATATGCTACACATATCCATGGTCGCATCCCTAATCTATAACTAAGTTCCCATTGGCGTCCCATGTAGGCGGCGATCCCGATGAGAAAGTGGAACACAACAAGTTGATATGTTCCTCCGTTATATAACCACTCGTCGAGGGTTGCAGCTTCCCAGATTGGGTAGAAGTGAAGACCGATTGCGTTAGAGCTCGGTACGATTGCTCCTGAGATGATGTTGTTTCCATAGAGTAATGATCCTGCGACGGGTTCTCGAATACCATCGATATCAACTGGAGGAGCAGCTATGAATGCTATAATAAAGCATGTCGTAGCAGTTAATAGTGCAGGGATCATTAGGACACCGAACCAGCCAACGTAAAGTCGGTTGTCGGTACTAGTAACCCAGTCACAAAAACTCTGCCAGTTATCTTGTGGTTTCGTTATTTGTACTGTAGTTGCCATTTAAAAAATGCCGGGAATTATTTGTCCAGTTATTATGTATGAACCAAGGGCAGCCACAAAACCTAGCATAGCTAGTTGACCGTTTACACGTTCAGCATTATCAAAATAATCTGCTTCGATTACCTGTGTTTGTGGTTCGGTAGCGAATCTGTTTTGGCGTCCGCCTGGTTCAGTTGTAGTTGTCATTAATAAATGAGAGTAAAAGTTCGTTAGGGCCGAGTACGATGAACTGTTCGGGTCAGCCGCTGACTATGCGTTTACATCATTTACTGTTTTTTTAGATGCTCTATCTGGATGTTGCCTAGCAGCATCTAATAGTTTATCTTTATCTTTTCCTGCTGATCTAATACGAGCATCAGAAGCTCCATACTTTGCTTTATCAGCAGCATAGTTAGGTCTACCCATTATCTTAAGTGTGTGTCTCCATGTATCCATTTAACCATGGAATATCTTGTACCAGATTTGACAGGTAATACTTCATGTACCCACCTACTATCAAATACAACAATACTACCTTGGCTTTTAGGACATGTATAATCACCAGAATTACAGTTATAAATAATTAACTCTCCTCCTTTATAATCAGCAGGGTTAGATAATTGTAATGTTAAACTAAGCTTTCTGGTAAAAGGTAGTTGATCTCTATGAACTCCATAGTCCATATGATCTTTAAAGAACATACCTTTTGTGTATTTAGCAAACTGCATGAACTCTTTATCATGATCCGTCAGGTCATAATTAAAGTTCATAACGTTAGCCTTTCGTAGATATCCTAGTATCATAGAGTTCAACCACTCTAATGCACTACCTTGGATATCTGTTTTTCGTGACCTTACGCTTTCAACTGGATCACTGTCAGTAGTTACTCCAGCTGAATAATATTCTAGATCAGAATGGTAATCAATTATCCTATCACAAAGCCATGTAGGAACTGCATTCTCAAATAGAACATAAGGACTCCAGGGTGGCTGAGTCATTGTTAGACTCCAGGTAGTCGTGGACCAGTTTTCTTTAACCAATCTTTTTCTGAACCACTTGCACCTTTATTACTTGCTTTGTTATAAATCTTCTGAGTCTTCTGTAATCTTCTATGAGAATCAGGATCTATAGCATTAGCGTCTAAGGGGTTAGGCATTGACGTCGTTGACTCCTTTCGGTTGTTGTGCAGTACGGATTTGTTTCTTTTTCAATTCCTTATCCTTCTGCATTTGTTCTAATTCTTTTTTACTAGGAAATTTTTTTACCATAATTTTAGAAGTTTAGATCAGAACGATCAAGTTTTTCAATAACTTCCTGACGATATGCAGGGTCACTGTCATAACGTGGATCACTCATTGCTTGCACGAGCTGTTGTTGGCTACGATATACATCGCCAGCTGTTGCTGTTGCTTTACCAGTTAACATTCTACCTTCGTATCCATTGGCGTTTTCATACTGTGCTTTCAAACCAGCCACCGCCATTTTAATTGCATTTGTATCTCCTGATTCTACTATATTATCAAAGGCTTTTATAGCAGAAGGGTCTAAGTTCTGACCAGCCCAAGAGGTGATATTTTTATAGGAGTCAGCTCCACCAACACTAGATTGTATATCATTAATCTGTGCTTGACTTACATCAGTTGCAGATTCTTGGTTGTAACCCATCTGAGCTGATCTTCCTGCAAGGTAAGAATCAATTGCTGCTCTAGATAAACCTGTGTTCTCTAAGGTTTGATACATATCATCAGTGATAGTACCTTCATTAGAATGGAAATGCTTACTGATTGCCCAAGGATCTACTCCATTAGATTTGAATAGTCCACCTAACTGTTCACCATAAGTTTCATTTACAGCTTCATAGTTAACTTCACCAGTCTCTAAGTAACCATCACCAGGAGCTACTTCAGAATCACCTGACTCTGCTTCAGCTACTTCTGGTTCTGATTCAGTAGTTGTAGTTTCCTCAGTAGGTTTTTCTGAGTCACCTAGTTTTTTCTGTAGCTCAATATATGCTTTCTCTAAATCTTGAGCATCCTTATATTTACCAGCAAGAAGATTATCCTGCTGGCTTTGTAATTCTTCACCAACCTGTAGAGACTCTTGCTCATCAGGTGTTAAATTATTTTCCGTGGTAACTGTATCAGTACCAGGATCATATGTTAAAGTTTCTGACATTATTCACTCGGTGGTGTTTGATTAGCTCTAGCTCCAGCTAAACCTGCTTGCATAGCACTAACTGCATTCTGTATTCCTTCAGGATTCTTTTCAGGATCGGCTAAAGGAGACTTAGCTAGTTGACCAGCTTGGTTAAGAAGTGTCTGCTGTTGAGCAACCTGCATTTGAGATTGAGCTTCAGCTTCCATTTGTTGTTGGGTCTTGATAAGATTAAGTACATCAATACCCTGTGCAGCTGCTAAACGTTTTATAGCTTCTGCAGGATTAATATACTTCACTAATGCTTCCGGTCCTAATGTCTGAGCAATAGTACCTATGAACTGTGTAAGACTTTCTCTATCTTGTCCACGTCCAAGAGCATTAACACCTGCAACAATCTGAGGTTGAACTAAATCTTTAGGTATATTAGGAATAGTTTTATTCCTTTGTAGAACAAGTAAGGTTCTATTTAGATAAGGTATTAAGAACTCAACTGTTAATAATGAGAAGATCCCACCTAGCTGTTGTTCTAATTCCATCTGAGTTAACCTAACTTCTTCTGCTGTAACTCTTTCAGCTTGCCTTACATTCATTGTAAGGAACGCATCACTTATTCTCCTCTCAATAATCTGAGCTTGTTGAGAAGCTGTCTGGAAATCAGCAGTCTTACCAACCTGAATAACTGATACGTCATCTGGCCTACCTTGTACTATAGCACCGTTACCAGCTTCGGCTATAGTCTTTGGTTTTGTAGTTGATGAGGGTGATACAAGGAAGACAACTTTAGCAGCCGCTGCAGAGCCTTCTACGAGTGCCTGAGAGAGTCCTTCGAGTGACTTCATGTCACCTATAAACTCTTCTACTCTGCCTCTACCATAATCTTCACCATCAACCGAATTAAATCGGAGAACTAACCATGGACTTGCATTCTTTGGAGCTGTACTTCTAGTACCTGGAATGATATGATCTAAACATTCCTGATACCAAACCCAACGTCCACTTTTATCGTCCATCTTAACACAAGTATACACTTCTACGTCGTCTCCATTTGAGCCTTCCGCATCATTAACTTTTGCTGGATTAGGTTCAGGCAGCTCAAACTCTAGAACCTTGCGGTCAATCAATTCTTTTGTAACTATTTCTATTACGTTGCCATTTCCATCACGGTTAACTACAAATCTATTAAGAGGATAGTTCTTAAGACCATCCTTACCCATAAAAATTAGAGAGTTTCCACCTACAATAAGATGCTTTAAAGCTTGGTGTACTACTACTCTGTCATTTGAAGCTGCGATGTAATCCATAATCATTCTCTCCATCTTAGAGAAAGAAAGATCAAGTTCACTCTTTACTTCTGGGGGAAACTCAGTTCCAAGTTTCTCATCTCTCACCTGTAGTTTAAAGAATGTGGTTTGAGGAGGCAGTAACGCTAGCATAAGTTTTGCTGCTAACGTTACTGTTACCTTTGCACCGACACTTTGCCAGGGAGTTTGTAATCTTTTATGAGTAGGGTGTTTAGATAGATCGTCTGTTATTAGATACGGCAACGTAAGTTTTGAACAATCGACAGCGATGTCAAGAAACTCTTGACGATCTGTACTGAGTCGATTGTATTTCTCACGTGCTGTTTCCATTAGTATCCAAGTCCACCAGTATCAGAGGTATCAGAACCTGTCTGTACTTCTGTATCAAGATCTATTTTCAATTCATCTGTTCCTTTTCTTTGACCTGTAGCCTTATCACTCTGTGCCTCTCTGACCTTGGGGTCAAGATCAGTTCCTAGCGCATCCACATCTTCAGTCTCTGGAGGTGGTGCTGTAGGTGGCAATGGGGGTGGTGGTGATGGGGGTAAAGGTGGGGGTGGTGGTGGTGGTGGGGGGCCTCCGCACATTAGATTTCTTCCTCGGTAATTGATTTAATGTAATCAATAACACTAGCTTGTCCAGCTCGGTACATTATTGATTCGATGTTTTCTTTAGGATGAATAGGCTTCCAACCAAAGTTCTGATCTAGTTTCTCGATCAGTTCATCCAGTCTTTGGTTGTGTGCCCTAAGCGTATTTAGGGAGATTGGGGTTTGCATGTTCAAAGAATGCTGGCATCCGAGCTCGCTGTGTTTCTGCAAACTCGGGTGCTTTCCCCTCGTACATTAAGCGATCACTGGCATCCAGCCAAAATTTTTTGTCCAAATATTTATCGGTAGTATTTATACCTAGTGGCTCTAGTACCCAGTTAATGGTGGCCTTCCTAAGTTTATCCAGAGAAGGGCTAGTAGATAAGCCCAACTCAGCACATACAAGAGAATTCGTTCCGACATGGATCTGCTCGTCCCTTGAGATGTCGGCAGATACAGTGCGCATAGCAGCATCCCCATTAAACCTAAAGAAAGGGAGTAGAACGAAGAAGATGGCCCGTTCTGCGACCAAAGCTTTGGTAATTGTATGGTCAGGGTGTGCAATCCATGCATCTCTTAATAGTTTTCCTTCTTTTTCTGCTTTTTCATCTGCTCCATGTGCATCTACTATATATTGTAGAGCTAAATCATGCCTTTCCTCGTCCTCAACATTTGATTCAAGGAGTTTTCTGGCATTATTGGGAACAGTTTTCTCCAAGCCTTCACGAATGAACGCTCCAACAGGGAGCTCCATATGACGTATAGCGAGAGAACGTTTGATGGCTTCTTCCGCACCTTCTTTCACCTCTCCTTTGGTGGGTTTTACAGGGGACCACTTACGTTTGCGGTCCATTAATTTTTCGTATGGATGTTTTCTCATTCTTGACAATCACAGGTTATTGGCTCGTTTCCGAGAATATCCTGTAAGTAATCATCGACTTCACTCTGATCTAATGCTGCATACGCATCGGTCTTATCTTGTGTATCGCCCATTACTTGCAGGGAGTAGTAAAGGGAGGTTTGGGGTGAATCTAACCACTCTTCCACGAAGTCGTTGTCATATGTTACAACATCACTCCAGCTATTAAATGAATAGCCGTGAAGAAGTCCCGTCTTTTCTAAAAGTATCATAATTTGGTCAGCTACTTTTTTATAAGCAGTCCAACCAACTTTACTTGCTATTTCTACATCACCATAATCATAAGATTGTACACCAAACGTGCCGCTATCACGGTCCACAGTCTGGCTTATAGGTGGTGCAATTTCTGGTGTAGCTGTAAAACCATCAAGATCTTTAGATCTGTAGCTACAGCTAGCAGTAGGAGCTATAGCAAAAGCTCTTACCATGTTATTATTTTTTGCTATATATGCTGCACCTTCTATCGCTTCTTTTAAATTCCAAACGATTTCATGAGCAGTTTCATTACGTATACCTTCATTATTATTTAACTGCTCTAAAGCTGTACCAAACTCCTCATATGTTAATCCGTTTCGTCTGAGGAAGTTGGCCAAGCCAAGCAAGCCGAGTCCGACTTGCCTATCTTCACTCGGGGATAAGTATTCTCCAGACCCTCCAACACCTGTTCTGCCATGGAGATCGCACAACTCGGACATACCTTGAGCGAAAGCCTTTTGTAAGTCCCGTGATCTACAAGCAGAGATATTGACATGCTGGAGCAAGCACGTCCCTCGTGAGGGCAGGTAAACCTCAAGACACACGTTTCCGTATATTCGGTTTCCTTCTTTGTCATGTCTAATTTTATTAAGCCAGATGTCTCCAGATTTGATTCCATAAATTAACGCTTCTTTGGTATTCGTATCAGCGTCTTTCCACTTTTGGTGGTCAAGATTGACGCATCTCTTGACCCATGGTAGGTGTTCTCTGGGAGTAGTAATAAACTCAATAACATCAGGGTGGTCGATGTCCAAATGCAACACACAAGCGCCATTCTTATAATGTCCACCCCTCCTAATAATTTCATTTAAGGTCGAATAGATTCTACCGAATGATACTGGGCCAGAAGCCGTAAGACCTTTTCCGTTTTCACTTCCTTTGGGTCGGAGCTTCGATAGATGGACCGCAACTCCTGCTCCAAAGCGGAGTCCGTGGCTGACGTATCTCCAGCTTGCTTCGATTCCATTTTTACCCTCCATTGAGTCTTCTACTACAAAGACAGTACAACTCACTGGAAGTCTTGATTCTGGGTTATCCAACCATTGTTGGACCCGACCAGTGCGGGAGATTAGTTCTGCTGTCATTTAAACAATATCAGATAGATCAGGTGGTTTGTAGTTTGGTCCTTTTAAGACCTTTCCATCTTCTCGATATATTGGTTTACCGTCCTCATCGAGTTTGGACATATTACTTTCATGTACCCTATTTAATGCTTCATCTAAGAACCAATTCATATTCTCAGCGTATTGATAGCATACATATACTAGATCAGCTAGTTCTTTTAAACATTCTTCCTGAACATTTTTACCATGTCTAAACAGAAAACCATCAGCCTCTATAAATTCTTTAAACTCCTCAACAATCAGATTTTTCTGATATGAGGTAGCTGGCCGTGCCGTCGAGTTCTTTAGGTGGTACTTCGTACGGAATTCCTTGGCTTGCTCGGAAATAAACGTCTTTTTCATGGTGGAGTTCGTTCTCTAAGTAGTGAATAGCTTTTTCTAAGTCTTGTATTTTGCTATCTTTATGACCTGCTCTGCAGATGTATTTGATAGCATTACCAAGATGAAAATTCAATCCTTGGTCTCTAATAAAATCCCAAACATTGATAGTTCCTCGTTGATAGTAGGATGGACCCTTGGCCATTTTTCAACTAAATTTGTGAGTGAATTAGCCAATACAAAACTTTGTCTTTGTAAGGCTAGGAGTAAAGTTACTATATCTTCTTTCCTTGTCTCAGGTTTATCTAACATTATCTCCATCTGCCTTATCTTAAAGTCTTGTTCAGTCGTTAACTCTGTAATTGGAGGTGGGATTCCATAATCTAGGTTTTTTCTTTTTGAAGTCATAATCATCTACAGTAAGAATTCTGGCAAGACGTGCGTTAGTTAAAGCTGTTAAAGCTGTATACCCTTTATCTTCAAATGCTGCTAAAACAGTTTTCCAAGAATAACCGTCTTTTTGAAATAAAGCTTCAGCTCGTTTAACTCCAATACCTGGTACTCCTGGGTATCCATCAGTTTGGTCTCCAGCTAGGGTTTGTATTAAATGCCACTTAGCTCCAGCTTCAGGCGTGATTGTGAAAGTCTCATCAAAATTATAAAGTTGTCCTGGTATTTGCTTAAGGTCTTTATCAGGTGAAACTATAATATTACCAGGATATTGAGTAGCATAAATACCTAATGCATCATCTGCTTCTAATTCTGGCATAATGATTACTTCAAACTCAGTCTTGAGTTGATTGATCACACGTTTATAACCGCAAGGCTTCTTACGATTTCTATGACCTTTATAATCAGGTAAAATTTCTTTCCTAAAATTTACACTATCAGAAAAGAATAATATTATATCAGAGAATGACCCAAATTTGTCTCTAATCTTGGTAAGTTCTCGCTTTGTAGCAGTATATGCATCGGAAAACTTAGAAGTGACAAGAATAATGTCATCCCCAAAATCAACTTCAGTTTCTGTCGCTGCACACGATTTGTAGACGATGAAGTCTGCATCACATAAAATTTTCATAGGTGGTTTAATGTACGTCAGCCCAAGTTTGACCGGATTTAGATTCGGCTGCTATTGGACATCTGAGTTTATAGTATTCACCAGCTTCCACAGCTGACCATTCAAGATGAAACTTGAGATCTTCTACTTCTTCTGGTGATACTTCAAATTGTAATTCATCATGAATGAATGCCAATTGTCTAGGAGTTTTAAGAGGATGTTCATTGGCTAATACCATCCATCTTTTGGCGATGATCGCTGCCGATCCTTGTAAGAGGTAATTGAGGGACTTATGCCTCGAGTCAACGAGGATACGACGGTGGTCGAGTCCATAAACATAACCCCTCTCACTAGCTTTGTGTACGCCCTCCAAGAGCTCTTTAAGACCTGGTATGGCATCAACATAAGCTGAACGGATTTCCTTACCCTTCTTGGCAGCCTCTGTATCCGAGAGTTGTTTATCATAACTATGGCCTATTTTGGTGTTACCAGCTCCGTAGAGGAAGGCGTAAGTGACGGTTTTAACTTGAGATCGGGTGATTCCAATTTTGTCGGCATTTGTTTGGTGAATGTCTCCGTTGATAAGGATTTTCGCATAGCGTCCTCCATCAAACTTCGCAAGATAATGGGATAATACTCGAAGCTCAATCCCACTAAGATCAGCACCGCACATAACCATGTGAGGGGATGCTTTAAAAAGTTTCCTAAATCTTTCATCTGAAGGTACTTGGGATAAATTTGGTTGACGATGGCTACATCTAAATGTATTTGTAGCCGTTGAACAATGGTGATGGATTCTAGCTCTCGTACATAGCTTCTGCCATGCGTTCACGCCTTCTGATATCATCCCTAACTGCTTTGTCAGATCCAGTAGTTTCAGAAAACTCAGAGCAGTATCCGTCCCAATCTCTTTTAAGACGGTCTCGTCGATAACCGCCTTCCCTGATGCAGTCAGTGATGTAGGCGTCCAGCCATAGTGTGTTTGTAAGATCCACGATATATGATCTCTTGAAGTGGGATTTAATTCTTTAAGTTTTGTTAGTGGAGCTCCTTCGACGTAACCCGATCTTGAGTTAGTTCGTTTAGGACAAAATTCTGATCCTTTGACGTAAGGATGCCTGTGCCGTAATACTTTAATAGTATCTTCATACTCTTTCCTGAGAGTAGATTCAAGTTCCCGTGCAGCTCGTTCATCAAAGTACCATCCATGTTGTTCTTGTTGGGTGAGTATTTGTGCTACCTGGTGTTCCATTTGGACCCATCCAGGTATGGGAGGAAATGTTTGCATAATTTAGTTGTCACAGCGACGTCTTGGACACAATAATCCTGCATCTCTTGTGACCAGTTTTTCCAGTCAGTTGTTTTAGCAAAGTTACCTTTGTATTCATTTAATCTATAACCGTAGGCTTCAAGTGAATGACGTCCATACAGTTGTAGTGGCATGTGTGGCCAGTTACTGTTCTTATCTATATCATATAAATTCGGATGATATAACCTAGATAAAATAAGGGTATCAATAATGATACCAGTAGGATTAAACCAAGGGTAGATCCTTTTAATGATAGGTATGTCAAACCCAATAATATTATGGCCGACAAGAATATCAGCAACCTCGAGAAAACTAAGACCCGTCGTAATGGAATAGTTACTTCCCATTGGTAGTTCTTTCGGATTCTCGCAATAAGGTTCATCATTGTATGTCTCAGATTGATTATCATCGAGCCAATGAAGTGAAAGACAGTGGATACGGGTTGCATTATTTAAGAGACCGTTTGTTTCTAGGTCGAATATCACTGGTCCTGTTGTTCCAGTGATAGGTTTTGTCTCTGAATTTGGCACGTTTAACTGCCTCAATGCTAGGTGGGTTAGGTCTAATTAGTCTATCATTTACATGTTCATACCAAGGATGCTCATATTCGCTTCCTTCAAAAATCCGTGGACGGGTTGAAAACTGATGATTCCGTAGTTTCATGTTCAGTAAATCGTGAAGTGGATAAGTCGTACTTTATTTTACACGCATAGCCTGTTTCGCCTGAATAACGATTTTTAAGGACTCTAACAGTCGTAAGATCTCGTTCAGTTTCGGCTTGCTGGTCTCGCTCCAAACCGATGACTTGATCGCTGAGTTGAGCAATTGAGTGAGACCCTCTGAGTTGACTGAGGGACACTCTTCCGCCCTCTTCGTGCGCATGACGGTCATTGTTACTTCTCCTTAAATGTGATACTAAAAATAATGAAATGCCAGTGCGTTCTACCAATGACCTTAATTTTGTCATGGTGGTATCTATCATTTTACGCTCATCACCATCTAAACCACTTAATAATATGCTCAGATGATCTAAGAATACAATACGACACTCCAGTCCACTGGCAAGGTATTCGATCCGATTGTAAATAACTGACGGGTCAAAAGAACCAAAGCCATCAAAAAGGTAAAGGTTCCAATTAGCAATGGTATCACGAAAACTTTGTTCGAGTTCTTCTTTGTCATGTTCTCCTATATGCAATGCTTTTCCAACACCGCACGACATTAAACCTAGGGCTGTTCTTCTGTTGGACTCTTCAAGTGCCAAGTAGCCAACCCGCTCTCCTTGTTGGAGTAAGTGAGTTGCAAGTTGGCGGCAAAAGGAACTCTTTCCTTGGCCAGATCCGCTAGTAAGTGTTGTAAGCTCCTGGTATCTAATCCCGTGCAGTTTAGTTTGTAGTCCTTTGAATGGATAATCATGATCTGAAGGTGGGGTAGGTGTAATTACTATGGATTCTAATGATCTTCCTTCGACGATACCGTCTGGTCTATATGGTTTAGCATCCCAAATAGCTCGTCTAACCGCTTCTGTGTCGTCGGCTTGTAATGCTTCTGATGCATCCTTATATGCCTCCATACGTGCGATTTTAACCTTGCCTGGAGGTAATATTCCCGCAGCTTCTTCTGCTGCTTTACGTCCGGCCTCATCGTTATCGAAGAATAATACAATTTCTTCGTAGCCTTGGAAAAGTGGTATTTGTTTCTGAATATCTTTTTTAGCTGCAGCCGCACCATGCGGTAACGAGACCATCGGCCAACCTGCCATAACCTCGTAACATGACGCTGCATCTAGTTCACCTTCAGTAACAACAATACGTTTACCAGTACTAGGAAAAAGATGCTGACCGAATAGGGTATCAGTGGAAATTCCTTCATAATAAAAATCTTTCTTCTTAGTTTTTACTTTGAATCCAGCAAGAACTCCATCGCTTGAATAGTATGGAAAGCGTAGAGTATCTCCGTCTCTGTAAATCCTGAAGAATCCGTTAGTTTTTTCAGAAATTCGTCGTTTGTGCAGTCTTTCGACTGATCCTTTGAATTCTGCATGTTTAGACATTGGTGATTGTGAAATAAGATTTATACCCTCTGCGGGTGTGTAAGTTTCGCATGAGAAACAGAAAGAGTGGCCATC
>VTLG01006646.1_pt1 | contig 12088 bp, 14 predicted proteins | sample 4694571 | NCBI WGS metagenome assembly VTLG01 (sample SAMN12604809, study PRJNA352737) | marine metagenome | biome: ENVO:00000447; feature: ENVO:00000209|ENVO:00000569|ENVO:01000036; material: ENVO:00002151; isolation source: viral sequences binned using virsorter ... | reverse complement strand
CTATGGTTATGCCATCTATAAAAAATACAAGTGTTAATCTTTCATCTCCTGTGTTATTATAAAAACTTTTAGCACCATGATATTCATGCCCGTCATATGCAATTAATCTATTGTAAATATTTTTAAACTCGGTTTTTTCTTCAAATTTTGAATTATGTTTTTCTAAAGCATTTTTATATTCATCATCTGATATTTTTGTGCCTGAATAAAGTTTATTTTTCATAGGTGTCATTTCATAATCACTATGAATATCTGAAAATTCTTTTTTTAAATTAAATAGAGATGTGCCACCATTCATATTAAAATTTGGTGTTAAATAAACTAGACCTGCTAATGAATAATCATTATCTGTATGAATCCAACCTGTATTTTTCCAACTATTTTCTATATCTGAAAATGATTTTATCTTTTGAAATGTGATATCAGCCTTTTCAAACTTAATTTGATATCCTCTTACAGGAAAATAAACTGAAAAAACTTTAGCAAAAAAATAATCACTAATTGTTTTATTTAATTGCCACAAATTAGAAGTTCTTTCACCAGGATATCTACCGTCTGTAGGAAAATATTCTTGATTTAAAGCAAACTCTCTAATTAAATCTGGATTATTAAAAAAATTATCAACACAAACACTATGAAATTTTAAATTAGGATTGCCGTATTGATTTCTTAAATTTTTGCCTTTATGTGTTACTTTTGTTGTCATCAATCACCTGTTCGCTTTCAATAATATTATCTTCTTTTTTTCTATTTAACATCTTTTGTAATTCATTTGTAGAACCTACAAATAAAGCATTTTTAATATTAGCTGTTGTTTTACCAGGCACCTCTTTTAAATCTTTTAGTTTTTTTTGCAAGTCTTGTAATTTATCAACCGTTTGTGCAACTTGACCGATTAATTGACCTGCAACTTCATATGCTCTAGGGTGTTGGCCCTCTTTTGCAATATCAAGTATGCCTTCAATAGCCTCATTACCTTTGTCTATTAAATTATAGTAATTATCTCTACTATGAGAATAATCATTATCTATATCATCTTTTGTTTCATCTATTTTTTTAGGCACAGGAGATGGTTGTTCAAATTCTTTTAAAGAAAATTTTTCTTCTTTTTTTTCTATGCCTAATATATCATTTACATTTTTTTCTAGTTTACTCATCTGTATCACTCACCGGATTATATCTCTTACCGTCTGCAAAGGTTGATATTGTTGTTGTAAAACCAAAATCATCATCTGCGTCAGCAGTTGTTGGATTAGGTGTAATTACAATTCTTTCTTCTCTTGTTAATGGCGTATCTGTATCTGCGCCAAGGTCTGATTGTACCGTTTTTATTATACCTTGATTACTCATTGGTCCATATAGATATGTTTTAGCAGTAAAACTTAAAGTATATATAACTGCTCTTCTAGTTGTAAAATCACCGCTATATGTGTCCTCATAATTTACACTATTTAAAATAATTGGTATATCTCTTTTTATACTTAACTCTGGCACAACATTCATTGTAACCGTATATTCAGGTTGAAAGAAAGGTAAAATTTGTTCTATAATTTGTAGACCATTTTCAGCAGTTGCTGTAAATGAATATAAACTAAAACTAATATTATAAGGAACAGGCGCATAATTAAAGTTTTGTTTTTTACCATCTTCGTTTGATTTAACTCTAATTAGCTTTTGCATTTTGTTAATTTTACGACTAGAGTCATATTGAAGACCTGTAATTTCAAAACCTAATCTAGGTAATGTTACTGCAACCTCTCTATCATCTTTTAAATTAGCTTGTTGTTCTAATCTAACAATAAATTTTTCTTTTGGTGCATATGCTAAAGGCACTCTAATTCTTTTTGTAACTGCACCTGTGCTACTAGTATTTTGAATTACAATATTATTAAACAATTGACCAAATGCAATGGTTAACTTTCTTAATCCTTCGTTATAAAAATGAGTTCCAAACATTATTCGTCAATCTCTCCAAATGGGTTTCTTTCAGTAAAGTCAAGTATATCATCTGATAAATCACCTACGGTATCATAGCCAGCTTCTGTATTCATATCTAAATTTTGTGCATAAGGCGATTGATTTGCAACAACCTCAGCACCTGTATAAGTTTCATTCATTAAAAATGCCGGTTGACCTGTAGAGTAATCGTGATAATCTTCTAATACAATTGAACCACGACCTGTTAACGCTTCTTGACCATACTCTAAAGTAAATCTATGTGCTAATTCATTTAGTGTATATTTGTCCTCTGTTTGGTCAAGCACCTCATTACCAGTATTAATTTCTTCGCTTGAGTATTCCCAACGAGTTACTTTTAATTTATAAACTGGTAAGTTGCCAAGTTGATAGAATGGCTCTTGGTCCTCTACAAATTGAATTTCAAAGTATGAATTTAAAAGTGGAACAAAAACAATATCTCCTTCATTAGGTCTACCAGAGGCAGTTAATGTAGCTTTGTTTGCAACATGTTCCTCAAATCTTCTTTTAGATAATACAAGTGTTGTATCATCTCTAATTTCTAAACCAAACTTATTGATTATTTCGTTTTCACCGGCAAAACCTTCGTTAGTTTCAAAATACATTTCAAGTAAATAAGAGTCATCAAATCTTGAAGTTGTATCTTCACCTAAAACTAAATCTCTATTAACAAGTGTACGAGGTAAATAATAGATATCCTGACCGAATATCTTTAAAGATTCGATTATTATATCTTCGTGTAATCGTTTTTCGGCGTCATTACCAATCCCTCTGCCGCCTTGAAAATAGTGGTTAACTGCCATTTCATTTTATCCCATTATCATAGCTGGGTTTAATTCAAATGTGCTTCTAATTTCAGTTTCTAATTTTTCTATGTCTTGTAGGGCTTCTGAATAAATTTGTCTGCCATTTAAAGTAACTCCACCTATCATTGCGACACCATCAAATTTTGATAAGTTGGCACCCCATTGTTTTTTAAATAATGATGTTACATATCTTTTTAAATATATGTCATTGTAAACATCTGTATGTGTTTCAGGATCCATTTTTCTATAAGCTTCTATTACAATAAATTCGCCTACTGCTAAATCATTTTTCCAATCCATGTCAATATACAATCTATTGTCATGTTGATTAAATCTCAATGGTTTTTCACCAACTAAAATATGGTCTAAAAAGTCTAAATGTCTTAATACTATATCATAGTTTATAATACTTGTAGATGAAAAATCATATAAGTCATTTAATCTTAATTGATACCTTACATCAAACAAATTCATGTTTGATTTATTAGAAAATGGGAAAATATTAATTACTGATATAACACTTTCAGGCACAACTAAAAAATTGTTACCTTCTTTCCATGATGTAGTTACTGAATTTTTTGTTATGGATTCCGTAGAATCTGCTGTCATTCTGTCTTTGTCAGCTTGAGTATATTGATATTTTAAATAAGCTCTTTGAACACCATCATAGTGATATTGTGCGAAATATTGTAAGGCCTCATCCAGTCTATCTTCTAGCTGGTCATCATCAACATTGATTTCAATGACAGGCTTACCTAATGCTCTTAAAGCATATTGTTTTAATGTTTCTCTTGTTGCTGGAGTAGCCATATGTTATTCCTTTTCTGGACTATTTATAAGATTTATTATATCTTCGGAAAGAGATTATCTTGACAGAATAACTTAATATCCTCTTCAGGTAGACCAAGAGTTTGCATAACTCTAGGTGTATGAGGGTTTTGCTGTTGGTGTTCACAATAATAGTTTTGTGCTTTAATCACATCTTCTTTTGTTGCCTCACCATGATGATTTCTAATCTTATCTATGTAATTAGCCAGATTGGACACAGCCATTGTACATATCTGATTTAATTCTGTTTCATCTTGTACATTACCGGCTGCAATCATACCACCACTAAAAATTGCTTTTGCCCAATCTGGTAATTCTCTCTCTTTACTCGGTTTATACCACTTGACTTCATTTTTAAACCACTCTGTTAAAGGGTGTTCTTTTTGTAATAATGGACTAAAATCGTGAAAGGCACCGGTCACTTTCTTTTTGCCTGCAATTATATCAAAACCATATATTGGTCCACCATTTGTTAATTCAGGAAACAAACACACATGAGCCATCCATAAACCTTTTGTATCTCTAGCGTCAACAACATCTACATGAGCTCTTCTAATAAACTCATTTTTCCATGTTCTATTTGTCCAACCAGGTTTATTAAATCTTTCCATGCCTGGTTCTTCATACTCCATCAATTTTTTATTGAGTAATCGTATTGTATCTTGTTCCCACTTAATCAGTCTTTCCCAAATCATGGAGCTCCTTCATTTCTTTAAATAGTTTAGTTGCACTTTCAAAACAATAAATTGCTTCAGGTACAACTGAATGCTCATACACATTTAAATATGTGTTAATAGTTTCTTTTACGGTTTGTCTATAATCTCTAACTTCATTATGTTTAAATATATAATATCTATTGGGACCTGGTGTTTTTGATTTTATCATTTGGCCACCTGACAAATCTCCCATATGTCTAACATAGATATGAGCATATAGTTTCATAGCTTCATCTTGTATTGTTTCTATGTGAGCAATATAATCTTTTGTACTTTGTGTTATTTCTGGTGGATTGTTAATATCTTCCCATAAAGATTTATAGTCATAATGTATATGTTCACCTCTTAATAAATTAGGTGTATCTCTAAACAACGAATTATGTAAACCGTATTTTTCTAATACAGAATAACATTGTAATTGATTATAAAGATATGTAGCGTAAAGTTTTTCGTCAATATTACCTGACATAAGTATCTTTACAAACTCTTGTCTTTCAGCATTTTTATGCTGTTTCATTGTCAATTCTTTTATATCTAACATTATAAATACCTTATAAATAGTTTCACTAGTATTTATACTGGTTTACAGACTTGACTTTGTTGAATAAAGGTGATATATTAAAGCAATGCAATTAAAACATAATTATTTCTATTTTAAAGAAGCCCTAAATCCATTCACTTGTAAAAAGATTAGAGAATTAGGCGAGAATTCTATTCTTCAATACGCCACGACACATGGTAACAACACCAAACAAGACTTACCATCAGCTTCAGGTTCGGGTGAAAAAACAATACAAGAATTACAAGGTAAAGAAACATACATTAGAGATAGTAAGGTATCATGGTTAAATGATAAATGGTTATATGACACCGTTGTACCTTTTATAAAAGAAGCTAATGTTAGAGCTGGTTGGAATTGGCAATTTGACACATTTGAGGACTTTCAGTTTACAATCTATGACAAAGATGGTTTTTATGGCTGGCACAAAGATGGTGATAGTGACCATTGGGGTAAAAATAAAAGATTTATTTACGGCATTACACAAATACCTTTAGATAAAAAAGGTAGGCCAGCCGAAGGCTATGTAACAGATGACAAGCTAGTAGGTAAAGTTAGAAAAATTAGTGTAACTATAAACTTAAATGAACCAGGAGAGTATGAGGGTGGAAATTTAAAGTTTGATTTTGGTAATCATGCTGATAAAAAATTCCATGAAGTAACTGAAATTAGACCACAAGGTAGTGTAATAGTATTTCCTTCTTTCTTACCTCATTGTGTAACTCCTGTAACAAAAGGCACCAGATTTAGTTTAGTTTTATGGTGTTTAGGTGAACCATGGAAATAACAAACCCGTCAGATTTTTTTAAACAAAATAATTACATTATTATTGAAAATTTTATGACCGAACATATGGCTCATATCTGTTACGAATATGTAAAGAATAAAACTATATGGGCTGACTATATAAAATTTGTACATAAAGAAGAATATAAAAATATCTATATCGGTCAATTTGATGACCCACAAGCTCTTGACGCTTATAGTTGTTACGGAGATTTACTATTTGATACAATTCTATATCAAGCAACAGGAAAAATGCAAGAGTTTACCGGTTTAGAATTAGTACCACAATATTCATATTTTAGACTATATCAAAAAAATAATGATTTAGAAATTCATAAAGATAGACCAAGTTGTGAGATATCTACAACTTTATGTTTAGGATGGGATTCTTCAAATGTTGAGGATAAAAATTATAATTGGCCTATCTATTTAAAAAATGACAACAATAATCAAATAGCTGCTCATTTAAAACCTGGAGATATGTTGATTTATAAGGGAGATAAACTTGAACATTGGCGTAATAGATATGAGGGACTAAATCATGCTCAAGTTTTTCTACACTATAATGATAAAAACGGAAAATATGGTGACCAATATCTTGATGGTAGAAATATTTTAGGTCTTGACGCTAAACATAAAACAAACAAAAATTATTAAGGAGTAAAAATGGCAAAAGAGTTTGAAACAAATTTTGACTATGGTGAATTAAATAAAAATAAAGATATTACAAAGGCAGTTGCTGAAGTAATTAATCAATGCAAAAATGAGGGTGTTTCTTCAGATATTATTAAAAATCTTGAAGTTAAATTTAAGATTAAAGAACCAAAAAAATATAATATGGAAAATAGTCCTTTTCTTAACTGGATTAATTCAAAAGGCATTGATGTATCTATTCAAGGTTTTGTAAAAGAAGGTTCAGGAGATGATGAGATACACTTTCCTATTATCTGTATAAATGAAGATATTAGAAAAATGGAAGCTTTAATGATGGATTTAAATATAAATGCAAGTAAATAATATTTTTACATCTTTTGTTATTGTTGATTATTTAAAAAATATTGATAATGAGGCAATTATTGATTACACTTTAAATTTAAAATCTAATAGTGATGGTAAAAATCATAGTAATAAATTAGGATGGCAAAGCGAAAATTTAGATTTATCATTGCCTTTATTTGATACGCTATTTAAAGAAATTAATAGTAGAGCAAAGGAAATACATGAAGTTATAGGGTTAAAAAAGAATTTAGAAAATAAACTCACAGCTGCATGGCTAAATGTTAACAAAATGGGTGGCTATCATGTTCAACATAAACACATGCATGCCGCTTTATCTGGCACATATTATTTAAAAGGTGTAGAGAGTGGTGCTGAGGGTAATATAGTTTGGAGAAATCCTACAGCCATTGACTATCACATGCCTCATACCATAGTAGAAAATTTTACAAATATAACAAGTGGTTCTTATAATGAAAAACCTGAAAAAGGAAAACTTGTATTATTTCCTTCTTGGTTAGAACATTATGTTGAACCTAATTTAACAAATGAAGATAGAATATCTATGTCATTTGACACACAAATTCATGTGTATGATTAATTATGAAAATATTATCAATCAGTCCATTCCACGATAGTTCCGTTTGTGTATTAAATAACGGCGACATAGAATTTTTTTCAAAAGAAGAAAGACTAACAGGTAAAAAAAGAGATTATCACCCTTTTCTCTCTTTTGACAACGCATTAAAATATGGACCTTTTGACCATATCATATTAGCCTCACCCGACAATACAGACCTCTCTTTACATTATTGGAAAGTTTATATTGAAAAGAAAACTGGTACTGACATCAATAATATAATTGATTTATCTAACGAACATCATTTACAACATGCTAGTTTAGCATTTTATAATAGTGGTTTTGAATACGCTGATGTGATAGTTGTAGATAGAAATGGTAGTGTATTTGATAATTGCGTTAGAGAATCAGAAACCATATTTACTTGTAATTACAATGAGTTTAAAACAAAATACAAAACATTTTGGAAATATAATAATGTGTCATCTGATACTCATAAAAAATTAAAAGATTTATTTGGTAACATCAATATAATTGGCGAACATGGTATTGTAAAAATTTATGAAAGTGCCACAACAATGATTGGTCAACACCCTTTAGAAAATGGTAAAGTCATGGGATTGGCTGCTTATGGTAAAAATAAAAAATATACAGATTATATAGAAGATGAAGACCTGACACATATTGATGGTAAATTGCCAAATGTTTCTATTAGAAAAAATGACATTAACAATATTACAAACAATGTTAATAAAGAAAACTATAATTACTATGCTGACTATTCTTACAGAGTACAAAAACAAACCGAAAAGATGGTTGCAAAGCTTATTAAAAAATGCAAAAATAAAAATGTATGTATAACTGGTGGCTATGGTTTAAATGTTGTTGCAAACGCAAAATTTATTAAAGAATTTCCAGATAAAAATTTTTACTTTGAACCATTAGCAGACGACAATGGTAATAGTATAGGCGCAGCTAAATTTATTTATCATAATAAAACAAATGATAAGACTATAAGAAAACTTAATCATACTTTTTATAATAATTTAAAATTAAAACCACATGTATCAGGTAAAAGCGTAAGTGTAAATGATGTAGCAAATTTATTAAATAATGGCAAAAGTGTTGCTGTATTTAATGGGTTGTCTGAAATAGGACCTAGAGCATTAGGTAATCGTTCAATTTTATTTGATTGTAGAAATAAAAACGCTAAAGATATTGTTAATAAAATAAAACAAAGAGAATGGTATAGACCTTTTGCGGCTTCTGTATTAGAAGAAGACGCCAAAAGATACTTTAATATGATTGTTGATAAGAGTCCTTTTATGACAATAAACTTTGATGTTGTGAGTGATAATATACCAGGTGTAACTCATATAGATAATACATGTAGAGCACAAACGGTAGATAAATCCATACCACATCTTTATAATTTATTAAAAGAATTTAAAAAAATAACAGGTCATGGTATACTTTTAAATACTAGTTTTAATTTAGCAGGCCAGCCTCTTATTGAAAATGTTGGACAAGCAATTGATATATTAAAAAATACATCATTAGATTATTTATGGTTGCCAGAAAAGGAAATAATATATGATATTTGATACACATTCAATATTTTCAATACCTATTTCTATAAAACATAGCGTTTTAAATATTAATAATGAATTGATTAATTTATCAAAGTCTTTTGAAAGTGATACATTAAATAATGAATATAATAAATTTTCTAAAAATTATTATGTATTAAATGATGTTAGACTAAATTATGTTAAAAATGTTATAGAAACATCTTTAAAAGAATATGAAAAAGAAGTTATGAGTTTAAAAGATTGTCAACTAAAGATAACCAATTCTTGGTTTTCTATTACAGAATCAGGAGGTTCACATCCAACACATAATCATCCTAATTCAATAATATCAGGCTGTCTATATTTAAAACTACCTAAAAATCACAATACTATAAATTTTCATCACACACCTCAAATTTACAAAGGTAATATTACTATAGAACCATTAAATTATAATCAATTTAATAGTGATAGTTATACTATGAGTGTTTTAGAAGGAGATATTATATTTTTTCCTAGTTGGTTAAATCATTCTGTAAATTATTTTGATAGCAATGAAGAAAGAATTGTATTAGGATTTAATACATTTATAGATGGAAATTTAGGTAATGATACTTGGCCTACAAAACTATCTTTAAAGGTGAAAACATGAAAAGTATACCGTTTAATAACTTTGGTTATATAGAAGATAAATTGCCATCAAATTTATTTAATAATATTAAAATTGAATGTGAAAATTTAAATCACAAAGAAATGGTTTCGGGCCTAACAGGTCGTGGTGTTGCAAAACATTATTACATGAGAGATAATGTTCAAGAGTTTCAAAGTTATATACAAACTTTAATTGTAAAATATGAAAACACTTTTAGATACATGAATGATATTAAAATGTTTTCATCACCTACACCAATAATGATTGATACTCCATGGATTAATATTCAAAAAAAATATGAGTTTATACCAAATCATACACATGATGGTGTTTATAGTTATACTTTATGGGTAAAAATACCATATGATATAGAAGAAGAATTTAATAATGGTCATTGTCATGCTTCAACATTTGAATTTACATACAATAATGTTACAGGCTCTGTAAATAATTTAAGAATACCAGTTAGCAAAGAGTATGAAGGAAAAATAATTTTCTTTCCTGCAAAACTACAACATTGTGTTTATCCTTTTTATACAAGTGATGAAAATAGGATATCAGTATCAGGAAATATAGTATTTAAAACATGAAATTTTTAGGTATTAGAATTTGCGACCATGATAGTAATATTTCCTATTCTATAGGAAACAAAGTTAGATATTTTAAATCAGAAAGACACTTACAAATTAAACATCATGGTTATAAAAGCAGTAATGATTGGATTAGTGATGTTAGTCATTGGAATATTGACTACGATAATTTAGACGGTGTTTGTATTTCTGCTGATATACAAAATAGAGAAAAGATTTTAAAAGATTTAAAATTTATTAAATGTGAAAAACATTTTGTTGACCATCACTACGCTCATGTTTTAAGTTGTTGGCCTATAGTTGATAATACAATCATTGATTTTGTATTTGACGGATTTGGTGATGAAGAAAAAATACATTCTTTATTTAAAAAAGACAATTTACTAGAAGATATAAAAAATGATTATTCATCACTAGGCAATATTTTAATTGAATTAGGTAAAAATATAAATTTACAAGGCATGGGTTTAGACATGGCAGGCAAATTAATGGCCTTACAATCGCTTGGTAAAAATAACGAAAAGTATATTGATTACGCAAAAAATTTAGATATAAAAAGTTTAAAAGAAGTTTGGTGGCCAGATAAATGGAATGAGATTACCAATAACGAAACTCACATAAACTATTTAAAAACAGCACATTATATTACTGAACAAATATATTTAAAATATTTTAAATCTAAAACTTATATGAATGATAAGATTTCATATAGTGGTGGTATTGCACAAAACATTGTAATTAATACTATCTTAAAAAATTATTTTCCTAATTTATCAATACCACCTCATTGTGCTGATGAGGGTTTATCATTAGGTTGTATTGAGTATTTAAGAAAAATGTATAATCAACCTAGTTTTGATAAGTCAAACTTTCCCTATTGGCAAGATGATGTAATTGAAGAAATACCTACCGAAAAAACAATTGAAGTTGTGGCAGATTTATTAAACAGACACAAAATTGTAGGGTGGATGCAAGGTAGAGGAGAAATAGGACCTAGAGCTTTAGGCAATCGTTCAATTCTTTTTAGACCAGATATTAAAGGTGGTAAAGATAGAATTAATGAAATTAAAAAAAGAGAACAATTTAGGCCATTTGGATGTACCGTTATTGATGAATATGCACCTGAATATTTTGATATGGTTGATGACAAGTATATGTTATATACAAGTAAATTAAAAGATATTACAAAATTTTCAGCGATTACACATGTTGACCATACATGTAGAGTACAAAAATTATCTTTCTCGGACAATCTTTTATTTTACGATTTGATATATCAGTTTTATCAAAAATCTAAATTACCTTTATTAGGCAATACATCACTAAATTTAAATGGTAAACCTATTTGTAGTACAAAAGATGACGCACTTAAATTATTAAATGAAACTAATTTAGATGTTTTGTGTGTGGGAAATAATATTTACTATAATTAAGTAGATACAATAACAATTCCAGAACCACCAGCACCTGAACCACCCGGAGCATCCCGACATCCTCCACCGCCTCCACCGAGACCATTTGTTGCACTTTGTCCTTGACTACTAGATTGGCCATTTCCGCCGCCGCCATTTCCTCCAGAACCACCTGAGCCGCCTTCTGTACAACCGCCTCCGCCACCTGCGTAATAAACTGCTGAACCTGAAATAGAATCTTGTCTACCTACTCCACCAGGACCACCGCTTGAACCTTGGTGATTTGAACCTGTGCCGCCGGCACCGCCGCCGCCTCCACCGTTCCAACCTGGACCGCCAGATGTTCCGCTACCACCATTATTTCCGTAACCTGTTCCTCCACCTGAATTGCCTTGAGTTGCTGTACCGCCTGGACCTGTATCGCCTCCACCGCCGCCAGAACCTCCGTCTTTTCCTGAACCTGGACCTGTGTGTCGGCCTCCGCCTCCGCCACCATTTGCTGTGATTGTTCCGAAAGTTGAGTTTGAACCGTTAACACCTTTTGTAGAAGGATAAGGTGTTCTTCCTCCACCGCTGCCTACTGTTCCTGAAACCGTGCCACCTGGAGTAACAGGA
>VTLG01003151.1_pt1 | contig 12088 bp, 17 predicted proteins | sample 4694571 | NCBI WGS metagenome assembly VTLG01 (sample SAMN12604809, study PRJNA352737) | marine metagenome | biome: ENVO:00000447; feature: ENVO:00000209|ENVO:00000569|ENVO:01000036; material: ENVO:00002151; isolation source: viral sequences binned using virsorter ... | reverse complement strand
GTAGTTTTTGCTTTTCTTCAGCAAACTTATCGAGTGGCACACCTAATTTTTTAGCAATTGCTACCTCAGATGGTGTGAGTCTTTGGGTTTTAACGCGACCAGTTTTACTACTACGCGTTGCTGACGCAACAGTTTGTGTAGGTTTTGTAGTCGTTTCTGTTTCCTTTTTAGCAAATTTGTGAGGAAATTCAAGTGCCATATTTCTATCTATTTCCTTATAATATGCCTCAGGATCCATTATAGGATCATGACCTTCTTCTTCCACTAATTTTGTGTGAATAACTTTAGCAGCTTCGGTCATTATCTTATCTTTGTTAAACCAAGGATTCTTTTCTGCCCATTCTTGAGCATTAGGATCCACTCTTCTTGTTGGTTGATTTATTTCTTGAGGTTGTTCAACAGGTGTCTCTTCTTTTTTACTAGCTTGTTTAGTTTTCATATCCAGAAGTTTAGCCTCTTCATAACCTAATCTAGATATTTCAGCAGATGCAGCAACTTCATCTTTAAGATTATTTTCTTCCCTAGCTTTTGCTAACTTAGCAACTGCAGCCTCCATACCAGATTTAATTCGACCTTCCATTTCTGATACATAACTTGTATCAATTTTAGAAAGTCTTGTTTTTAGTTTTTCTTGCTCTTCTAAAATACTTTTTGCATAAAGCGTTGCAGCTTCTTCTCTTCGCTCTGCTTCACGCATTTTTTTAGTAAGTTTAGCAATTCTTCTTTTTACTCCATCAGAGTATTCATCTAATTCTTTCTTATTACTTTCTTGTCTTTTATCTTCTTGAACTGGAACATCAGGCAACTTATCAAATTCCTTATTTGAATCATCGGACTGATTATTGTCTTCAAGTTTTGTTTCACGCTCGTTTTCATGTGTTTTATCTTCTCCTGCCGTTTTATCATCTTCGTTTGTTGGCAGTTCGACTTCTACCTCAGGTCCTGAAGTATCAATATCGACTGTTTTCTTTTCTTCTTGCATAGTATCCTCCTATGTTAATACTGATGAAATATATCTTCGGGTTTTTCGATGGTTGCTAACACTTCATCATCATTTAGCAATCTAACTTCCCCGCCATCGATCTGGATTCTAGACCCAGCATATCTTGCAAAGATTACCCAATCACCTTTCTTGCACCAAGGACCTTCAGGATAACGATCTTTATCATAACAATGTGCTCCCATGCTTAATACTAATCCACATGTTGATGCAATTTGTTGTCTTTCTAAAGTATCTTGACCAAGAAATAGTCCACCCTTAGTTCTTTCTGGCATTTTAAATGGTAGAACTAATATTCTCCATCCAGTTGGTTTAGGTAATTTTGCTGATTCTTTTGTTTTTAAACGTTCGTAACCATCTACTTCTTTTTTATTTTCTTCTTTGTATTTTTCTTCTAACGCTAGTTTAATTTTTGGTTGCGTCGAATCGGATGATGTTTTCTTTATCTTGTCTTCCATTTGGCTCCTTTTTCTTCAGCAGGTTAGAGATATCCTGTGATATTTTATAATAAGCGTGTGCTTGTCCTAGTAGATACTTGTATTTTTCCATATTGTCAACACCTCCACTAATCATAGCATCGCCGATTGATTGATAAGACTCTTTTAAATTTTTTTGAATCTTACTTATTAGTTCTAGTTCGTCTAATAGCATCTTTACCTTTCTTAAATATAGCAGCTACTTTTGATTTACCCATAACCTTGGCTCGCTGTTCTCCAACAGTTAGGATTTGAATTTTCCTCGCATACGGCTTAGAAATTTTTTTAACCTTCGCAACAGTCTTTTTCGCATCGCTTGGAGTCGCAAATTTAATTCCGACAGTATCTTTTGGATTTTCATCTGTGTATAATCTCCTTCCTGAGCCCTTAGGCTTTTTTCCCGTTCCTACTTTTGGATCCGCCATGTAAGACTCCTTTCAAAGTTTTTGCTTGTGCAGCGTGTGTTTTAGATGCTTTTTGCAAACCCTTCATCACTTTTTTTATTTTTGCTTTAGATTTTTTCATTTAACATTTCCATCTTCTACGAGCCTGACGAAGTCTAGAATTAGGATCTTTAGCAGCTTTAGGAAATTTTTTCATCTGTCCTGCACTTCTTGCGCAGAATGATTTACGTCGTTTAGCAGCTTTTGATCCTGGTTTGACTTTGCCAGTGACCGCTGTTTTTAGTTTAGAGCCAGGATTTAATCTTCTGTAGGCTTTGACCCCAGCTTTTGTCATGCCTGCTCCAGATTTTGTAGACCTGAAGTTTTTTTTATTTCTTGGAGGCATAGTGCCTTTAGAAAAATTCTCTCTTACTTGAAAGTCGTTTCTCACGATATTTTAAAACCTTTTAACATATTACCGTAATATTTTTTTGAACTTGAATTACTTAGATTTACTCCACCATATTGGCCCGAGATACTTGGACCAAAGTATCCACCAGTAGCTGCTTTTTTTCTTTTAGCAAAAGTTGCAACGTTTGTTGGTTTTGGTCCTGTATTACCTGCCGCTCTTTTTCGTCTGACAGCACTCGCCCTTTGCGAGTCGCTCATCCGTGTGGCTTTGGCAAGTGGGACGCATTTTGGATACTTTCGTTTCGCATCCTTTTTTTGTTTTGAACGGCCACATTTTGAAAATGAACCATCCTTTTTCTTGGAACCAATATCTACCCATTTTTGTGCAAACCATTTATCAAGACCATTTTTTGCCATCTTACATCATCTTTGTTTTTTTACGTCTGTTAGACATAATAGCACCACATCCTCTAGCAACTCTACCACCATTCTTATAACCTCTATCTGGTCTGTTAAGTTCACCCATTAATCCACCTTCAGCTTTTTTGCCTCTAAAGTCTTTTCTCTTTACACCAGATGGATCTTTAATTTTACCGGCACAAATTTTAGAAGCGTAGGCGTTAGCATATGCTGACGGGTACACTTTAAATTTTCGCTTCGCTGCGGCTTTACCTCTAGGACATAGTTTAGTCATTATTTTCTCGCTGTTTGTTTTGCACGTTTAAAGTCAGATGCTTTAGGTGCACCCTTTGCACCTTTCTTTCGCATCTTACCGCCACGTTTTCTTTTGGCGTGGATATTAGCATATAAACCTTTTCCAGCCATTACTTTTTCTTTTTCACTCGTCCACCTTTTTTCATAAAGCCCATTTTGTTTCTAACGGCTTTAGGAAGTTTACGTAGACCTTTACCTTTTTTTCCTGCAGGGGGTTTCTTCAACATTATTTTCTCCTGTTTTTTTTACTTATGCCAGCTTCAGAAAGAGCAATCGCAATTGCTTGCTTTCTGTTTTTGACTTTTTTCTTAGAACCGCCACTCGTGAGTTTACCTTTTTTAAACTCACGCATAACTTTTCTAACTTTTTTTTGACCCTTCACTATTTATTAATCTTACCAGATTTTTTAGCTTTGGATCCAAATCTTCCATAAGACTCATCTCTAGAAGCTTTTAATTGCTTCTTAGTTCTTTTCTTTTTGATTCTCATAGCGATAGATTCGTCTTTTCGAGCTTTGTAGCCTTGTTTTTTCTTACCGACTTTGCCGCCTTTTTTCATAGCGCCTCTGTCCATAAGTTCAGTTGGCATTCTTTTAGATTTCATGTTCATACCCTGACCACGCGAGTACATCATGTCTCCAGTTCTGCCACCCATACCACCACCAGCTCTTTTTACTCTGCCACCAGATTTCATCTGATTAGCAACTTGTTTGTTAAATCTTCTATTTGGCATTATTTTTTTCCTCCGTTTTTAAAGATTTGTGTTCCCTTTATTCCAAAAATACTTCCGACGACAAGAATCCAAAGGGTACTGAACCAAGTCGGCAGCGCCGCGAAATGTTCGAAGAAAATTTTTACTTTCTCCAAAGCGCCCGGATCGTCTGAGAAGACTCCCCAAGCGAGCACAATTATAGGCGCCGACAAAATCACAAGAACAAATTCGTCCTTGTAATCATTTTGACGTGCCTCTAACAACTTGCCTTGGTAAGCTTCCTCACCTCGAGCTTGTCGTTCTGCGTGCAACAGTTGAGCATCAGACATCGCGACTTTTGCCTTTTGCTTGTTAGCATAAATTTTTGAGCCTGCAGAGACGGCTAATTTAATTGCCGATAACCACATAATTTAATACCAAGTTGCTTTTACAGGTTTCTTATCTGGTCTCATACGCTTTGTACCTCTTACATCCACTACTTGTGATGTATATGGATCAGTCATCTCAACTGGAATCCCACCTTGTTGCTCGCCTTTTGCGTTAGCACCAAGTTCAGGTACAACTTTTACGTTGTCTTGACCATTTTTTCTATTTTTAACCATAGTTAACTCCTTACTTAAGTTTATATCTAGTTTTTCTTAAAATTTCTACCGAAATCGTGTCTTTTACTTGCATCAGACATTTGTTGTTTAGCTAAAGACACACCAGCACGTAAACCAGCTAACTCTTCATTCTGTTGTAGCTTCGCTTCTTGGTTTTCTTGGTTCATCATAGCTCTCATTTTGTCTAAATCTAATCTTTCTTGGCCTTCTTGTTCTTTTCTTGCATTATCTCTTGCTTTTAAGTCAATTTCTCTAGCTTTTAGTTTAACAAGTGGGTCTCCACCAAACTCACCACTAATTTTTTCTTCTTCTGCAACATAATCTTTAGTCATTTCTGCAATTAAGATAGCTTTTCTTGACTCAATAGCATTTGTTATCTCAACAACACGCTTTTGTTGCTGCATCATCATAGGATTTTGCATCATTCCAGCCATCATTGCAGGATTTTGTGCTCCAGCTGCTTGTACTTGTTGTTGAATCATTTGTAATTCTTGTAATTCTTCAACAAATTCTAGTTGAACTTGTTCTTGTGCCATCAAACTTATGTGTTCTAAAATATTTTTTTGTAAAATTGCTAAAACTGGTGGATTATTTTGCACCATATTTAATCCCATGAAATGTAAATGCGCATCTATGTGAGCTTTATGGTCTTGGCCAGGAAAAGCTTGTACAGGTTTTCCTGACATAGCCATAATATGTTCTAATGCAGGGTCCATCGGCATTGGTTGCGCCGGAGGAGGTAGGATTGCATTGACATTTTTAACACCTAACGCATCATACATAGATCTATACGCTTGATACAGATTATGAATTTGAGGATTTGATTGCGCTAGTTGTAATTGAGATTGAGCTAAAGATATTCTTTGCGTCTGTGAGAAGATGTTTGGATCTGCTACAGGTAATATATCTACTCTATCATCAAAATCTTGCATTTTAATTTCACGTCTAGCACCTGGTACATCATAAGGATATACTGGTGGTAGATATGTTTTAAATACTTCTGCTAATAATTTAAATTCTTGTTTAAGACCAACGTATAGTCTTTTGTGGATCGCTGACATTACTCTTGAACCACGCTCTAACAATGCAACTGTTGTACCAACCGCAGCAGCTTGATTCATATCTCCAACTTGTGAGTCTGCAATACTTGCAAATCTTTGTCCTGCATTAACAACAATACCCATTAATTGTAATAAAGTTGCATCAGGACCTTTGAAAGGTAAAGTCATAAACTGATCTTTAATATTTCCACCAGGAGCATCTACATCTCTAAACTCTCCAGGCTGTAAAGGTTGTGCATCATCTCTAACTCTTATGCCTCTAGATTTAAATCCAGCCGGTAGGTTTGCTAAAGTACCAGCATCAAGTAATTGTCTTAATGCTGCAGTAGCTGTTCTAGTCAAACCACCGATCATATGGATTAAACCAAAACCATAAAATCCTGTGCCAGGTAAAAATTTAAATTGCACGAAGTAATTTATTTTTTTCTTCAGTGGATCAGTGGGTTTATAGTTTCTTCTAATAGATAAAATTTTATTATTAGCTTCTGCGATTGTAATTACATATGGTAATTTAATTCCAGTTGGTTCTTGATCTTCTCCTATATCTTCATAACCATCTAAATCTAAATTAGTATGTATTTCATACAAAGTGTATTGATCTTCTTGGCCATCTTTAGCAATTCCTTCTAGCTCTAATTTTTTATCTTCTAATTGATTTGTTGTTACAGGGGGTGTTCCTAATTCTATGTCTCTATAGAAACCAGACACTTGTTGTTTTCTTAATTCGTTTTCAGAAATTTTAATTACATGCACAACTGCTTCTGCATCATCTAAAGAGTTTGCAGAGTACGGCACAATAAGATCTTCTGCCGGTACAAATTTTGATACCGCCCTACCTAAAAGATCGTCATAGTAGACTTTCTTAAAGGTAGATCCGGAAAGAGGGAGGTAAAAAAGCATTTGATCAAACTCTGGCTCGTATTCCTTCATTTGATCCATGATCTGATAGTTCATGAAGTCTTTCACCCGTTTTGCTTGTTCTTCTTTTGGCACATCAATGTTACCCATTATCTGAGTTCGTACTGGTCCATCAGAAGGAAGCAATTCTTTGTAAGCTTGCGCTTGAAACTGTGTTACCGCTTCAGCTAGTACAGGGTGATTAACACCAGATGCACCTCTGAAAGGTTCTGTTCTTCTCTCATATTTAAAACCTAAAAGTTCTAAACCTTCTCTATATGATTGTTCCCAATCACCTCGTGATTCTTTGTATTCGTTATACTGTTCTACAAGTTTTGTCCCTAATGGATCTAAAATTTGTTCGCCTAAAAATTCTGCTAAATTTTCAAAGTGATTGTCTCCACCTTCAGGTGATGCAACTTTCGGATCAAAAGATACTTCAGCGCCACCTTCTTCTGTCATTTCTATTTCAACAGGTCCACCTTTAGTTTCAACTTCTTCTACTTTTTCTTTGATTTCCTCTGCAACTTCTACTTCTCCTGGAACTTCGACAGTCGTTTTTGTATTCGGTAATGGTTTATCTATTGTGGCCATTTGTTATTTTACCTTGTTTTAAATAATGATTCAACACCTGACTCATTGATATCAGGCATTCTGACTATTGTCAAATTTACTTCTCCGCCACCAGCTTTTTTAATTCTAGTAAACTCATCTAGATTTTCAATACCACCCATAATTCCTTCTTGTATATCTTTATCGCCATCTACAGTAAATATCTCTTCAGCCTCTTGAAGATCAGTACCACCTGTTTCTATATCTCTATCTATTTTAGCATAGCCTTTAGAACCTTTATCTGTATCAAAATATATTTCTGCACTACCAGATGTTTGATCTACATCAACTGTAATGTCTGGTCTGTCAGGATGTTTGTAACTATCAACTCTACCAGACTCACCAATTTTTTTTCCTTCTTTGATAACTTTAGACACCACCATCTCATAAAGTTTCATGCCACCTTCGCTAACAGATGCGATACCTTCTTGCACAGTTTCTGATTTTAGAGGTTTTGCAACTCTGCCAACAAAAGGCAATGTTGCAAACCCACCTAACAATTTCATAAAAGTTCTTCTATCCATTATGCTCCTTCTCCAAACACACCACCAAAACTTTCGTATTGATCAGCTAGATAATTTGTTTTTTCTTCTTCAGTCATACCTAAAATTTTTTCTCTTTCATCCATAGCAGCTTCTATACCCATCTTACCTAAACCTAAAGCAGTAATACCTGCACCAACTGGTGTCATCATTGCACCAACTCTACCTAAAGATAAAACTCTACCTAAAGCATTTTGTAAACCTTTACCACCAAATCTTTTTGCAGCTTCTGGAAATAATAATTCTACACCAACCAAAGGATCAACTGTTGCATCAACAATATTTTTTCCTTCATCTAAATTACTTTTTACAGTCATTCCTGCAAATCCTAAACCTGCTGCAGAACTACCTAGTGTAGATAACAATCCTTTTAATAATTTACCTGCTCCTTTTCTAACTGTCTTACTTAGTAAAGGTGCTGACGCTACAGCAGCCGTGGGCATTGGATTGTTTGCAGCCCAGTCAAGTAATGTTGATTGTGAAACTTTATCATCGGTTTTAGGATCGACGAACGCGCCGATCTCATCGTTGTATTTAATTGGTAACTCTTCATCTGCAATTGCTTTGCCAGTAAGACCTGCTGTGATTGCAGCAGCAACACCAAGTTTACCTTTTTTAGGAACTTTTTTAAATGCTGTCTCAAACATTTCTCTTGTTTTAGTTTTTTCTGGAACAGGTAAATCAGCTGCTTTTGTTATTCCTGGAATATCAATAGTAGGATTTATATCTCTTAGTAGAGTGTCAGGTATTTTTAAATTTTTTAATGTGTCATAAATGTGTGGAAATTTTCCTGTTGCACTTTCGTAAAAAACTTTATTACCACCACCTATTCTACCAACATCACCTATATCAACTTTAACTCCAATACTTTTTAAATATTCATCTACATTTTTTAATTTATCAGTGTTGCCTTCTAATCTTCCACCTTTTTTAAAATACCTATCAACCTGTCCCTCTATAAATCCTTCGTTAAATTGAGAAGGTGTAATATTTAAATTAATAGTTTGTTTTGTTATACGTTGACCTTTTTCTATTTTATTAATATCAAATATGTCGAAGATTTGACCTTTCCTTGCTTTCTCTACGTAATAACTATCGGGTCTTGTTTTTTGAAAAAAATTTCCATCTTTGTCAATTCTAACATCCATCAATTTTTTTATTTCTTTACCAAACTCTGTATTGTTTATGGCGTTAGGTTTATTTTTAAAAAATTTATTTAATTTTTCTTTTTGTTTGTTTACAGTTTTAAATCTTTGTAGTTCTGCTTCACTCGCATATTTTTTACCAACAGCTTCTTTTTCAGCTCTTACGGTTCTAGTTTTTTGTTGAGATTCTAATTTTTCTTTTTCCGTTTTTTTTCTAGATTCTGGAAAAGATTCTGCAGCAGCTGCAGCTCTAATTTTTACACCAACTTTACCACCAGGTCGTAATTCGTTTAATTTTAAAATGTCTTCTGTAGATCTACCAGTTATTCTTAATATGTCTTTAAACTCTGGAGAGTCAACACCTGCAGCCATAGCCTTATTAAATTGTTTAATATATTGTGCTGGAATAATTCCTGTGCCTTTTCTAACTTTTCCCGCTCTTTCAGCAGCTCTTTTTTGTGATTCTGTAACTTGAGCTTTGAATAAATCAAAATTACCTGTTGCAAAAATTCTATCAACTAATTCTTTAAATAATTTTTCTTTTTGAAATTTTGCAGCGTTAAATCTTTTAGCCATTATCTCAGATATTTCTTCGGTGGATTTACCTGCAAATCCGCCACCGGGTCTGGATCTTAAATCAACCATTATCTTTTCTCCACGAACATTGTTGCAAGACCACCATCTGCATAGTCACTATGTAGACCACCAGGACCACCGCCGTAAGGACCACCGGGAGATGGGCCTGGTCCAGTGCCTCTAGGATCTCTGTCAAGTCTTTGTTGTATACGTGAGATCTCTGCTTTTCTAGCTGCTTCTTTAGCTACTCTTTCTGCTTCAGCTTTTTTCGCTGCATCAATAGCTTTATCTGCAATTGTATCTAAAGTTTTTTTTCTTCCTCGATTAAAAATTGCTGTTCCTATTTTAGGTCCAAATACTTTTGTCAATCCACTCAATACACCAAGGCCTGCTGTTTGACCTGCGATTTCTGAAAATTCATCATCATCTTCTGTTGTAGGTGCACCCATCAAACCACCTATCATTCCTATGTCGCTTCCAATAATACTTTCACCACCTTGTGAAAAACCTATACGACCACCATCTGCTTTTTTAAGTGGTGGCTCGCCTCGTGGGTGAACTCCTGTTTCTTTAATCTGCATTAACTCTTCAAAAGTTTCATCACCATATAATCTAACTCCTAATGCTTCTTCCATAATCTCATAAGATTGTTTTGCACCGGGGCTATCTAATGCTTTAATCATTTCTGTTGCATCTTCTCTGCTACGTCCAGCTTCTCTGTATGCATCTCTGATGTTATCGCCAAAAGGTCTTGGTGTAACATTTTTAGCTTTTACTTTATCAAAGTTTTCTAACATCTGATCTTTTACTGGATTTCCAAACACATCATCAGCTGGTCCTAATACTTCATCTAAATATCTTTCATATTCTTTTCGGTTAGTAAATTCATCTGGTGATCTATATTTAAAAGGTTTTAAACCTTCTTTTGGTAAACCTGTATCGCCTTCACCTTTTACAATTTTTTCAAGATCACCCATCGGGTCATCTTTTGATAAATTAAATTCATCTAACTCTTTAATTTTTATAGTCTCAATACCTTCTTGTGTACCACCTATAATAGGTTTGTCTGGATCTAGAGTTAAGCCTTTTTGGTTTACAACTTTTGTTGTATTGATTGCTTTTTCTCTTGCTTCCATTTTAACTTTTAACAGATCAAGACCTTCTGGGTCTTTACCCATCATAGATCTGTAACCTCTGACTAATCTGTCAAAAATTATTTTAAAATTTTTTTGGAAAGCGTCTGCTTCTTTAAGACCAAATTCTAGTAACTTCTTTTTACTCATCAGTAATATGTTCTTTCAACTCGGGGTAATGAATCTTCTTTTTCATCCTCCGGATGCGCTACGAACCCTCCCTGTCTAAAACGCATTATTGCTTGTGTTGTGCTGTCCACCAAATCATCATGATCACCATAAGGAAATGATGCACATTCTTCTATAACCTCTTCTGCGAATTTTTCGTCAGGCGCCCATATTACTCCGCTCTCAAACAGCGGCGCAACAGCGTTTACCCGAGCATGTTTGTCTTGGCCTTTGCTGGGTGTATAGTTTATAACAGGAATACCCATTTTTCTCAACTCATAAGTTAATGGCATACCAGAGGCCTTTGCCTCTATAATAACTGTTTCAGGATTCCAATATCGATACTGCTCCCAAGCTTCTTTCTTCAACTCTGGAAACTCTAATCGTTCTTTAAATGCATCTAACAATATCAAATTAGCAGGTGAGTCTTGGTCTGGATAAAAGACTCCCCAGGTGGTAATGGCACTATAGTCTGATGTTTCTTTTTTTAAAAAAGCTGTATCATAACTTTGAATGATATGTTGTAGAGGTGGGATATAACTCTTTTCCCAAACTCTCCACCATTCACGCTTGATGAGTGACCCTTCCTCTGCTGTAGGATTTTGCATCCATTGCGCGTTCCACTTACCTAAACTTAAACTGGCTTTGACAGATTCTAATTCATCTAGTTTCCAATATTGTGGCCACACTGGTTTATTACTTGGTAGTATTGCTGGAAACTCTATGATCTCCCACTGATCTGATTTTAATTCTTTTTGAGATTTTAATAACATACCGGTTAGATCTTTCATATTCCAACGTGTCATGACAACAACGATAGCTCCACCTGGTTGTAAACGTTGACGTGGACCTGACGTATACCATTCATACGCACGTTCTAAAGCTTGCACGTTCAGCGCGTCTTGTTCCGAGTGCGGGTCATCTATAATTAGTAGATCCGCTCCACGGCCCGTGATCGCCGATCCGACACCCGCTGCATAATATTCACCACCTTGTTCAGTCTCCCATTTGCCCGCGGCCTGCGAATCTTCTCTTAGTCTCGTCTTAAATACTTGCTGATATTCAGGGCTATCGATTAATAGTTTTGCTTTACGACCAAAGCGGATCGCGAGTTCTGTTGTGTGGGTCGTTTGTATAATTTTTAAATCTGGTTTACGTCCCACCATCCAAGAGGGAAGAAGATAGGACGCAAATTCTGACTTAGTATGCCTAGGTGGCATATTAATAATTAATCTTTTGATCTCACCTTTCGCAAGCTTATTAAATTTTTCAGAAATTTTTTTGTGATGTTTTCCTTCAATAAACTCTGGCCAGACATGTCGAACAAAGGCCAAGAAATCTTTGTGAACTTTTTCTTGTTTTGTTTTTTCGTCTAGCTTCATTGCTAGTTTAAGGAATTCTTTTTGCGCGTCCGGCGGTAGCTTCTCAATAAAATCTGGTTTCATAAAAATTTTTGCAGAATTTTTTTCACTTCTGTTTAGTTTATCGTTTTGATTTTATAGCCAATCTATGTCTAAATCAAACACTAAAGGGTATACATTGGGACCCCTTTTGTCTAGAGGGGGGGTGGGCCCGTTAGTTTACAAGCTTATTCGGTTTAGTTCTGGGACCCCTCGGGGTGGGTGGGCCCGCGAGCCAACAGGCTCGCGGGTCTAGG
>VTLG01003150.1_pt1 | contig 12089 bp, 24 predicted proteins | sample 4694571 | NCBI WGS metagenome assembly VTLG01 (sample SAMN12604809, study PRJNA352737) | marine metagenome | biome: ENVO:00000447; feature: ENVO:00000209|ENVO:00000569|ENVO:01000036; material: ENVO:00002151; isolation source: viral sequences binned using virsorter ... | reverse complement strand
ATGGGACGCGCCTCTTGTCCGATGCTTGTAAGATCAACACAGCCAGTTCCGAGTACATAATGTTCCAGGAATTTATGCATACAGGTGCCCCGTGCACTAGATACATTCTTGATTCTGTCTGCTTCTGTTTCACCTACTTTTGCCTTCCATTTTTTTATAAAATCTTGATTTTTGGTGGCTCCTAATATCGTAGTCACAGACGGAAGTCTATAATTATTTATTTCATAAACTCGTTTTCCTGTATCAGGATCCGTGATCTGTTTTCCTTGCATATAGTTGTATTTGTTACTTTTTTTTAATCCAGGTTTTTTTCCTATATTATGGAATTCCGCTATATCTTCATCACTCATCATGATCGTTCTTTCTTATTTAATTTAGATTGTTGGTAACTTGCATCAAGGTCCCGTTGTTCTTGTTGCAATCTATCAAACTTATCTTTATCCTTACCAAATATATCGTTCCAACGTTTTCTATAATTATCATCAGATGGCCTTGACTTACCATCCCAGGGTCTATCTTTTTTTTCTGTAGCCATAACCTTTTCTCCTATCACTATATAACTTACACCAAGACCATGATGTTATTTTAGTTGACACACCATTAATCCAATATAAAAATTCGTATATTATTCTATCAAACATTATAATTTAAATTGTTGTAAAACTTTTATTTTTTCTTCTGCGTTTGCAATTTTATCTACTAACTTATCTACTTCGTCTATGTGTTGTGGATGTTCTCCAATACCCACAGAACTTTCAAAATATATTTTTAGTGTTGCATCTGCTTCTAAAATTTGTGCTTCGTATCTAGCCTCTAACGCGTCTAATATTGCTGTTTTCATTTTGATCCTATCCATTGTTTATACCACTGCATGTCAATAACATTATCATCTAGTGATTGTATGTTAGGTTCATAGTGATCTATTACTTTCTCAATATCATGTAACTTAACTACAACATGTGGCCATAACAATTTACAAACTTGTAAACAATCTCTAAACGTACAACGCCAACGCCATTGTTTTTTATTACCTTTAGGTACCTTTTTAGGTCTAACTGTACCAACCATTAACGTTTCATGCACGAGTTCTATGACGTTTTGATCCGTCATAGCAATCTCCATGTTAATACGCCAACAATCGTAGGTACCATTTTTCTTTTTTTCTTTGTATTTTTTATAGGTAATACAACCTTCACCATCAAACAATCCTGCAATGTACGCTACGTCTAAATAATAATTATTATTCATCAGTTTAATTTAGTTTTATCATATGTAGAATTATTTGTATTAATGTAAGATTCAATAATTTCATCTTCATCTACATATAATTCTCCTTCTGACTCACAAACCCAACATTGATGTATACCAATGTCGTCTGAGTGTATTATTTTAACATAGCCATTACCCTTGCAGGTATCACATATCATTGAGTGTCTACGCTTGTTTGAGTTTGCCATTTAATTTTTTCGCTTTTTCGTTTGCTATTGATTCAATGGTTTTACTTATAGATAGTTTTGCATCTGGTAATAATACCTTAGATAGCGCTATCAATTTCTTGTATGTATCATGTGTTAATGATACATTCCTATACTTAGTTATATCCGTCATTTAACTTCCTTTCATTTAGTTATAATGACTATATAGGAGATTAATATAAAAAGTCAATGACAAAATTTATTTTATTAATGGTAGCTTGCAGCGGAATACCAGGAAATGAGTGTAAACCCATACCTACACCTGTCTATCAGTTTGATAAATACCACGAATGTATTATTTATGGTTATGACTATTCTAGTCAAATGTTAAAAACATTTGAACCTGAAAAAATAGATGAATTTGAGATGTTTACTGCTTTTGATTGTAAAGAACAAAGCACAATATGATCCAATGGACCAAAAATAAATGGCAACGATTTAAAGAATGGTCGACAGTAGATCATTGGATAGATTTATTTGTTGACGTAGGATTGATTGCTTTTGATGTATTATCTAGCCCTGTTCTTATAATTGTAAGATTTATTAGATATTTTTTTAATGAATATTTAAATGAACACATAAAAAATTTTTTAAAATGGTTTGCTCATAAAATATTAAGACTTTGACAATGTGTCTAGATTGTGTTACCGGTAAAGTTCTCACCACAATAACCTATCCATTACTCTCTCTTTGGATAGGTGTATATTCATATCAAACCAGCTGCTTTCCGTGCACGTACTCACAGCCGGCCAAACTCCAGGTCCCTACCCTTGCAGGTCATCGGTAACGTACAGGGAAATGCTAGAAGCAAGATTTGGACGCCCTTGAGCTTTCAGTTCAATTTTGTATACAACCAATCAGATCACCACTACCATCGTTCATTACATGAGCGTTAATAGGGTAGTCCTGATACGTTGTCAGTTTCAATCTTATAATATCACACAGATCAAACAGATCTAATTCGTTTACCACTAATGACATATGTTCCATCATCTGCTTTGTTAACGGAACTAACTGATACATTCCATCGTTCAGTATTATGAGGTCCATTCGACCACTCCTTTATAAGTTTATACCATTTATTTTTATAGTATGGATCTTTTGTTTTGTTGTAGTCGTTTGCTGTTTCGTCTATTTTTTGCAATAATATCTGCATTGGCTGTTCCTTGTGTTATTATTTTATTTAAACTTTTTGCTTTTAATTCTGCATCAACACCATAAGATCTCCATGCTTTTTTCATTAGATTAAGTTCCAATAAAAATGTAGACCACTGGTTTTGTGATGCACCTGTTACGTTTATAGTTACTGTTTTCATATTGTTTCCTTTCATTCTTTCTATATATAGGATATTATATGATTGTCAACCCCCTATTTTCCCTGGCCATTATATTTTTTAAATTGACGTCTTTTTTGTTTATTCATTTTTGTAAGACTAGGATTTCTACCTATACTTGTTTTGTGAAATGTAGGTTCGTGTTCTATTTTTGCGTATAAACCTTTAGATTTTTTTGCCATCTTCTAAAACTAATTCTTGTTTTTCTTTGTCACTTAAACACATTGCAGGTATGTAACTAATTTTACCATTAATATGTTGTCTAAGATTATCACCACATATAGTGCATTTATATATTTCAGGCACAACTGATATAAGTAGTGTATCTTGATCGCATGTAGGACAGACACCATTAACAACTTCTGTGTTAAATTTTATTCTATGTTTAATAGCCATTAGTTTGATAGTGGGTTTTTTGTGCTAACTTTTATCTCTTCTATTTGTACTTTTAATAATTCTATTTCTTTTTTATTTATTAATGTAGCTGTGTGTGAGTGTTCTGTATCATGTGTGTGATCTGCAACTTTATGACTATGAGATGTATCTGCGTTTTCTAATTTGTTAACTTTTTCTTCTAACACAGCTATTGAACTTTCAATACCTGATGTATCAACTGTTGAATGTTCTTGTGATTCTAATGCATCTAGTTTAGTTACAATCTCACCATACTTTACAAACCCGCCACCTATTGCTGCAATGACTCCAAGTAATGCTGCGACTCCTGCTAGTTGACCTTTAATTTTATCCATTATGAGTTTTTCCCATATGCTCTACCGCCACCTCTTAGTGCTAGTTTAGGTTTTTTAAGTTTTGGTGGCGCTATTACTTTTTTTCTTTTTTTTCTTCCTGCTTTTCCCACATCTTTTCTTCTTCTAAATTCTAAATTTGGTTTTTCAATTGTAACTCTAAATCTTTGTCCCAATTCATCTTTCATTTTTTTTGCTTCTTCTTTTAAATTAACTTGATCTGTTGTAACTTTAATTTTTCCCACAGCTCCTTGTGGAGTTTTTTTTTCTCCTCTAATAATTCTACGTTCAGGAGAATACGCGTCATTTGATGTTGTAAGTTGTTTTACGTTTTGAGTTTGTTCAACTCTTTTTGCATCCATTGCTTGTTCTAATGGTTTTTTACCTTTTATCATAATTTTTTAAGTACCTCTAGTTCTATTAAAAGCTGTTGCTTTCTAGAATTGATCTCCATAAGCTTACGTGCTTTGATCTCCATCTTATCATTTTGTATATAAGTTGCAAGACTCTTATCTGCATAGATTAATCTATTATCTATAAGGTTTAATTGATCTAAATATATGTCTTTTGGTTTGTAAAATGAAGTTGCTTGATACTGGTCAAGTGATTCTTGCTGACTAGTCATAGCTTCCATTTTAATTATATTTTTTATTTGTAGATTTTTAGATATATTTTTTATATCCTTGTCTACTTTTTCCATTACTCTTGCAAGATTTTTAACGAGAGCTTTTTTCTGTTGTATTGCTTTTTGTTTGGCAATTTTTTTTGTTTGAACAGCGGACTTTGTAGGAGTCTCGCTAGTAGGTTTCTCTTCTTTAACTTCTTCTTCATTTGATTCTTCTATAATTTCTTCTTTTGACTCTTCTATAACCTCTTCTTGTTTTTCTTCAATAGTTTCTTTTTCTTTTGGTGCAGCTGCCATAGTTTTAGGTTCTTCTTCAATCATTTCTTCTTCCATAGCAGGCTCTTCTTCAACCATTTCTTCTTCCATTGCTGGTTCTTCTTTAGGAGGAGGTAAGAAACTAGATATTAATTCATTTGTCTCTTCAATAATTTCTTCTTCTGGCATGCTAGCAAACATAGATGTAGCCATGGGTTCTTTACCTATAGTTTCTTCTTCTATTTCCATAACAATTTCTTCTTCAAAAAACTCTTCTTCAAGTTCCATTTCTTCTACTATCATAACCATAGATTTAAACTCTAACTTTGGTTCTTCCATAGGTTCTTCAACTAATTCAAATGTAAACTGTTCTTCAAACTTAAATTCTTCTCTAAATGTTTCTTCTATTCTTTCAAAATTAATTTCTTCAAATATCTCTTCAAAAATTTCATTTATCTCATTTGTAATTTCATTAGATAATACAGAAGTATCATAGGTCATAGTAACAGAAATGTTATCTACATTAGGACCACCTAGATTAGCAGGAGCATTAGCATCAGATCCAGATATATTTATATTACCTACATTAGATCCTGTGCCATTATATATTAATCTGTCTGTAAATATTGCACCATCAATACCTGTAACATCAGTTCTTATTGTAGTATTTGATGCAAGAGTATTACCATCAGAGTCTTTAATTGTAAGTACATTTGTAAAAGTATCAGCAGCACCTTGCCCACCCCAACATCCTGCAACACTACATTCACCGTTTTGTGCATCCATACTAGAATCTAATGTAATACCATTATCTAGCATATTTTGTGTTATGGTATTTGTAGATAGATTAAAATTTTGTTCGATAGAACCACTGTCACCAAATTCTAAATCATAATTACTTGCAACACCATTTAATTCACAACAGTCATTTAAAACTTGCACGTCACCACTAGTGGTCCAACTATTAGAGTTACCTGTTTCAAAGTTTCCGTTTGTAATTAGATTACCGGTTGTTATTTCTTCAGCATTAACAAAAGTAAACAAAAATAAAAAAGGTATTAACCATTTCATTTTAATATAAGTTTTTTAATTGACCTTGATCCATCAATGTTCGACTCAAGCTCTGCCATCGACTTAATACATTGGTAATTTACTGATTTTTTTGTTTCACGCATTGCAATACGTTTACCTTTAAGACAGGCAGACATAGATTCTTGTATTCTATGTTCCTTAATTTCTCCGTTAACAATCATAAGTAGGGCTATAATTAACTCTGGCATCAATGCGCCGCCTTTCCGTTTGCTCTTACTTTATCTTTTAAATCTTCAATATCACTTAGTGCTTTTTCTAATTGATCTCTTAAAAATTCTATATTAACTTTGTTAGTCATATTCATTTCTTGAGTCTCTTCCATTTTCTCTACAGACTTATAAAGATCTTCCAATAAAAAATGTTGCTCTTGGTCTACAGGGACCTGTTCAGATTTTTTAAGTAAATCATTTTCAAATAATTCACGAGAAGTCTCTAACGAAACTAACCTTGCCGTCAGCTCTGTGTATGCGAACACGCCCATTGCAACGAGCACTATCAGAGAGGCTACGGTCTTCATCGGCATCTGTACAGCTGCCTCTTCAGATATGTTCATTGGTTTTTTACTCATATTATCTTGGGTGTTTCCAGTCTTTCATTTTTTTAGCGTTTTCTAATTTTTTTTCTTCTATAGATTTTGCTTTATCCATAGCTTCCATTTCTTTTGTAATTCTTTTTTGTTCTGCAATATCAGCTTTTTCTCTATCTTTCATACGTTTAACGTATGTAGTGTAATCTGGTCTTTCATGGTCATACTTACCCCATAAATCTTTTGCTTCTTTACCAATTTTACCATCTATTGGACATGGTGTGCCTGCTTGTATCATGGACTCAAATACTCTTTCGTCTTGACAAAGTATAGCTACAGCTGCAACTTTCATACCAAAATCATTTAGTATTCTTGCTAATTTTAGTCTTTCACAATTTTTATCTATTGTATGTTTACCACCACTCACACCAATACCAAATGTTTGTACTCCTAATGATACACCTACAGCACAAACATCTTGTGTCATACTGTTATATGATGGTGCACCTGCACTTGGTGGTGCTGACTTAACATTAGAATTACTTGTAGAATTTGTAGTTGTATTAGAACTAGATCCTGTCTGGTACGTTGTAGTAGCGGTAGATGTATATCCACCTTCAATTGCAGTGTTGGACCCCGATGTGTTAGTTTGTGTCGAGCCTGGATACGCTGGTTTAATAAAGGCTAATAAACATATTAGCACTATAAGTATGCCTGTAAAGTAATAGTTCATCCTACAACTCTCCATTAACTTGCCTCTCTACAACCAGGACAAGTTTTCTTATAACCATCCGGATGTTTTTCGCAAACAACCGGTATATCTAATTTTAATTTGTCTTCATACATTGCTATATGTTCATCTTTGCATTGACAAAATTTACCAAAAATTTTTTCTATTAATGATTTAATCCATCTTTTAATCATTTTTTTTCTCCTCCATTTCATAGAAGAACTTATCAGTGTCTTCTGTTCGCCATTTACCAGAATCCTCTACGTTCCATTCTGATGTTTGGACTTTCCAATCAGGAATATTATCTTTTACGGTAAAAGATGGTAGATCCCAAATTATTCTGTTGTTAGGTTGTGCTGCATAATTACCATTATCTAACGCAATTATGTGAGCGCACTTATGTTCGTGCGGTATTTCCGAATGATCGGTATCGACTATATTACTCTCTGGATGTGCAAAGTCAACGGTAAATAAATACTTACCGTAATGCCATTTTTTGTCTTTACCAATATACTTTCCTGATTGTCCGCCTAAAATATCGTAACAAGTAATAGCAGGGTAATAAGAAAAACTATTCCACAATTCCAATTCATCAAGTCTTTGGGTCGGAACAGACTCGGGTTCATAACCACGTTGAATAAAAGCCGATATGGGTAAACGATAAAAGATAGCACCGTTTTCCATGATGGCATGCCAGAGGATAGCTTTTCCTGTAATGGCTGTAAGGCCGAAGATAATACAGTCTTCAACTTCGCCATGATGTTTTTGTAAGTCATACAAATACTCCTTTTTTATTTGCGCGTATTGTACAGGAATATTAGCATTTAAGTAAGACATAATTTATCATTTTATTTTACCCCAATTAGGTCCTGATTCATAGTCAACTTTATTAGGAACTTGTAAATTAACAGCATCTTGCATAATCTCAACAATTAAATCTGCGTGTTTTTGGTCTTTAACAGATATATCTAACTCATCATGTACTTGTATGTGGGGTATGATACCTTCTTTGTATAAATTAATCATAGCTTTTTTTGTCATGTCAGCTGCTGATCCTTGTATTAATTTGTTTAATGCCTTGTATGTAAATGCTCGCTTGATCCCTGGTCCGTGTTCCAGGAGTGCTGCATCGTGTGGCAATGACTTATGTATACCAAACTGATTAGGTTCCCATAAATGAAACCTACACAATCTACCCAGCAGTGTTCTAATCTTACCAGATTCCTGCGCACGTTGCATGACATTGTCCATAAGTTGTTTTACAAATGGAACTTTGTTGTGGTATTGTCTAAACAATGCATCTGATTTATCTTTAGATACACCTAACTCTGCTTGTAATTTATTTTTACCCATACCATAAAACAAACCAAGGTTTATAGTCTTAGCTTGTGATCTAGGTATCTCTGCCATATCAGCAACAATTGTATGAAAGTCTGCATCACCTTCATTATAAGCATCTAATACATCCTCAACACCATACAAATTCTGTAAAGCAGCATAATGCACTACAAGTCTTGGTTCTTGCTGTGAATAGTCAAAACAACCCCATGTATGGCCCTCCTCGGGTATAAATAACGCCCTGATCCGTGGTCCAAGATCTTTGTTACGTGCAGGTATTTGCTGTAAATTAGGGTTAGAATAACTAAATCTGCCTGTCACAGTTCCGCCATTATCTGAACGCAATTGATTTATGTCAGCATGAATTCTACCTTTATGTGAGTGTTTTAATATGGTATCAATAAATGTGGTATGGGCTTTGTTTATTTCACGAGCCTGGGCAATTCGTTTCACTAGCGGGTGGGGGTGATTCTGAAGAAAATTTTTAGTAAAGGAAGGTGATTGTGTTTTTTCGGTTCTATCGTAATCTAATTTTAGTTTATCAAAAACTTGTGCAATCGATCTTGCTGCCCATATTTGAGTTTCTATTCCTGTTTCTTTTTTTACTTCTTGGATTAACTTGGCTTCTTGTGATGCTAAGTCTCGCTTCATTGTATGAGCTTTTTGAACGTCCACTCTCACGCCAAGAAATTTCATGTCTATCAAACAAGGAAACAATTCAGTTTCCAAATCAAAAATAGAATTTATATCTTGATGATCAATTTCTTTTTTAAGTTCTACCCAAAGGTCTAAAGTTATTTCTGCATCTTTTTCTGCGTATGCACCTACATAAATGGCAGGTAGTTTATACATTTCTGCTTTGGCGTCAATACCCCAATCTTTTGCTGCAGTATATAAATCACTTTCATTTTTACCCTTGCCGGTGTATCTTTTAGCACAGCTGTTTAAGTCATAGCGCATTTGATTTTCATCAACTAAGGCCGATGCAATCATCGTGTCAATTATTTTACCGTTAATACTTAAACCGAGCGCTCTAATCCAACACACGTCATACATGGCGTTGTGAAATATTTTATCTGCAGGTGTATCTAATACACCTTGAAACCATTTTAAAACTTTTGATCTGTCCATATTGCCACCACCTTCGTGAGCAATAGGATAATAACCAGACCATCCCTGTACAGCTATAGCAACACCAACTACATCACCTCTACCAACTACAGAACCTGATCCCATTTTTATAAGATCTGGATCTTTAGTTTCTAAGTCAATAGCAATCTCTGTATACTTAGATAGGTTTGGAAAACTTTCTGGTGGTAGCCATTCAGTTTGTGCTTTAAACAAAGGTATCTGCATTTTATTTTTTCCTTTTTTCGTATACGTGGTTAGTCTCTATTGTTTTATTTAATTTGTCTTTATTACTAAATGCATACAAAGCTGCATTGTGATCTGATGGAAATATTTCCCAAGAAACTAATCTTGGATATATTTCTAATTCAAACATGTGTTTATTAACTTCTATTGTTTTTTTAATTATAGCTCTACTCGGCATAATCTCTTTCTAAAATCATTTCTAAGTAATGTATTGCTTTTTCAATGTCTTGTCTTTTACCCTTTGATTGATGTCTACAAATATATTTTATAGCGTTGCCTTCTGCAAAAAGTAATTTGTTTTCATTTATAAATTCTGCAGGTTGTATTTTCATATTGCGATAGTGTTTTCCGCCTACCTGGTTGTCTAAAGAATCATACACTGATTTTTTAAATATTTCACTGTTGGTCATAGTAAGTATCCTTTTTCGTATTTTTTTGGTTCTATTATGTGTAAATTTTCTTTTGTTCTTGTTGCTCCTACATAAAATAATCTATTTTCGTCATCTGGATTTTTTTCATAACTACGCATAGTATTTTCTGTAAGATCTGTCAGCAGTACAACGTTAGTTGCTTCTCCACCTTTCGCTGCGTGTATAGTAGATAGTTCAATTCTAGGTTTATCATTTAGTTTTTCACCATTCTTTCTCATCTTCCTAAGGTAGTCTACCCTAGTTTGCCCTGCATTGTCAAATGCTTCATACCAAACTGTTTTAACTTGTAGACCATAATCATTTATAAGTTGATCTATGTCGTAAAAAGATCCTTTGGCCATACCTTTTATTTTTTTTGCGTGCCAATGTTTTGGTCCCATAAATTTAGATATATTTTCTACCTGCTTGTAAGATAGTGGTTGACCTTTTAATGCATTTTCCCATGCTGTTGCTGCTTCATGTAAATCTTGTTCGTTGCTTCTTTTGTATCTATTTTTGTAATACAATCCTTTTCTATATAGCGACTCTTCTATATCTGTTAGCATATGTCTTGTTCTGCTTAACACTAGCCAATCACCTGTTGACATGTCAATACTCTCAACATCAAAATGTCTTTGTAATGTACCTTCATTAATTTTAGGTTCCCATGATTTATCAATTCTATTTTTTATTTTGTTTATAATATTCATAGCTAAATTGTGTACCTTTGCAGGTATTCTATAAGATTGTGTAAGAGGAAAGTATTGTCCTTGTAAAGCTATAAAAGAATCTACGTCTGCACCAGCCCATCTAAATATTGCTTGGTCATCATCACCTGCAATGTAAGAATCTTTTGTTCTATTCCAAATAGACTTTGCCATGTCCCATTGCATCAAAGATAAATCTTGCGCCTCATCAATAAATACTACATCAAATTTTGGTGACAGCTCTGACTTTACAAAGTTTAAAATCATGTCATTAAAATCTATTAAGTTATATTCTTTTTTATAACGTCTAAGTTCGTTATGTATAATTCTAAGTTGATCTCTTTCTAAATCTTGTGTGTGTTCTTGTAAATCAAACTGTTGTTCTGGTGTAATGTTTCGTAGCTGTGCTAACTGTATTATTCTTAGATACTCGCTGTCCGATGTAAAGATACCACCTTGGTCTTCTTGATAATCAGCATACGTTACAGGAAAACCTAACTTCTTACCTAAATCTTTGTAGTGTCTTGGTTGCATAACTTGATCTTTTTTTAGTCCTAACTTTCTAAATGCTAATGAGTGCAGTGTTCTAAAATATGGTAGATCATCTTCTGTTAAATTAAATTGTTTCATTGCACGATCTCTTGCTTCGTGTGCAGCTTTTTGTGTAAATGCAAAATAACCTATCTTATCAGGATCTGTATTTTTAAGATAGTTGTCAACTTTTTTTAACAAAGTTGTAGTTTTACCTGTACCTGGTGGTCCTAATACAATCGTTCTCAAAATATATCCTTTGGTTTTAATTCTTTTTGATTGTAGTCATCTTCTTTTTTGTCAAACTGTTTTACAACAAACACAGAGATTCTTTCTTTACCAATACGTTTGTCATCACAATTACATGTTTCTTTTAACATCTGTGCTGTACGTGAGTATGGTACGTCCCAACGTTTTCTAATTAAAAATTGATTATAAAATCTGTCAAACACAAAATGGTGTTGTCCTTCGTTAGTCCACACACCACCTTTTTTAAGATCGTTTTTATCTGTAGATACTTGTCTATTTAAACAATACTCTTCTAAATGATTTTGTAATTGATCCTGTGTAGTCACACCTTCTGGTGGATCTATTGGTTCGTGATTCTTCATCAATGGGTTTATTATCATGTCCCAATCTTTTGGTTTGACTGTTGGTGGTTTAAAGTCCAACTGTTCCATACATGCTTCCTGAAATAAACTTTGTTGTTTTAAAAATTTTACGTTCTCTAGGTGTAGTCGTTCACCATCCACATTAAGATAATAATATGGTTTTTCTAATTTAATTTTTTGTAAGTCAGTCAATGCAGGAAATACTATCTCTTCACCAATACCAAACTTTCTTTCTCTACATAATTTTTTATCACACAAGTTACACATTGGTGTATCATTACATTTGTAACCCCATTCTTTTTTATCATGTTGACGTTTAATTATTTCTACTTCAG
>VTLG01001437.1_pt1 | contig 12089 bp, 16 predicted proteins | sample 4694571 | NCBI WGS metagenome assembly VTLG01 (sample SAMN12604809, study PRJNA352737) | marine metagenome | biome: ENVO:00000447; feature: ENVO:00000209|ENVO:00000569|ENVO:01000036; material: ENVO:00002151; isolation source: viral sequences binned using virsorter ... | reverse complement strand
AGAATTAGTACCAATGCTAGGCCAATTATCAAAGCCTGAACTGCCTTTTCAGTCGTTCGTATTCTTTTTCTTGCGTTTCTTCTTCTTCGAAAAATCTTTAAAGTGTTGTATTTCATCTTCAACCCCTGATACTTTTTCTTTAAGAACTGCAACATCCGACTTAAGACCGACTGTTGTTGTGAGACTCCAGCCAGAGAGCGCGATGAGAATAGCCAAGAGTGCAGTAATAATTTTATCATTCATATTAATTACAATTCATTTTGTCTAAGTCTACTGGTTTATCTTTCCCGTAAAACCATATCCACGATTCAATTTTTGTTCCTTCTTGTGTGTATGTACATTTAGGTCCAATCGAACATGCGCTTACAAAAATAAATAATACCGTCATTAAAAATAATTTACCCATTACTCCTCCTTTTATTGACATGATTCACATTCTTCCGTGTCATCAACGACCACACCACCACCTTCATAGGTAGAGTCTTCTTCTCTACTACCACAGTCACAGTTAGTGCATTCTTTCTCACTACCTGCTTGTGTGCAGTGGCACATTTTATTACATTTTTTACACCAACGTTCAGTCATTTTTTTTACCTATAATTCCCCAACTATTCTTATTATCTGTTTTACCCTCTAAAGAAGAATAGTGATAGTCATAACTACCTTCCTCGTGCTCGTCGGTAATCCATTTTGAAGTATTCTCAACCGACCATGTCTTTGTATTGACTAGTCTGTTTATTAATTGTTCTGATGGATTTGCAGCCAGAGAAGGATCAAATGCCCTTAATCGATTGTTTGGCTGTATTGCATAATTACCATCATCTAATTCTATTACATGACCGCACTTATGTTGGTCGGGTTTTTCGGAGTAACCGAAATTTAAATCATTATAATCACCCGCGCACCAATCAATGGTGAATAAGTATGTTCCCTCCCTTTTAACTTTGCGTCTGGAAATGTATGACATCTTAGATCCAGCCAACTGATAAAAAGTTGTAACACCAAAGTTATAACTGAAAGAGTCCCACATTACCAGCTCATTTAAGGGTAATTCTTTTACTCCTGGTTTAGCACAGAAGGCAGATATAGGAGATCTCCACCAGAGGCCCCCATCAGTCATTAAATAATGAAATAAAGGGACCTGTTTTGGTAAGGAACTTACTCCAAATACCACACATTCAAAATATTTATCGTGGGAATCTTTTTGATCGCGTAGGTAATTACCTCTAACGTAACATTCTATGATCGGTATGTTAGCGTTGAGATAAGCCATAGATCATAATCTACTAGTTAACTAAGCTAATAATTATAATAATGGCAATAACCCCAATGATCACAGCTTTTTTGTGATCTTTCCATAGGTGTGTACCCTGTGACCATAATTGTTTTATAGTTTCCATAGTTTCCTCCTGGTTAATCGTATATGTCTCCCCAATTAGCACCAAACTCATAGTCTACTTTATTAGGAACTTCAAGTGTAACAGCATTCTCCATAATCTCAATGATTTTTTTAGCTTGTTCTTCTCCTGTAATTGATAAATCTAGTTCATCATGTATTTGAATATGGGGAATAATTCCTTCTTTATATAGCTCTAGCATAGATTTTTTTGTCATGTCCGCGGCACTTCCTTGAATTAATTTGTTTAAGGCTTTGTATGTGTAAGCTCGTCTAATCCCTGGTCCATGTTCCTTGAGTGCATCTTCATGTGACAATGCCTTATGCATCCCGAACTGATTAGGTTCCCATAAATGAAACCTGCATAGTCGACCAAGAAGAGTTCTAATTTGACCACGATCCTGTGCTCTGTTTGATGCTTTCTCCATTAATTGTTTAACGAAAGGTACCTTTGCATGATACTGATTAAATAGATCAGCTGCTTTTTCTTTAGTAACTCCTAGTTCTGCTTGAAGTTTTGCTTTACCCATTCCATAAAATAATCCTAGATTAATTGTCTTCGCCTGTGACCGAGGTATCTCTGCCATGTCGGCAACTGTTTGGTGAAAGTCTGATCCAATATTCTCGTTATAAGAATCTATTACTTCATAAACAGAAGGTAGTTTATAAAGTGATGCATAGTGTACTACGAGCCTTGGTTCCTGTTGGTTATAATCAAAACAACCCCATTTGTGTCCCTGCTCAGGTATAAATAAACTTCTAATCTTTGGTCCTAAATCTTTATTTCTTGCAGGAATTTGCTGGAGGTTTGGGTTCTGGTAAGAAAATCTTCCAGTTACTGTTCCTCCTCCTGCGTTTCTTAACTGATTTATCTCTGCATGTATTCTTCCGTTATGTTCATAACGCAAAATAGAATCTATAAAAGTGGTGTGGGCTTTGTTAATCTCTCTTGCTTTTGCAATCATATTAACAACAGGATGTTTATGTTCTTGTAAAAAATTTTTGGTAAAGGATGGTGCTGATGTTTTTTCTGTACGTGGATACTCTAACTTAAGCATATCAAATACATTTGCAATAGATCGTGCAGCCCATATCTGTGTGTCAATGTTTGTTTCTCTTTTAATTGATCGAAGTAAGCCTTGTTCTGCTTTCTTAAATTCTGTTTTCATTGCGTGTGCTTTTTCTACATCTACACGTACCCCTTTAAATCTCATGTCAACTAGACATGGGAAGAGTTCTGTTTCTAAATCAAAGATGTCCTCCAGGTCCTGATTAATAATTTCTTTCTTCATCTCTTGCCACAGACCCAGAGTTACTTCTGCATCTCTTTCTGCATAGGATCCTACATGCATGGCTGGAAGCTTATACATTTCAGCCTTAGGATCAATTCCCCATTCTTCTGCGGCTTCTGCTAATGCTCTTTCATTTTTACCGTAACCTAGGTAATGCCACGATAAACTATTAAGATCATAACGAAATCTGTTCTCATCCGTTACAGCTGCAGCAATCATAGTACAAACAATGTCGCCATTGATTTTAAATCCCATTTTTTTTAGCCAGCATATATCGTAAATTGCATTGTGAAAAATTTTTGTCGAAGTAGACTCTAAAATATCTTTAAGCCAGTATAAAACTTTAACTCTATCCATATTACCACCACCCTCATGGGCAATCGGAAAATATCCTTTGTAATGTTTTGTTGCCACTGCAATCCCAATTACTTCTCCATTTCCAATGATAGAACCGGATCCTTTCTTAAGTAGGTCTGGGTCCCTAGTTTCTAAGTCGATTGCAATTTCATCTACCTGTCGTAGGTCTGGAAACTCTGTTGGTTTTACCCACTCAGTCTGGGCTTCAAACTTTGGTATCTTCATAAGTTTCCTAACATAAAAAAACAATACAGACAGAGAATAGTAAACAACAACATATAGTGAGGAATATGATTATTTGGTTCCATAATCCCTTTCAATAATCATTTCTATAAAGTGAATAGCTTTTTCCAAATCTTGTCTTTTTCCTTTCATCCTGTGACGGACAATATATTTTATAGCACACCCCTCAGGATAGAGCAACTCATTTTCAACCACAAATTTACTTGGCTGAATTTTAAATTTCTGATAGTGTTGTCCGCCGATTTGTTTATCCCAAACTTTCGATGTCATATCCTTTTGCCTCCTTTTTTGCGCTCATGATATATAAATTTTGTGACGTTCTCGTGACGCCCACATACCAGACTCTGTTTTCTTCATCTTCTTTCTCCCAACTTTTCTCTATTGACTCCCTAATAGTTTTTGTATTGTCCAAAATGAGTAAAACGTTTGTGGCTTCTCCGCCTTTAGCAGAGTGTATTGTGGATAATTGTACTCTTGCATTTTTGGATAATTTTTCACCAGAACTTAACATCTTTCGTATGTATAAACACTCCTCATAATCCTCTATAAATATATCAAACCAGTTGACAGTTTTGTCGTATGTGAGATCTGCTAAATCATACATTTTTTCTTCTGTTGGATTAAAGTCCATACCAGTGCATTCAATAATATCTTTTACTTCGGACAACGACAATAGTTCGCCTTTTTGCCACCTAGTGTAATTTAGAATACTTCTAAACAACGAGGCTCTAAAACTTTTTCTCCCTTTCAATTGAAAATAAATTCCTCTATCTCTTAGGATGGGTTTAATTTTATCGAGTCTATCGTTTGTTCGTGCAAGAATTAACCAGTCTCCTTGATCCAATGGCACATCTTCGATTGAAGTTATGCGGTCAACAGACCCCTGTTCTTCTCTTGCCTTCCAATCTTTTTTGATTCTTCTTTCATCTGGAATTCTGTTTAAAATTTGATTGGCGATAACTTGAACCTGTTTAGGAACCCTGTACGATTGTGGCAAAATAATGTCTTTTTTGGCTGAAATACTTTGAAATGTTTTGACATCTGCACCTGCCCATCCATAAATAGCTTGATCATCGTCGCCTGCTAGTATAACATATTTGGAATTTTTCCTTATAATATCTACCATTTTCCACTGTATAGGGGATAAATCTTGAGATTCGTCAATAAAAACAATGTCATATTTTGGACACAATTCTGCCACATTAAATTCTTCGATCATGTCAGTAAAATCCCGTAGCTTAAAAGAGCTTTTATAATTATCTAATTCAGCGCTGAGAATATGTAATAAATTTTTTTCAAGTTCATAGGAATACATTCCGCTGTTATATTCTTCTTCAATAGATATACTTTTAATTCGAGCTGCATTTATTAAATTAAAATATTCACTGTCTGAATCTACAAACCCTGTCGACTCCTGACCGTCTGAATAAATAGTAACCTCTATCCCTAATTTTCTTCCGATGTCTTCATAATGTTCATCTTGCATGACCTGACTTTTTTTCATTCCTAGTTTCCAGAAAGCCAAGGAATGTAGTGTTCTAAAATATTTTAAATCTTTTCTTTGTAAATGTTTGTATGATTCCAGCATTCTATCGATAGCTTCATTCGCTGCTTTTGTTGTGAATGCAAAGTACCCTATCTTGTCTAAAGGTGTCCCTAACTTATAAAATGTTTTAACATAATTTATAAGTCTTGTTGTTTTCCCTGTTCCCGGAGGCCCGTATATTTTTCTAGCTAACATGTATCTGTCCCCCTGCAGTTTTTTTCTCTTCAGCTATATATTTTTGTAAGTACCTTAATAAGATAATCAATGAACTGGTTTCTTTCATCTGTATCATTGAATGACTTAAGTTTGTAGATCTCTCATTGGTTTCTATCTTTAAGCCAAGACTCATTCGATTCTTTTTCCATCTATGGTTTGGGTCCCACTCTGTGTTTTTAATGATATCTTTATGAATAATATATTCCTTATCCCTATGCCGTAGTTTTTTATGCAAAAGAATATTGACTGCCCGACTAATCTTTTCTTTTTTAGGTGTATCTTTTAACCATGCTTCTCTAATTGGAAAATTAAAGTAGTCCCGCCTACATGTCATGTCTGTTGATAACTTTTCAATGGCTTCATCAGCAAAAACAAATATTACGTTTAAATCTGATTCGATATATTTAATTAATTTTTGTGCTTTAGGAAAACCTTTATATAATATTTCAATAGCCGTTTCTGGCTTATGCTTTTCATCCACAAGAGTGACATCTGGTATAACTTTTAAACCGTCCAGAAAGAATTCATACTCCATAAAGACCTTATCTTTATAACACCGCAAAGGAATAAAATTTGTGGCTCGTCGTGATAGATGATCAAAAGGATTTGGATCATAATAAGTGGGTCTTTGTTCTTTTATTTTTTCACAGAGCGTAGGTACACAACTGTGATTCCAGGTCATTGTTTCTCTTATTTCTTTTCGTTTATTATCGTTCTCTGGGGAATAACGATCCGCACTATCATATGTACTAGCGTAAGGTCCATAGACTAATTCTTTAAGTTCTTCACTAAAAACGTAATTAAAATTATAGGGTTCTAAGTCTAGAATTTTTTTATATATTAATTTTTTTACTATTTGATGTAGGGGGCTTTCTTCCACATTGTACACCTCAATTAGCATGCTACTTATAGGTAATGGTTCCATTACATTATCTCCGTCTTATGTTTTATTTTGGTATGGTATATTGGTACTTCTTCAAACGATTTTATGTTTATTTGAACCACATTTTTGGTCGATGAATTATATCTTCCTGCTTCTTTAGACGGAAATCTTTTTTGATCTAGGAACTGTATTTCGCATTCTCGGTATGTATATTCCATGATACGTCCTGTTTTTTCTTCTTTATACTTCCAGTCTTTAGATCTTAATCTATCATAAAATTTCTCAAATTTAAAAAAAGCATATTCTCCTTCAATTAATACTGACCCACTTTTAAAGGCTGCATCGTTAGTTGCTTTTGGTCCATTTATTTTTGCATGTAATACATCATGTAGTTTTTCTTTAGGAGAAGTTCCTATGGGGGGTGATATGGCTTTCTGTGTTTTATATAAGTCGTCCATGACTCTTTGTTCTTCTTCACCTTTAATAAGCGGAGGTAAAAATCCTGCTGCTTTTGAAATTGCATTTCTTCTTTTCCGTTGATCATTTAAATGTTCTACAGATCTACAGTGTACGGTTGCTTTACCAATGCCGTCTGGTTTTGTAACATCAAATTCGTATTCAGGTTCTTCAAAAATTTCTATCTTTCTTAAATTAGTTAAAACAGGATAAGATCCTTTTGACCCTGAAAGAACTCCAAATTTTTTCTTAACACAGATACCCTTTTTACAAAAACTAGCAATAGGGTCTGCAGTACAGGTATAACCTTTTTCAGTTTTCGTCCAAGAAGTTACTTTAGATTTTAGTTTTTGATCCGACCACGCAAGAGCATGTGTCTCGTCAAAAAATTTAACGGGAGCATTCTTTACTTTTTTCTCCCAATCATCGGGATATTTCATCTTAACTAATACGTGATAATTATATAAAAATCTATCCCTACCATCAAAACCTTCTTTGTTAGCTATTTTAGATACGTCTGCCAGACAGGGTGGACCATCAATAAAATCTACGTTAACCCCTTCGTATATTTTTTTATCTAAACCTTCGGTAATAATTTTTAATTGATCTTTTGAAACTAGATTGGCTTCTACAACTTGTAAAAATTCATCAATTTTAAAAGGGGTCCCATCTTCATTTAAAGCACGTCTCTTATCTCCATAGTAAGGGAGGTTAATAAATTGGCCTGGTTTTAATTTTCCAGTTTCTTCATCTCTTGTAAGTTCTGTTTGTTTGGGGAATATTTCGTTGTTAGGTTTTAGTTTAAAAAGAGGAAGGAGATTAGTTAAGAAAGCTACAATATCTTTTGCATTTATAAAACTATCCATGAATAAGCAAAGATGTAATCCTCCACTTTTAGATTCAATAGGTATTAAAGGTAAATCATAATCCTGTATTATATCTATAAAAAATTTTTTATTAAAGTCATCATAGTCTTTTGGATCAACATCTATGACACCAAGTCTTGCTTCTGAGTTCTCATTACATGGCTGTATGCCTATGGAAATTTTTCCTTCTAAATGAGATTGATAAATCTCTTCAGTTAGAGGTTCATAGTTCCATCTGTAAACTGGTTTTTTCTTTCCGCTTTCCGGGTCTACTACTGCCTCTTCATGCTCAAAGTCAGCTAGACCATACGCGGCGCGATAACCATCAAAAAATTTTATATATCTTTTATCCATAACTGAGTATGTGGGCCCTCCAGTCTCCCTTCAGGCCCACACTGTGCACATACCCCGGAGGGATTAGATAATGCTTTCCTTTGGTTTATCTTCGCCGTGTTTAGCTTTAACAGAACCTTTGGCTATGTTTTCACTAAATGCTTTGGCTTGATTATACAAAGTTGTATCAGTTACTGGTGAGTTTTTACTGACTTCCCAACCAAACCATGTGCCTTTATCGTTTGACAATTGAGTGGTTTTTAGTCTGTAAATGTGGCTGAAAGATGCTGGGGTAAACAACCCGTTTTTCCCTTTCATCTTTATTCCAGACATCATTGAATTCCATTTTCTACTAATTTTTAATTGAGTAGATTTCATAGAAATCAACGCTGTTGATGGACTCTCGCTCAAGATAATGACAAAGTGCGATGCAGTCTTCTCAATATAATTACCATTAGGTAATCTATCTTTGTAGTTTGCATCTGGTTTTGTCTTAGATATAACATCTGAAGATGAGTCATAGATCGCAACTGGCGCTCCTGGACCCTCTCCTCTATCTTTCCATTCAATGTACTCAAGTTTATAAAAGCACGGAATTACATCTATGCCTTTAACACCATCGTACAAATCTCCAGAGACAGAATTGAAAATCATTCCTGGCTCTGCACCTTCGACATACTTACCATCACGTTTATTAACTTCTGGTGAAAGTTGTCCAAGGATTTTTAAAAAAGGAAGGGCTAAGTCTTGTTGACCTATGTTACCCAATCCTTTTGCTGCATCTTCTTCAAATATATTTGAAGGAAGTGGTGCAGACTGTTTCTCTGTTACTTGGTTCATTGTTATTGTTTCCTTGTTAGTTTGGTTCGGTTGCCTGCGAACACGTTAAAAAGATCAGAGGGCATATCCTGTCCAGATTCGATACGCTCCCTGACCAATGCTTTAAGTGTCATGGGTTCGACCTTTAATTTCTGGACGGGTTCGTACCCTTGACCTTGCGCAAGGACCGCATATTGCGATGCCTTGTTATCTTCGTGACGACCAAAGGCAACAGTGACCTCATTTTTAATAAGATCTCCTAGGCCGTTATCTCGAAGCCATTCAAATGCTTTCTCTTTATTTGCAGCAGAGATTGAAGCACCATAAATCGGTTTAACTTCCACTGATGAACCATCAGCTAGTTTTAGAGTAGAAATATTCATTTCTTGCATCATCGTAGGAATAACCTCCCCCGACATTACCTCTATTTTTCTTTTGAGTTCTTTGAACTCTTTTTCTTTTAATACCAATTCGTCTTCTAAATTTCTTAGTTTTACGACTTGGTCTGATAATGATTTAGCCTCATTGACTGAGTTTAAATCCTCTCGTTGGTCTTGTTCAAAATCAATATTATTCATTGACTTCTCCTTTCTCATGTAGGTTTATTTTAATGGGATAATATATTCGGTCTTGTTTGTCCCACTTCAACAGACTATATTTACCACCTGTCATGTCAGATACTATAGAACATGCAACTCCAATAATAGCAGGATCACCTGTTAATAATAAGTAATCTTTTATAGTGTAGTCTTTTAATAAACTTCTTAGTTTAAAAATTAAAGGACCTGGTGAAAATATTATTTGAGAAAATTCAGGTAGTAAAAATTTAAATTTTCCGTATTTAGATGCACTCATAATGTTTATTTTAGGAGCACCTGCCTTAGTTCCAGGAAGTTCCTGAAGCACATATACAATATTTTCATCTTTTATACTTTCTGGCATTGACAATTCATATAACATCCTATATATAAATGTCAATAGAAAGAAAAAATAAAAATTATGGATTACAAATTTAAAACTAAGCCGTACGCTCATCAGCTAAAAGCATTGGAGATGTCATGGGACAAATCTTATTTTGCCTATTTCATGGAGATGGGAACTGGTAAATCAAAAGTTCTAATAGACAACATAGCGATGCTCTATGATGCTGGAAAAATCAATGGTGTTCTAATTGTGGCTCCAAAAGGAGTGGTTAAAACTTGGTATGAACAAGAGATACCAGAACATTTAGTTGATCATATTCCCTGTTCCCCGGTCCTGTGGCAAGCTATGATTACCCAGAAACAACAACGCCAATTGGACACGCTATTCCAACCCGGTCATGATCTTCACATTTTAATTATGAATGTAGAGGCTTTTTCTACTAAAAAAGGACTGGAGTTTGCGGCACGATTTTTGAGGTGTCATAATACTTTATTTGCAGTCGATGAAAGCACTACTATTAAGAATCCGGAAGCTAAAAGAACTAGAAACATATGTTCGCTAGCTCCTTTTGCCAAGTATAGAAGAATTCTTACAGGATCTCCTGTCACTAAGTCTCCTTTAGATTTATATAAACAATGTGATTTTTTAAGCCGGGAATTATTAGGGCATAGTTCTTATTATTCTTTTAGAACGAGGTATGCGGTCATGAAAACAGCTAATTTTGGAGGAAGATCAGTTCAAATTATAGTGGGGTATAGGCATCTAGAAGAATTGTCGAATAAATTAAAACCTTTTTCGTATAGAGTTTTAAAAGATGAATGTTTAGATTTACCTGCTAAAACTTTTATGAAAAGAATGGTCCAGTTAAGTCCAGATCAACTTAAAGTTTATAAACAGATGAAACATTTAGCCCTTGCTCAGATGGATGGAAAAATAATGACAACTGCTACTGTTCTTACTCAGTTAATGAGACTTCAACAAATTACATGTGGACATTTTACAGCCGATGATGGTGTTACGCGAGATATAGCTAATAATAGAATTTCCGAACTAATAGATTTATTGTGGGAGATTGAAGGTAAAGTTGTAATTTGGGCCCATTGGCAAAAAGATGTAAATAAAATTATTGCAGCCATTACTAAAGAATTTGGAGAAGGGTGTTGTGTTGATTATTATGGACTTACTCCACAAAGTGAGAGACAAGAAAACATTAGAAAATTTCAAGAAGAGGATAAAGTCAGATTTTTTGTGGGAACCACTCAAACTGGTGGATACGGTATTACTCTTACTGCTGCATCAAACATGATTTATTACTCTAACGGCTATGACCTAGAAAAACGCCAACAGTCGGAAGCACGAATAGATAGAATTGGTCAAAATAAACCAATGACCTATATTGATATTATGTGCGAAAATACGGTAGATGAAAGAATTGTAAAAGCTTTAAAAAAGAAAATTGATATAGCCACTAAAATAATGGGTGAAGAATTAAAGGCATGGATTTAATCCTACAAAATGTAGGATAATGAAAATAAACTTGGTCTAAAATTTTTCTCTATTTTACGTAACGGTCAGTTGAGAGGCCGAGGATTGGTTTATATTCTGTTTTTCCATTCTTCTTTATAGCCATTAAATATTCCTTTCGATTACTATTTATTTCTTTCTTATAACTCACGTGCACCCATCCTGAATTAGGTTGCCCGGGTTCAAAGTACTCGAGAATTAATTGATCAAACATAAGGTTTTCCTTAATCCAATCACTGACTTCGTTGTTTGCAATGCCAAAGATTTCAAAATCGGCCGCTTCCCCCTTGCAATGTTGCGAAGTGCTTGAACTACCTATCTTTTTTGACAAAATTTCGTTGCGATAACCCGAGGAAATGGTAACTACGTGATTAAAGTGGTCTCTAACGGGCTGTAGGACCCTCTCACAGAGCAATCTTAGGTTCTCCTGCTCATCCTCACTAGGGTTATTGTCAAGGCCCATCCTTGTGGCTGTTTGGGACTTACAGAGCTCAGCCAAGCTAAAATTTTTGGATAATTTCATAGTTTTATTGGGAAAATACTAAGGTAAAAATAACATACCCCATTCCAGTGATTAATGCACCTACAGAAACTAATAGAATACTCTCTATCCTATTGATTTGATTCTCTAATTTAAGGATCTTATCATGAGTTTGTTTCTGCATAATTCTGCATAACTTCTCATGAGATTCGATCTTTTGTAGTGCGTTCGTACCTTTTGCCATGTGATTTATATTAACCTCGTGGGAATAGTAAATCGAGTTTTTGTTGGGTTGTCAAGGCCGAATATTGATTACCTTGTCCTGCTCCTAGTGTTTGAGCCTCTACATTAGGTAGATTTAATGATAAAGGAGGTGCTACTTCTTGACCTGTCTCTGTTCTAGTAGCTATAGGATTAGGGAAGTCTGGGAATTTTCCAAGGCTTAATGGAAGGTCAGATAATTCTTCTCTTATATCATTGATAGTATCTATTGCCTCATCTAATGGATTAGGTAGTCCAAGCTTCTCTGCATTATCTTCAAAGGCTTGTGCTACATTGTCAGAAATTTGATAAGGTCTAAATTCATTGTCATCAATAGCGCTCACTTCTACATTAGAAATTCTATCGAGTGCAGAATCAAAAGCATCTTCACCGATGTTTAATAATCTAGCAGCATCCATGTCTTGTTTTAAATTTTTCTTTACTCCAAATAAAGCTCGGTTGGCATTGATGTAAGAGTCCACAACTTCTGCA
>VTLG01011928.1_pt1 | contig 12090 bp, 21 predicted proteins | sample 4694571 | NCBI WGS metagenome assembly VTLG01 (sample SAMN12604809, study PRJNA352737) | marine metagenome | biome: ENVO:00000447; feature: ENVO:00000209|ENVO:00000569|ENVO:01000036; material: ENVO:00002151; isolation source: viral sequences binned using virsorter ... | reverse complement strand
CCATCTATGTAGTACCCGTGTAATGTTTTTTTCTTTTTCATAATTCATTCGGCCCCTACGTTTTCCGTGCACGTACTAACGTAGAAGGCGCCGCTTTCGTTGCTACCCTTTCAGGTCATCGCGAACGTACAGTGGAACGCAGTTACTGCAGAACTTGGACGCCTACTAACGGTCTTATAATTCTATCTCCATATACACCCAAAAAAATCACCACTACCATCGTTCATTATATGACGATTAATAGGATAATCAGCATAGGTGCTTAACTTAATTCTCAATATATCACACAAATCTGAATATATAACTGTATCTTTAAACAGTTTTATATTTGCCATCATCTCTTCTGTCACTGGCACTAGATGATACATTCCGTCTGTTAAGATTATTAACTCCATCAATCTTTTTTTGCATCATATCTTCTTGTACCATTAGTTATAATTTTCTTAAGACCAGGAGCTGATAACTCTATTTTAGCATAGGGTTTCCATGCTTTTCTCATGATATTAAGTTCTAATAATAAAACCGACCACTGCTTTGGTGTTATATCTTTACTACTTATTGTTATTATTTTTTCTTTCATATATCCTATATAGGATATCTAGGGAGATTTGTCAACCCCTACCTTGACCCACATAGGGTTTTTTTCTTTGTTTTTTATTAGGGTTTTTTGAATGTCTTCCAGGCCGTTTACGAGGCTTTTGTTTATGATAAGTATTAACTCCCCACTTAGGTGCCTTGGCCATTATTTATCTCTAGTAACTAATTCTATTTTTTCACCGGCTGTAACTGCAGGGATATAACTTATTTTCCCATTAATATGTTGTCTTAAATCACTACCACATGTCACACATCTATAAAAATCTGGAGTTATTGATACTAACATAGTATCCTGCTCACATGTCGGACATGTCCCCGTCACCACTTCTGCGTTGAATTTTAGAAATTTTTTTTCTGTCATAAACTTTCTTAGATTTTACCACACGAGGTTGATAACGTCCATCACTTAATTGTTGAGCTATCTTATTTCGAGGTCTATTTTTCTTGAGAAAAAATGCGTATGATTTCTTATTCAATGATCAATTTTTTAATTGATTTAGACCCATCAATATTATCCTCTAGCTCCGCCTTCCCTTTCCAGCATTTGTAAGTTACTGATTCAGAAAAAGTTCTTTCAGCTTCACGTTTTCCGCGCAAACACATAGCCATACCGTCAACCTGTAAACGGGCTTCCTTAATTTCTGCGTTTACAAACATAAGAAGAGCTACTACAGATTCTATCATTAATGTGTACTCCCATTTCCGTTAGTGTATTTCATCTCTCTAGATGCGTCTTTTAATTTTTCTATATCCTGTAAAACTTTGTCCATTTGTTTTGTTAAAAATTCTATGTTAACTTTGTTTAAAGCCATTGATTCTATGTGCTTGTTCAATTTATCGGTGGTCTTGTAAAGATCCTCAATCATCATAAATTGTTCGCTATCTGCGGGAAGCGAACCAAGTTGGCCCCGCGGCCATTTGATTCTAAACTCTGTATTCTCAGTTAAATCTTTAGACATTAGTTCTACTGTTGTTTGAATTTTGTTTTGAGTCTCAATGATACCGAAGTAAGCCCAGGTCCCAATCGCGACCATCGCGATCAGTGAGGCTACCGTCTTCATCGGCATTTGCACGGCTGCTTCTTCTGAAATTTTTAAAGGTTTACCCATTAACAATCCCACTTTCTTAATGATTTATTAATTCTAGAATTTGGATCTCTTGCAGTCTTAGCTGATGTTAATTTCTTTTTCATACCGCCCATACGTGCGCAAAATGATTTTCTTCTTCCACTTGTTTTAGATTTTGTAGGTGCTTTTAAAGTTCCACCTTTATAACTGTCTCTTCCTTTTTGATTTAATCCACCTGATGGTGACTTACCTTCTTTTCTTGTCCAGGCTGCAGACCCACCTTCTCTTAATTGACTTCTTTTAATAGCTTTTTCCGTAGGTGCTCCCTTGGCCCCTTTAGCTCTCATTTTTTCTCCACGTTTTCTTTTTTGATGAATGTTATACCAAAGACCTTTACGTGCTTTTTTACCTTCTTTAGTAGTGTGATAACCACTCCCACCTTTTTTGTATCCTTGTCTAAGAATTGGACTATGCCCTTTAATTGATATGTCAGCCATTAGTTATAACTATATCCTGTGTTGCCTTGTTCTAATTTTTTAAATAATTGTTCGTGTTGGTCCATGATCTCTTTATCAGAGTCCTGCATGTCATCCATTTGATCTTGTAATTTTTCAACATATCTTTCAAGTTTATGTACTTTATCTTGTTGTACTGCTTGAATAGTTGAAAGTTCAAATGTTCTAGATAGACTCCACCCCGCTAGAGCTAGCAAGATTCCGACTAACATTGTCATTAATTTTTCAATCATTATTTATCTTTGGTTTTGGCTTAGGGAGTATATAGTCTTTTGACTCACTTTTCAATGATGGGTTTTGAATGGGAGCTACACAAAAAGTTAGTAAACACAACAAAATTATTACTATTGCAGTAAATTGGTAATTCATAATTATACCTCATACTATGTTTTACTTATTGACAACTTTCACATTCTCCAGTGTCATCAATTACTAAACCACCTTCATTTTCAAAACTTTTATCTTCTGCTCTACTATTACAATCACAGTTAGTACATTCACCTTCTGCATTAGGGCAGTGACACATTTTATTACATTTTTTACACCAACGTTCAGTCATCATTTTTTTCCTCAATATTATAAAAGAATTTATCGGTATCTTCTGTTTTCCATTTACCGGTATCTTCAACATTCCAATCACTTGTTTGTACTTTCCAGTCAGGAACATTGTTCTTAACTGTAAATGATGGGATATCCCAAAGTATACGATTGTTTGGCTGTGCCGCATAGTTGCCGTCATCTAACGCAAGTATGTGTGCGCACTTATGTTCGTGCGGAATCTCTGAATGATCAGTGTCTACTATATTACTCTCTGGGTGTCCCCAGTCAACAGTAAATAAATATTTTCCTGGATGTAGTTTCTTATCTTTTCCAAAAAACTTTCCAGATTGTCCATCTAGAATATCAAAAGAAGTGACAGCAGGATAATAACTAAAACAATTCCATAACTCCAACTCATCCAATCGCATTTTCGGGACTTCCTTGGGGTCGTAACCTCGTTGAATAAAGGCTGAAATGGGGAGACGATAAAAGACAGCACCATTTTCCATAATAGCATGGAAGAGGATCGGACGTCCTGTAATAGACGCCAGACCAAAGATAATACAATCTTCAACTTCTCCAAAATGTCCGGTAAGGTCATAGAGATATTCTCTCCTGATCTGTGCATACGTCACAGGAATGTTTGCATTCAGATATGACATGAGACATTACAAAATTATAGAGCCAATGATTAAACCAGCTACAAAACAAATGATTTCTCTTCTGTTATGTAATTGCCATATCATTACTTTATCTAGGTATTTTTTTACCATAGTTTCCTCCTCTTGTTTATTCTATTGTACCCCAATTTGGTCCAGATTCATAGTCTACTTTATTAGGAACTTCAAGTGAAACTGCATGTTCCATAATCTCTTTTATTTTATCTGCATTACCATCAACTGATATATCAAGTTCATCATGTACTTGTATATGTGGTGTAATCCCCTCTTTATAAAGCTCTAACATTGCTTTCTTTGTCATGTCCGCCGCACTTCCTTGAATCAATTTATTTAAAGCTTTGTAAGTATAAGCTCGCTTGATCCCTGGTCCGTGTTCCGCGAGCGCTGCTTCGTGTGACAAGGCTTTATGAATTCCAAACTGATTTGGTTCCCATAGATGGAACCTACACAAACGACCTAGTAAAGTTCTAATCTTACCAGAGTCCTGGGCTCTATACATTACATTGTCCATCAACTGTTTTACAAATGGAACTTTGTTATGGTATTGTTTAAAAAGATCTTCAGCTTTTTCTTTAGAGACTCCAAGTTCAGCTTGTAATTTATTTTTTCCCATACCATAGAACAGACCAAGGTTTATAGTCTTGGCCTGAGTTCTAGGTATCTCTGCCATGTCTGCAACGATAGTATGAAAGTCGGCATCGCCCTCATTATACGAGTCCAATACTTCGTTCACTCCATAGAGATTCTGTAAAGCGGCATAATGCACTACCAACCTAGGCTCTTGCTGAGAATAGTCAAAACAACCCCATGTATGGCCTTCCTCGGGTATAAATAATGACCTAATCCGTGGTCCAAGTTCCTTGTTCCTAGCTGGTATTTGCTGTAAATTTGGGTTAGAATAGCTGAATCTTCCGGTCACAGTTCCACCATTATCGGACCTTAATTGGTTAATTTCAGCATGTATTCTTCCTTTATGATTATGTTTTAATATGGTATCAATAAACGTGGTATGGGCCTTATTTATTTCACGGGCTCGGGCAATTAGTTTCACTAGTGGGTGGGGGTGATTCTGCAAAAAGTTTTTTGTAAATGATGGAGAATTTGTTTTTTCGGTGCGGTCAAATGGTAGGTGAAGTTTTTCAAAAACTTGGGCAATGGATCGAGCTGCCCATATTTGGGTATCTACTCCAGTTTCTTTTTTTACTTTTTGTAATAATCCTTTTTCTTCTCTATTTAATTCTTCTTTTAATAGGTGAGCTTTTACAACATCTACACGAACTCCTAAGAACCGCATATCTACGAGGCAAGGGAATAAGTCAGTCTCTAATTGGAAAATAGATTTTAAATCTTGATTAATAATTTCTTTCTTTAGCTCTTGCCAAAGTTCATAAGTTATCTCAGCATCTTTTTCTGCGTAAGCACCAACATAAATGGCAGGTAGTTTATACATTTCTGCCTTAGCGTCAACCCCCCAACTCTTTGCAGCTTCATATAATTCTGTTTCATTTTTTCCTTTTCCAGTGTATCTTTTGGAACAGTTGTTTAAGTCATAACGCATTTGATTCTCATCAACTAGGGCCGATGCAATCATCGTGTCTACAATTCTTCCGTTAATACTTAAACCGAGCGCTCTTATCCAACATACGTCATACATGGCGTTGTGAAATATTTTCATAGCTGGAGTGCTCAACACACCTTGGAACCATTTTAAAACTTTATTTCTATCTAGATTACCACCACCTTCATGAGCAATTGGATAATAACCAGACCAGTCCTTAACAGCGACAGCTACACCCACAACGTCTCCGTTTTTAGATACTGATCCTGATCCCATCTTAATTAGGTCCGGGTCTTTTGTTTCTAAGTCAATTGCAATCTCATCATACTTTGATAGATCTGGAAATTCTTCTGGTGGTAACCATTCTGTCTGTGGTTTAAATAGTGGTACTTGTATCATAGTTTTATAAATCTCCCTTGTTTGTCTCTGATTAAGTTTGTTTTACCTTTTTTATCTCTAAAATCATTTTCAGGATAAGATTGTTCAACACAATCCTCATATGGATAACCATTATCTTTTAGCCATTCAGCATGAATAATTAAAATTTTATTTCTCAACTATCCCCCATGAATTTTTTGATTCTTTTATTTCTTCTTTCACAGGTTCAGGATAGTCTCTATCGATCGCCATGTCAATATAATGTTTTGCTTTTAACAAATCTTCTTTTTGATTTTTTTGTTTATGTCTACATAAATATTTAATTGCGTTGCCTTCCGCAAATGGAATATTATTTCTATTAATAAATTCTGAAGGTTGAATCGCCATAGATTTATAATGAGTCCCACCTACCTGCTTTTTATATATTTCTTCGCTCATATTATAAATCCTTTACTAGGTTGTTTGGGTTCTATTATATGTAAGTTTTCTTTTGTTCGTGTTGCACCTACATAATACAGTCTGTTTTCATCATCAGGATTCTTTTCGTATGTATTCATTGTTGTTCTTGTTTGATCAGTTAACAATACAACGTTTTGACATTCACCACCTTTAGCGGCGTGAATCGTAGACAATTTTATTCTTGGTGGTTTATTTAATTTCTCACCATTAGCTCTCATTTTTCTTAGATAATTTACTCGCTGTTGCCCTGCTTCATTAAAAGCTTCAAACCAAACTTTTTTAGTTTTTAATCCGTGGTCCTTGGTCAATGCATCAATACCATAGAAGGATTCTTTCACCATTCCTTTTAATTTATTCTTGTCTGCATGTTCAGGACTCATGTAACTATAAATCTTTTCAATTTGTTTATAAGACATTAATTGTCCCTGTCTTAAATGCTCCCAGTCTGTAACTGCTTCTTGCATATCTTTTTCATAACTTCTTTTATATTTATTCTCATAATACAAACCCTTACGATACAAAGTATCTTCTATTTCTTTAAGCATGTATTTAGTTCTAGATAGTATTAACCATTCACCAGATGACATATCAATTGATTCAACATCAAAGTGTCTATGTAAACTTCCCTCATTAGTTTTAGGTTTCCAATTCTTATCTATTCTATTTCTAATTCTATTTATAATACCCATAGCAAGTCTATGAACTTTCATCGGAATTCTATGTGATTGAATAAGTGGAAGGTTAATCATTTGATCTTGTAAAGCTATAAAAGAATCTACATCAGCACCAGCCCATTTAAAGATAGCCTGGTCGTCATCTCCAGCAATAAACGTATCCTCTGTTTTATCCCAAATAGTTTTAGTCATATCCCATTGCATTCGAGATAAATCTTGAGCTTCATCAATAAAGACTACATCGAAGTTAGGGGACTTATCTGATTTTATAAAATTTAAAATCATGTCATTAAAGTCTATCAAACCATATTCTTTTTTATATCTCTCCAACTCATTAGCTATAATTCTTAACTTATCTCTCTCTAAATCTTGAGTATGTTCTTGAAGTTCATACTGTTGGTCTGGAGTTATATTTCTAAGTTTTGCTAAATTAATTATCTGTAAATACTCACTGTCAGATGTAAAGAATCCGTGATCTTCCTGGTGTTCTGCGTAAGCCACTGGAAAGCCTAATTTTTTTCCCAAGTCTTTATAGTGTCTTGGTTGCATTACTTGATCTTTCTTAAGTCCAAGTTTTTTAAATGCTAGTGAGTGTAAAGTTCTAAAGTATGGAAGATCATCTTCTGTGTAATTAAATTGTTTCATTGCTCTATCTCTTGCCTCGTACGCAGCTTTTTGAGTAAAAGCAAAGTAGCCTATCTTATCTGGATCAGTTTCTTTTAAATAATTATCTACCTTATTTAAAAGCGTAGTTGTCTTACCTGTTCCTGGTGGTCCTAATACTATTGTTTTCATTTAATCCTCCTAAAAAAATGTCTCCATATCGATGATCTAATAATTGAAACTGCTGTAAATATTAATGCTATATGTAAGCTGTCCCAAATCGTTGGATATAATCCAAAGAAAGGAAAGATATATAATTGAATTAAAATTGCTAAGATTAATCCACTGCCTACATCAATAAAGCTTTCTACAAAACATCTTATTTTCATTAAAATACATCCTTCGGTTTAAGTTCTTTTTGCGTATACTCTTCCTCTTTTAGATCAAATTGTTTTACTCTAAATACTGATATTTTATCTTTCCCAATTCTCTTATCTTCACAATTACAAACTTCTTTTAACATCTGCGCCGTTCTAGAATAATTTACATCCCATCTTTGTCTAATTAAGAATTGATTATAAAACTTACTAAATATAAAGTGATGATATCCCTCACTAGTCCACACACCACCACGTTTAAGATCACTCATTTCAGTTCCTATATGCCTGTTTAAACAAAACTCTTCTAAATGATTCTGTAATTGATCATTAGTTGTAACTCCTTCTGGTGGTTCAACAGGTTCGTGATTCTTCATTAGTGGGTTTATAATCATGTCCCAATCTTTTGGTTTAACTGTTGGTGGTTTAAAATCTAATTGTTCCATACAGGCTTCTTGGAATAAATTTTGTTGTTTTAAATATTTTACATTCTCTAAGTATAATCTTTCTCCATCTACATTCAGATAATAGTATGGTTTTTCTAATTTAATTTTTTGTAAATCTGTTAATGCAGGAAATACTATCTCATCTCCTATTCCATACTTACGACTCTTACATAATTTTTTATCACACAAATTACACATTGGAGTATCATTACATTTATATCCCCAATCTTTTTTCTCATGTTGTTTTATAATTCTATTTAATCCAGCATCATCATAGATTGGTTTGACATGTTTCTCATTAAATAAAGAAACTTTCCCTTGCCAACCTGATGGCCATTTCTTTTTAGCATAAACCGTATAATGAAATAATGCGTTGTCTCTACCACCTTCACCTACAGTATTGGCTGCCATAAGTTCTATGCACGGAGGCCCATCAGAAAATTCTGATTGGGGCCTCTGCACTTTTACGAGACCAACATCTAGTTGTTTTACATTTTTATAGATCTCATAAAATTCTTGTAAAGTTGCTGCTGTACCATCTTCTTTAAATGCATATCTTAAAGTTTCATCACCATTAAAGTATGGTAAGTTTAAAAAATTTCCTGTGTCATCTGCTGATTGTAATTTAATTTGTTTTGGAAAGACTTCTGATCCGCCGTATCCTAGTAGTGTTTTTATTTCTGTAAGTTTGTCTCTCATTCTTTCTGCGTCAACGGGAGTCTCAGAGAAGAGAAACACATGAGCACCCCCACTCTTTGACCTACATACTACCAGCGGTAGTTTAAAACTTTTTATTTTATCTATTAATTTTTTATGATCAAATCCTGCATATGAATCTATATCTACACATCCCCATATACATTGATTCTCTTCGTTGATTGGAATAATTCCTAAACTTTGTTCACCATTTAAATGCTTTAACCACAAGTGATCGGTTACATGTTCCCGTACTACAAAAGATTTTCCTTTAACTTTTTCTCCGTTGTTATTACTCGGACCAACTTTAGTACATCCATGGGCTCTTTGTAAGCCTTTAAATATATTTTTAAAATCTCTAATTTTATCTTCTAATATAATCATACAATTCTTTTATTAATGGGCGGATCCACTCTCGCTTCGCCGCCCACTACCTAGGATTAGTTTAATACGGTGTTGCTTCTTTGTTTTCAGATCCGTGTTTAACTTCAACCTCACCTTTACCGACTCTCTCAGCAAAGTTTTTGGCTATTTCGTAAACACCTTTATCTTGAACTGGACCAACTTTAGACACTTCCCATCCAAACCATGTTCCTTTGTCATTAGACATCTGAACAGTCTTTAGATTATAAATGTGGCTATATGTTGGCGGCGTAAATAAACCGTTCTTACCTTGCAACTTAATTCCCATCATAATGGAATTCCATTTACGACTAATTTTTAATTGAGTCGCTTTCATAGAAATTAAAGCTGTCTGTGGACTCTTACCTAAAAGAATTACAAAATGATTTGCTGTATTCTCTAGATAGTTTCCATTAGGTAGACGATCTTTGTATGATTTATCCCTAGTAGTTGTTTCGATAATACCACTTTCGGCATCATGAATTGCTACGGGAGCGCCTTTACCCTCACCTCTGTCTTTCCATTCTACATATTTTCTCTCATAGTAGACTGGTAAAACATCTATCCCCTTTGCACCATCAAACACTTCGTTTGTGACACTGTTGAGAATCATTCCAGGTTTAGCACCTTGAACGTATTTCCCATCCCTCTCATTAACTTCAGGCGATAGTTGGCCTAAGACTTTCAGAAATGGTAATGCAAGATCTTCTTGCGTCATATTCTGAGAGCCAGCATTTGCGTCAGCTTCAAATAAATTCGTAGCCAATGCACCTGCATTTTCTTTTTTCGCTATTTCTTGGTTCATGTTTATTGTTTCCTTTTTATTGTTGTTTTATTTCCAACGTATACGTTGAAAAGTTCCGTTGGCATGTCTTTACCTGCCTCAATACGTTCACGGACTAACGCTTTCAGAGTCATGGGTTCCACCTTCAACTTTTGTTGTGGTTCTAACCCTTGACTCCTCGCAAGGTCTGCATAGCTGCTCGCCTTGTTATCTTCGTTACGACCAAATGAAACGGAGATTTCGTTTTTAATGATATCTCCTAGGCCGTTGTTTCGAAGCCAGTTAAACGCCGCTTCTCTATTTGCTATAGTGATGTTGGCGCTATAATTCGGTTTAACATCTACTGATGAGCCATCCATTAATTTTAAATGAGATAAACCCATCTCACTCATCATTGTTGGAATAACTTCTCCAGATAAATGTTCTTGTTCTTTTTTTCTTTTTTTAAGACTCTCTTCTAGTTTTTCTATATCAAGTGATATATCATTTAACTTTTGAACTTGGTCTGCCAGTGACTGTATGTTATCAGTTTTCTTTAACACGTTCTCCTGGTCTTTTTCAAAATCAATCATTAATTTCTCCTTTCTCGTATAAATTAATTTCAATAGGATAATATTTACTTTCTTGTCTATCCCATTTCAATAGATTGTATTTGCCATTAGTAATATCAGAAACTATGGAACATGCTACACCTATTATTGCAGGATCACCTGTTAATAATAAATGATCTCCTTCTTTAAAATCTTTTAAACCTTTTCTTAGTTTATAAATTAAAGGACCTGGAGAAAAAATTATTTGAGAAAGTTCTGGAAGTAAAAATTTTATCTTACCATAATCAGCTGCACCCATAATATTAATTTTAGGATTACCAGCTTTGGTTCCAGGAACTTCTTGTATAACATAAACTATATTTTCTGCTTTCATGTCTTGACATATAATGCAAGATGAACTATATGTCAACCCATAGAAAGAAGAAAAATTATGAAATATAAATTTAAAATGAAACCATACGCGCATCAAATGACTGCGTTAGAAAAGTCATGGAACAGAGAAACTTATGCTTATTTTATGGAAATGGGTACAGGTAAAACAAAAGTGTTGATAGATAATTTAGCTATGCTTTACGATAAAGGTAAAGTTGATGGAGCTTTAATTGTTGCCCCTAAAGGTGTTATTGGAACTTGGTATAATCAAGAACTTCCTACTCATTTACCCGATCATATTGAAAATGTGACCGTATTGTGGCAACCTAATATAACTAAAAAACAACAAGAAAATTTAGATAGTCTTTTTGAACCAGAAGAATCTCTACATATATTAATAATGAATGTAGAAGCTTTAAGCACTACAAAAGGTAGAGATTTTGCAGCTAAATTTTTAAGTTCGCATAACACTTTAATGGCTATTGATGAAAGCACCACTATTAAAAATCCAGGAGCTAAAAGAACTAAAAATATTATTAAGTTAGCGGAAGGGGCTAAATATAGAAGAATAATGACAGGTTCTCCTGTTACTAAAAACCCATTAGACTTATATAGTCAATGTGAATTTTTAAGTCCTTGGTTATTAGACTTTACTTCTTATTATGCATTTAGAAATAGATATGCAGAAATGAAAACTCTTCATTTACATGGAAGGTCTGTTCAAGTAGTAGATAAATTTAAAAATTTAGGGGAGTTATCTGATCAATTGAAAGGATTCTCTTATAGAGTATTAAAAGAAGATTGCTTAGATTTACCGGAAAAAATATATTTAAAAAGAAATATTAAATTAAGTCCTGATCAAGTTAAACTATATTTGCAAATGAAAGAGACAGCTCTTGCTAATCTAAATGGTAAACAAGTAACGACTGTTAATGCTTTAACTCAATTAATGAGACTGCATCAAATTACATGTGGACACTTTACCGCAGATGATGGCTCTACTCAGCCAATTGTTAATAATAGAATAGATGAGTTAATGAATGTATTAGAAGAGACTGAAGGTAAAGCTATTATCTGGGCTCATTACCAATATGATATTACTGAAATAATTAAAGTCATAACTAAAGAGTATGGTCCGGGGTCCGTGGTCGACTATTATGGATTAACTCCTCAAGATGAGAGACAACCTAATATAAAGAAATTTCAGGATGACCCTGGGTGTCGGTTTATGGTTGGAACGCCTTCTACGGGCGGCTATGGGATAACTTTGACGGCAGCAAACACCGTAATTTACTATTCTAACGGATATGACTTAGAAAAAAGACTGCAGTCAGAAGACCGAGCACACAGAATTGGACAACAAAAATCTGTAACATATGTAGACTTGATTT
>VTLG01010151.1_pt1 | contig 12090 bp, 25 predicted proteins | sample 4694571 | NCBI WGS metagenome assembly VTLG01 (sample SAMN12604809, study PRJNA352737) | marine metagenome | biome: ENVO:00000447; feature: ENVO:00000209|ENVO:00000569|ENVO:01000036; material: ENVO:00002151; isolation source: viral sequences binned using virsorter ... | reverse complement strand
TTTATCTAAGGCTACTGAATATTTGAATAATGAAAATTCTAGTCTTATTATAACTGAAATACCAATGAGACAGTTTGATCTTATTAAGCAACATTATCCAAATATATCATTTGAAGAATTTAACCCAGTTAATTATGATGGATCAATATGTCAAACCAATATTATAGGTAGTCGTTTATTAAAAACTAAAAAATTATATATAGAGTAATATGTGATATTATGACCCCTCCAAGTGATGACCCCTTTTGTTATGATCCTATCTAATCCCATGTAGAAAGGAGATATCCTAAATTCCAATGAGACAATTTGAGGTGGATTACGAAACCACCCTTCCGCCATGGCACACAGGTCATGAGAAGGTTGAGGCGGAAGACCTAGATACTGCTAGAGAGAAGTTTAGTAGTAAACATGAAGCGGCACGTATTTACAAAGTGACTGAAGTGTTATACGATCAACGAATTGCCGTAAAGTGACAATAAAGTGGAAGAAGTTCATTTAAACACGGCGCCTCTATCCAACGGAGATGGGGCGCCCTCTGTGACAATCCCATAGTCAGGAGACAAATGGCAAAAGAAGAAAGACATACAGAAATTTCTGAAGAAGATTACGAAAAGTATGGACAAGAATATCTTTATCAGGATGAAAAAAGTGAGTTGACAAAATTATATAAATGGAAAGAGAGATTCTACAAATATGAAGAAGACTACAATCTTACAGACGAGCAAGTAGCCCCAATATAACTCTAATTATAGAAGGACTCCCATGACCTTTCAAGTTAACCTATCCCGATATAAAGTTGAAACTGCATCAGAACAGTTTGCTTCCCACATTAAAGACCAAGTAGAAGACATATATCAAAAATATGTCAGAGAAAATGTCCCTTGTGAATTTTACAAAGATGGTATAGTGCAAAAGGAGCACAAACCCCCACTCTCATAAATATGTAATAAACACTTGACATTTGAAACCATTTCGTGGTATAATATACCTGAAACTTGAGAGAGATTTAAAATGAGAGTAAATGTTAAAGCGAGAATGATTGACACAAAACTTAGAGTCGCCCTCTATGCGATGACTGAGTTTGCAATGTCCAAGTTAGTACCTTCCTCACGATTGAGAAATAATGTTTCCATCAACATTCACCTAAAGCATCATTGCGAAGGTGGAGAAGCAATGTTGGAAGATTATGCCAATCCCTACCGACCAAGAGATTTCAAAGTTATCATTGATCATCATCGAGCAGAGATAGATGATTATGGTAGAGAGCGTGATGCTACTGAATGGGCACACGAAATTCTCAAGACACTAGCCCACGAAATGGTTCATGTTAAGCAATACCTTACAGGAGAACTAATGATGAGAGCAAAGGGGCTTTGTTGGAGAAGAGATGTTTTGACAAGTGATTCAACAACCTACGAAGATTACTTTGAACTCCCCTACGAAATTGAAGCATACGGCAGAGAAAAAGGCCTGCTAGCAATGTTCTTAATACGATGGAAAGAAATCGAAGAAGCATTAGAAATAAATTATTAATAAACACTTGACTTCTTGATCCAGTTGTGATATAATGGACCCGTAAAATGAGAGATTAACTTTTAACGAGAGATATTATGAAAGCTATAGAGATGAGAAAATTAAGGAAACTCAGAAACATATCTGAAGAACTTAGAGCAGCAGAGAGAAAAGTTGACGAGCTTAGAGGTGTTAAGTGGGGTTTGGTTACTGACCTCAAAAATTTAGGACACGATTTCAGAACTTCTCCTGAGGGTATGGATGTGATATTATCAGCTCCACCTTCTATGAGATTCTAAAAAAAGTTTGAATAAACACTTGACTTTCCTACGGTTATTTGATATAATATAAGTGTAAGATAAATGATTAACCTAAATGAGAGATACTATGTGTAGAATACGATGTTTTTATGAGGGATTTGATGGAAAACTTTCCTGTGCGGAAATGATCATGTCCTATGAAGATGACATTGCCAGTTTTGTTAAACATTGGAAAACTGGTGGTCGAATGGTGATTACCGAACACATTGAGATAGGGTAAAAATGGAGAATAACGAAACCTACTACATTGCAAAATTGTCTAAGAAGGGTGAACACCTTTCCTCAGAAATACATAAGACATTAGAGGCCGCAAGATTGTGGGCGATGAAAGAAACTAAGTTATTAGTCTCAGATACTTTTCTGAGAAAATGTAAAGCTGATGACATTGTTGTTGAAATCGATGAACACTTTTTTGGTTATGAGATTTCATCAGAAGAACTTTTAAAAAATAGTGAGAGAGTATTATGAGTATGTATGCAAGTGAAGACAAATATGGTAGTGGTGATGTTGCCCGAATTATTTGGGAACATTTAGGTGGTAACAAATTCCGTGTGATGACAGGAGCTAAGAATCTCTTGAATACTGGAGATGGTCTAGCAATGAAACTTGGCCGGAACAGTTCAAATTCAAACTATCTGAAAATCACATTGAACTCAATGGATTTGTACGATATGAAATTTGCAAAGCTTACCAGAATGGGTGAATTGAAATCTGTCAAAGAATATGATAATGTGTATAATGATTCTATAGTAGAAGTTTTTGAGAAACATACTGGAATGTACACGAAATTATTTTGAATAAACACTTGACATTTGGACTGGGTTTTGGTATAATAGTTATGTAAGATGAGAGTTGGGTAGCCCCCTTCATTCCCCCTCAACGAAAGGCGCAGGAGGGAAACTCTCGAAACCCTTTAATGAGAGAAATAAAATGATGACATATATAACGGGAAGTGGAATTGATCTGAGTCTGAACAGAAGTTTAGAAGAATTGATTAGTTCATATTACGAGGCTAACGGAGCCGGAATTGAGTTGGACGCAGATACTCGTCCTGAGGAATTAGATGCCTATTACACATTAGAAAATTACCTTGCAGATATGGAGGCAATATGAGAAATGAAATTGAAGTATTATTAGAAGCAATGAGAGAAGATTATAAACGATGGACTTATGCCGCTAAAGGCAGAGGATCGTTTTCTAATCCAGATATTGAAAAAGAGATGACCGAAAATTATTGTAATGGTCTTGAAGTTACTGAAGGTAGTCGTTATTGGAAGATTACGGGTACAAGTGGTAGTGGAAATTCAAGGTCAGTCAAAGGTTTTATCTGTAAAGCTGGAGACAAGAAATTTCTAGAAGGCGATATGTTGAAGCCCGCAGGTTGGGCGGCACCCGCTAGAAACTTTGCCAGAGGTAATGTCCTTGATGGTCGAGGTATTAATGAAGTTCGTTGGACTGGGATAGGTTAATATGGTAATGAGTGTGAAAATTATTGGAATAAGTATTTTACTTTTTATGTTAGCTACTTATATTTCCTTTTTTTCCGGCCTAAGTTTTTGGTTTACTGACTTTATGGCATTTTTAAGATATATAAATTTTCCAATCGAAGGTTGGTACTTTTTAGACAAATACATTTACAACGGAGCTTTATAACAGAATGGTGGAAATATTCCCGAAGGAGTTTGGGAATAGTGGTGGTGGGATTAAAAAAATGGGGATGGATTTTAGCCGGTACAAACGAGTGCAGGTTTTTTAAATCTCATAAGGGGGGAGTTGCTTCCTCTAACAAGAGTGGACTAGGCATACAATAGGATGATAGAAGGGGTCGCCCGGAGTCTATAGCAAGTAAGACGTTCACTTTTCTCACTCACTTAAAAAACTTTATTATGAGAGAAACAATGAAAAATATTATTTACAGTTTATTGATTACAACAATGATAGCATCTTGTGGAGATGCACCAGAAGAATATAGTGATACTGAAACTTTAGAAAAACCGGCTAGTAATAGTTTACAATATATTAATATTACTAATGCAAAATCTTTATATATAAGTAGTTCATCCGGTAGGACAACATCACGCGGCCGTCCAGAAAATAAACTATTCAAGATTACTGAGGATGGCGCAGTTGAAGAAGTTGAATATTTTAATGAAGATAACAGCACTTATACAGTAACTAATCAACCGCTAGCTGTGGATGTTGTAGATACAGATTATATTGTTTTTAGTTTTGGTGATTATATAAATGATCCAACTTCTTGTTATCTTGTGAAGAAATCAACAGGTGAGGTTCATATATTAGGTAGAGTAATTGATCCAATAGTTCATGCAGATTGTCCTTTATCACAAACTAATTCAAGAGAGAAAAAGATTCTAACAGATAGTAAGGAAAATTTATATTATCGTTATTATGGAGTAGATTATAGTAATGAAGATAATGAGACATACTATCGTTTGCGTAAAGTAAATTATAGTAATCCAAAAAATGTTGTCGCAACACAAATTACGAATGATAATGAAAGTATTGAAAATTTTGTTGTTGACTCTGAAGGAAATATTGCATATAATATTATGAATAGAAACAGTAAAGTGTTTTGGATTGGGTTTGATGGGAATATTAAATATGATAATACAGATGCAAATTTAACAATGGGACATTATAAACTTTATCAAGATGATAAGTTAATATTATTTGATCCTATGGGTAATGGAAAGTATATAATTGATAATGGTAAAGAATTAGTTACTAAAGAATTAACAACTTCTTTATTAATACAATTCCTTTTAGATATAAAGTGTCAGCACACTTTTGAATGTTCATCCAAATAGAGAGAAAAAATGGCAAAGAAAAAAATAAAGGTAGAAAGAAAACCACTTAAGGTTAAAAAAACTCGTAAACTATCTGAAGAACATAAAGAGAAGTTACGAGAAAGACTTGCCAAAATGAGGGCAAAGAAAAAACCAGCAGAGTATAAGAATATAGCAAAGTCTGTTTTAGCAAAACCTGATGATGATAAACTTTCAATGAAAAATGTTAAAGCGTGGATTAAAGAAGCTAAAGATATAGCGTCTGCTCATTCTAGAAATTCTCGTGGTCGAGGTATAACTCCTAATGTACGACAACATGAATTAAATTTATCTGAATCTAAGAAAGCTTATATTAGACAAATGGAACACTATTTGAAGTCTGGTGATTGGATTGCAGATTTTATGGGAGCACAAGAAAATGAGAAAACTCAATGGACTTGTACAGCAATGGCATATCATCCAGATGGTACTCCAAAAAGAGATGTTGGTGTATATTATCCAGATATTAATATGGTATGGAAACAAGATATGATTGAAGCAGATTATGTACCTGCGGAAATTCCTCTTCTAGTTGCTAGAACAGATAAACAATTTACGGCGAACTTATGATTTGTTCATATTGTTACGATACACAAATACATCCAAAGCATGATGTGGGACATTGGTGGAATAATCCACTAGATTCAGTTTATGTATGTTCAGATAAATGTTATACTGAACTAGAAAAACTTGTTAAGAATAGAACATGGATGGATCACAAACCAGAAGCTATCTTTGGTAAAAAGAAACGTAAACTTAGCCCTAGTTTTGATAAACCTTCCCCTAGAGATAAGGGGCCGAAGTCTGTAACAGATAAACAATTTACAGATGATTTAGGAAAGTTCATGACTTGACAATTTAAATATACATGTTATAATAAAGAGATATTAAAAAATACCACAGGGGTAATCGTAGGGGTTTTCTCCGCCTGGTTTGATATTAACTAGGTACATAGACCCAATCTCTCACTACGAAAGCAAATCGCTCTCCTGTGGTATTACTATATAATACAGTAGTTTAAAAATTTAAAATGGAGAATTATGGTTAAAGCAGTGAATGAAAACCCCAATACTTTAGGAAATCCCCCAAAAAAATCTAGTGCAGATTCTATAGTGATAGAAAATCCTGATGCAGAAGTAGAATTTGTTATCAATACTGATAATGATAATTCTCAATTAGATACGGCCGTATCTGATAAAGCAATCGGTGGTACAGAGTTAATGAGAAATTGGCTCTTTACAGAATTAGATAAAAGAGAGCCTGGAATAAGAGATAAGTTTCAATTCATTAGTACTAGGGTTAGAAAGTTAGAACCAGATAAACAAAGAATTCTTTGGATTCATGATCTAGCAAATGACCCAGAAGTACAACATTTAAAAGATAAAGAAAATTGGAAACAGTTTGAACGAGTAGTATTTGTTAGTCATTGGCAACAACATCAATTTAAAATGTTGTTAGGATTTCCTTATGAAAAAGGAGTTGTAATTCAAAATGCAATCTATCCTATTCCAGAACATGAAAAAACAAACGATGGTAAAATCAATGTGTGTTATTTTTCTACACCACATAGAGGATTGGAATTACTTTTGAATGCGTGGGAGTTTATGAGAGGTGAACTTAAAGAAGGATTGAATGCAGAGTTAAATATCTATTCTAGTTTTAAGATTTATGATCGTGGACATTTAGATGAACAGTTTAGACACATCTATAAACGTGCTCAAAATATGGATGGTGTTAATTATTATGGTACAGTTTCAAATGTTGATATTAGAGAGATGTTACCTAATCAACATATTATGGCATATCCAAGTATCTATGAAGAAACAAGTTGTCTCACTTTAATTGAAGCAATGAGTGCAGGATGTTTGGGGGTAGTTCCTAATCTTGGAGCGTTGCCAGAAACAGGAGCAAACTTCCCGTGGATGTATGGTTTCGAAGAAGACCCAGATAAACATCGTCAAGTAATGGGTCATATTTTGGGAAGAGCTATTGCACATTTTTGGGATGATGATGTACAAAATCTTTTGAAGATACAACGAAGTTATTTTGATATGTTTTATAATTGGGATTTACGTGGTGGACAATGGTTACAATTTTTACACGCTATAGAAGATCCACCTGAAGTGAAAGCACAAAAAGCTGCTGTCCGAAAAGAAGTGGAAGAAGAAGCTGAATTTGAGATAATAGATAACGATGGCACAGTTAGTTGATTTTTCTCAAATCTTTATCGGTTCATATATGTCCGCATCCAAATTTGCTTCTGTAGATATGGATGTGATTAGACCTGCTGTATTGAATACATTACGTATGTATAGAACTAAATTCGTTGCCGAGTTTGGAGAATTAATTCTATGTTGTGATGATCGAAAGACTTGGCGTAAAGAAATATTTCCAAATTACAAGGCGTCTAGGAAAAAGACTAGAGCGGCCACTTCAATAGATTGGGATAATTTATACGAATGTTTGAATATATTAAAAGGAGAATTAACGGAGTGGTTTCCTTATAAATTAATTCAAGTAGAGAAGGCAGAGGCAGATGATATTATTGCTATATTGGTTGGATTGATAAATGAAAGGAATTTGATATTATCAAGTGATAAAGATTTTGTTCAATTACACCAATTTAATGTTAGACAATATTCCCCTATGCAAAAGAAATTTGTAGAAGGAGATGCTAAGTGGAATCTCCATGAAAAAATTATAAAGGGTGATGTTGGAGATGGTGTTCCAAATATTATGAGTGATGACAATGTATTTATAGATGAAGGAAGGCGCCAGAAACCAATAACCAAGAAGAAAGTAGATGCTTGGTATGACCTAGATCCAGATATGTATTGTAGTAGTGAGATGTTAAGAAATTATAATAGAAACAGACAGTTAGTAGATTTGGGTGAAGTGCCTGAGTCAATTCGTATAAATATAACTAAACAATTTGAAATGGTTGCAGTTGGTGATAGAAAAAGATTACTCACATATTTTATAAATCATAGATTGAAAAACCTTACAGAAAGTTTATCGGAGTTTTAATTTATGGCGGTTAGAAGTATTCCATTAATTTTTGAAGACATCGCAGCTGCGAGTTCCATTGAGGCTAGAAAGAAAGTCTTAATGGAAAATGAATCAAATCCTCTAAAGGACTTATTAAAATATGCCTTTCATCCAGATATAAAATTTGCTCTACCTTCTGGTGCACCGCCATACAAATGTATCGGTTCTCCTGATGAGTACAATCCCACATATCTATATCCCAATATTAGAAAATTTTATCTATACATTGAAGGGGGTCATGACGGACTTACTCAATTACGAAGGGAATCACTTTTTATTTTGATGTTAGAAAGTTTACATCCTAAAGAGGCTGAAGTTGTAATTCAAGTTAAAGATAAAAAGTTAAAGTATAGAGGTTTAACTTATAAATTAGTCAAGGAAACTTTTCCAGAAATATTACCATAATGATAGATGTAAATAAATTTGAAAATAGGATAGTTAAATTTAAGCGTATATCTGAAGGGGTTGAAAAGGTGAGTCACGCCGAAATTAGGCGAATAGATTATGATACCACTTCAGCTTTACCACGTTCTGTTACAGCAAGATTTGTTGGGCCACCATTAAATGCAATTATGACTTTGAATTATGATGAGTCTAAAAAGGTGTTTAGGGGTGGATTAGGACCTGATATTATTGAATCGGATTTTGATATAGATTCATATATTAAAGATTCTCAATTGGGTTCAGGAAACGAAACTGTAGTACGAAGCCGCCGGAGGGGGCGCGCCAAGTTTTAGGAACGTTAATCTTAAAAGAAGAGGATTATGAAGAAATATATTTTACTTCTTATTTTATTCATTGCTTCTGTTGGAATTACAGGTTTTTCAGGAACATCTCCTAAAGGAGATTTCTATTATATACATCCACAGAATACAACCACAAGTGGATTGATTGAAATAGCAGAAAATGTTATTAGTAAAAGTCTAGTAGTAGACGATAAAGAAGTTACATGCATGGCAAAGAATATTTTCTTTGAAGCAGCAATCGAAAGTACCGCCGGTAAATTAGCTGTAGCACATGTAACATTAAATAGAGTAGATTCAAAACACTTTCCAAGTACTGTTTGTGAAGTTGTTTATGAAGGACCACATTATACCGCAGCAAATGGTGAAATGTATCCAGTAAGAGATCGTTGCCAGTTTTCGTGGTACTGTGATGGTAAAGGTGATGATCCAAGAGAAGGATCAAGGTTGTGGGAAGACTCACAAGAGTTGGCCAAGTATGTTTTATTGAGACAAGAAGAATTGCCTGACATTACAGATGGCGCTCTTCACTATCACGCCAATTATATTAATTCACCCAAATGGGCAAAGAAGAAGAAGATAACTACAAAAATAGATACACATATTTTTTATAGAACAACTACTATGAGATTGTAATTATGTTTTTTAGTCATGTAAGTCAATTGAATATATTTTTTTTAGATCGTGATCCGGCAATGTGTGCATTCGCACATTGTGATGAACATATACATGAAATGATACCTGTGTATTCACAGATATTGAGTAATGCCCATCATATCTTAGATCTAGAAGGTGAGATTACTGAACACATTAAACCTTTAGACCCAGGCTTTCCAAATGTTCAGATGGAAGTTCAAGTAGCTTGGGCTAAAGATGCAGAGAGTAACTATCAATGGTTACATGATCTTTGGTTTTGGATGAATAAAGAGTATTGGTATCGTTTCGATGGTATGCACGATGACTGGAATACAATGTATAATAAGTTAAGTCATATTCCTAAAAATATTCCTAAAGGTGATTTTGTTTCCCCGTCTCCATTAGTTCCAGAAGAATTTAAAGAAACCAAATTAGAAGATGACTTACAAAATACTATTGCGGGATATAGAAATTTTTATCGATGGTGGGTCGATAATAACGATTGTGAATGGAGTGCTCCAGAGGGAGCAACAAGAACTGCACCTAATTGGATTATAAGAGCAGAGGAAGCAATAGATGCCAACGTATGATTATCAATGTACAGAATGTGGCCACACATTTGAAGAGAGTTTAAAAATAGCAGATCGTAATGTACCCTGTGAAACACCTTGTAAACAAGATATACCTCAAACCAAACACATGAGTATTAAATGTAATGGAGAAGTGAAACAAGTAATGCATGCTCCATACTTTGGTTATGATAATATAAAGACTAAACATTCTCAAAATAATAAAGTTCCTAGTTGGTATACAGATAAAATAAAGGATCTCAAAAAATCGAAGAGGTTTCCTGGTAATACATTATGAAAAAGTTTATACATCTCGCCAATCGACCAGAGTTGTCGTTTGGAATGAGGACTGAAAATAGAAATGGAAAGAGACATTATGTTACCCCTGAAGGTGAACTATATCCATCAATCACAACAATTCTTGGTGAGTTCTCCAAAGCTTCAATACAGGCTTGGAGAAAACGCGTTGGAGAAGAAGAGGCAAATAAAATTTCGGGAAAGGCTTCCCGTAGAGGAACAAGCGTACATTCTGTCTGTGAATCCTATATCAAAAACAAAGAAGGATTTCTCGATAAGGAAACGTACAACATTGTTGAACTATTCAAAACGATTGAACCGTTCTTTGAAAGAATCGATAACGTTCACGGAGTTGAGTTAGCATTATACTCAGATCATTTTGGTGTCGCGGGTAGAACAGACTTGATTGCCGAGTTTGATGGTGTATTATCAGTAATTGATTACAAAACTAGTAACAGATTAAAAAAGAAAGAGTGGTGTGAAAGTTATTTTGCACAAGGAGCATTCTATGGAGTTGCTTACGAAGAACTCACAAAGATTCCTGTTCCACAAGTAGTAATAATTATGGCAGTAGATAATGAGGCACCTCAATTGTTTGTTGAGAAAAGAGATGATTGGATTGATAAAATTTGGGAAGCCAAGAAATTGTACGAACTAAATAGTATTGAAGCTGTTGAAGTTTCTGAATAGCAGGTAAGACACCGGTGCGATTCCGGTCAGCTCCACCAAGAACGTTTAAGGAATTTTGTTGATGGGGCTGTAATAGAATTCGATTGGTTGTGATGTCAGAGAAAGAGGTTTCAATTAAATATAATCGCAAATAATAACGATTATGCACCTGCATTTGTTTTAGCACAAGCTGCTTAATCAAATTAACTGAGTTGTGGCCGTCACTTGGAAACAGAAGCACGGTCAGCTAACTTTCAAGAGGAGTCAATTTATGTCAGATTATAAAAATGGTTATAGATCAGAAGTACCTAGATATGAATTAATTCCTCTTGAAAGAAAAAAATATGAAGAATATATAGAGACAAGAGATTTGGTAGACTTGGCCGGTAGAATTGAAAGGGGTGAACCACATGAAGTTAATCCTAATTATGGTGGACAAGGATATACATATCTTTATCCCGGAACAGAAGATTTGGGAAGATTAAAAGTAACCCCCGTAGAAGATACATGGAAATTAGAATGGGAGCACCATCATGGCTGAATATAAAAATGATGAACCTTGTGAATTTATTTACAGAATCACAGCAGTAGAAAAAGTTGTTGATGGAGATACTATTGATGCAGTTATAGATTTGGGTTTCGATGTACGATTAAGTAATAGAATCCGCTTACTTGGAATTGATACTCCTGAATCTAGAACAAGAGATTTGGAAGAAAAGTTCTACGGCAAACTTTCTTCTGCAGCACTCAAATCGTGGGTACATTGGGCAGTTGTGTCAGATAGAGATGATATAGAAATTCAACTCAGATGTCCAGAAGAAGATAGTAGAGGGAAGTTTGGTAGAATATTAGGAGAACTTTGGATTAATTGTTCAGAAGATGGTCATCAATATAATGGATGGACTAACCTAAATAAATGGATGTGTGAAAATGGATATGCAGTAGGATATTGGGGACAGAATAAAGATGATGTAGAAGGTGAACACATGGCAAATCGAAAACTCCTTGAAGAAACACTAGGACTTAAATATGAAGAATATAGTTGAATAGTATATAAAGGATAATATGGCAAATCACATTGAAGCTATTGAAACAAGAAAAAGACGAGCACAATGGGCAAGGATTTCTTTATCTTGGGCTGTTGTTGGAACATTTTTAATATTATTATATTTGTTGTTTTTTTCTGATGCAGTTGCTGATAATCACATGCAACTGATAAACATTCTGGTTGGAGCCTACGTGGCTGTGCTAGCGAAGTCTACCGATTTCTGGTTCAAGGAGAAAGACGATCCAGAAACTAAGGAAGGTGAAGAGGCATTAGCGAATGGGCATTAAAATGAATAACTCTATGGTCTTCATGGAGAATATTGAGAACTTGGTTCAACAAACTAAGATGACCTATATAGATGCTGTTATGCATTACTGTGAAGAAAATAAATTAGAACCTGAA
>VTLG01006645.1_pt1 | contig 12091 bp, 12 predicted proteins | sample 4694571 | NCBI WGS metagenome assembly VTLG01 (sample SAMN12604809, study PRJNA352737) | marine metagenome | biome: ENVO:00000447; feature: ENVO:00000209|ENVO:00000569|ENVO:01000036; material: ENVO:00002151; isolation source: viral sequences binned using virsorter ... | reverse complement strand
CTGATACCCAGATTTGAATATAAGGAGCATTTCAACGTCTATACGTTTGATGGAGAGGGCGGCTGGTTCTTGGCATGAGGGTTCTGGTGGCCTGTGAGTTTAGTGGCATTGTAAGGGACGCATTTATTGACAAGGGCCACGATACCATGAGTTGTGACCTGCTGCCTACGGAAGCCGAGGGGCCACATTATGAGGGAGATGTGAGGAATGTTCTTGATGACGGCTGGGACATGATGATTGCCCACCCCCCCTGTACCCATCTTGCAGTATCGGGCGCACGATGGTTCAAGGACAAGCAGATGGAACAATGGGAGGCTCTGAATTTTGTAAGGTTGTTGCTTGATGCACCAATCGACAGGATTGCTCTGGAGAATCCAGTTGGTATTATTTCTACCAAGATAAGAAAGCCCGACCAGATTATCCAGCCCTATGAATACGGCCACCCTACAAGTAAGCGAACTTGTCTATGGTTGAAGGGCCTGCCAAGATTAGAACCCACTAATATCGTCGAACCCAATCTAATAAGATACAAGAAAAAAGATGGAACTGGACATACTACATTTTCCGCAGATTACGGTGTGGGTTTCAAGACCGAACACGGTAAACGGAGGTCGGGGTTCTTTGAGGGGATTGCGAAGGCGATGGCAGAACAATGGAGTAAAAGCTGGTTTTAATGATACGGATAATAAAGGATGGCGAAGTCTTAAAAGCGACGGAGGATGTACAGACCTTGGTACAGTATATGGACTACCACAATACCGTCCCGAAATACATCGAGATACGTTCCAATGATGAAAAAATCGAAGAAAGGAATCGACGACAAGCTGCTGAACTTAGCGATTAGCGGAGCGTTGGAGACGTTAAAGAGTACACCTCTTACGTTAGAGGATTTCATCAATGATGTGTTGGAGCATTACATGGAACTGGAGCCTGGGGAGTTTGTTCCGTTGGGACAGATGCACGCAGAATGGGCAGACGTTTTTGACAGTGGTACTCATGCTTCTATAATTTGTGCAAGGGGCCACCTAAAGACGAGCTGGAGTCTATCGGCACTGGCCTTTCACATGGCAATGCAGCCAAATTACAGGGCGTTGTACATATCTGCGACCTTGGAACAGGCGTGGGACAAGTTAGAGCAGTTTGAGGAGATTTGCAGACGTTCATGGAGGCTTGATTCTTTTATGAAATCCCAACATGAGGATGACAAGGTGACTTGGAGAAAGGGAGCCAAATACTTCAACAACGGAAGCAGAGTTCATGCGGCCAGTATTGGTAAAGCCCTTGAGGGTCCGCACGTTCACATGATTATCTTGGATGATATTTTACAGGAGTTTCCTAATATGTCGGACGAGAAGGTAATTCATTACATCAAGAGAGTTGTAATGCCGATGCGACTTCCACATGCCAAGTTACTTTTGGTAGGAACTCAGAAGAGGGTTGGTGATGTAACTGATTGGGTAACGTCCAACAAGGAATGGAAGTCGGTAAGGCATCCTGCATTACTGGATAATGGAACCCCCAGGTGGCCAGAATACTGGGACCAAGACAGGCTCGACAAGGAACGGGAGACGATGGGCAGCCGAGCTTTCGAGTCTGAGTATATGTTGAATCCTTTGGACCCAGAGAGTGCGGTGATTCCGTATGCGGTATTGAAGCCCTGTCTTTCGGAGAGTTTACAGATGGGCTTACCGCCAGAGGGTAGTGATTGGTTTGTTACAATGGGTGTAGATTTGGCCGTAGGCATGGATTCCCAGAACGATGAGACCGCCTATGTGATAATGGCTTACAATCGAGTTACACAGGAGAGGAAGGTCTTGTATTGCTGGTCTGGTAAAGTAAGGGCGCAGGGTGCAGGATGGCTGGAGGCACAGGTGGTAAGCATGAAGGCACTGGCTGACAAGTACAAACCCAACAAGATAATGGTAGAGTCGAATGGATACCAGAGACTTGTGGTTCACACAGCCAAGGAACTGGACGGGATGCCAGTCGAAGGACACAACACGGGCAGAGAAAAGCATAGCCACAACGTTGGTATTCCAAGGATTGCACTGGCGATGGAGCAAGGCAAGTATTTCATACCTTGGAACAAGGAGGCGAGGGACAATTCCAAGCCTGGGATGAGAAAGTTAGTAGATGGTCTGAGTAGATTGATTTACGGTAAGCATGGAAAGCTGGAGGGACATACTCCTGATGCAGTAATGGCGTTATGGATGTGTGAGTTATGTGTACATATTCTGGAGAAGAAGAGGCTGGTTTTTACACGATGGGATTTTATATGAGCAAGTTAATATGTCCTGTGCCGAAAGACATATAAACTAATAGAGTTCATACGGCTCCCAGATGGCGGGGCTCAATTTCATAGGCTACACTCTTTCGGCGTGTTTTTTCTGTGGTTACACCATATTTGCAGACTCTCCCCGCCGTCCCGAGGTTCTATGACGGGCGAGGGCAGGACACGCATGGAACTCTGGGGAATTACAGTCGAAACTAAACGAAATCTAAAGACATTGGCGAAGGCCAAAGAGACGCAGGTAACGAAGATGCTGGAGCCAGTCATAGAAGATTATATACATCGGCACCGTCATGTTCTTGATACAAGGAGACGTTAATGGGATTCTTTGACCGATTCAGGAGTAAGCCAGTCAGGAAGGCATCGTCCTTGGAGCAGATAATCTCAAGGGATTCTGCACAGGTATTGAAGGAAGCGAGGACTCCAGTTTATTCTGGTGTTTCCACAGATTCGGCTTACAGACAGGCAATCCTTCCACCCGTTGACCAGTTCTATTTAGAGCAGTTGGCAGACAGGTATTCACATCTCAGGACAGTTATTACAAGGATAGCATCACAGGCTGTTGCTAAGGGCTGGGAGTACGAGGCCATTGGAGAGGGCGACCCCGAGCAGAGGAAGATGGTGGAAACTCTTTTGAGAAACCCATCCAATAATTCTGCGGACATTAATGGTTCTGAATTTTTCAAGGCGATGATACGACAGCTTGAGGTTTTCGACGATTGCTGGGTAAGTGTTGTTTACGACAGGGTAGCCAGTGAGGATGGTAGTGTAAGTGGTAAAGTAGTCAAAGAGCTTTGGGTAGAGGATGCAAAGCACATGCGATTCAATGTGGATGCGTTTGGTAAGTTCATAGAGGATGAAGCGAAGTTCGACCCTGTAAGCAGGGAATTTATGAGTGGTACTGTAAACCCCGAAACGGGCGTACAGTTAGAGGATATGGCCTACTATTACGAGAGCGAGGATGGTCAGATACCGTTTGCGAGGGACGAGGTTATTCATTTCAACAAATACAGTGCGAATGCCAGATTATATGGGCAATCGCCGATTACAGGTCTTGCCAAGAAAATAGAAACGGCTTTGGCTATTGAAAACTTCCAGAACAAGATTTATCGTTTGGAAAGGCCACCCAAGGGATTCTTGGATGTTCCAGGCCATGATGAGGAAAGTCTCAACAGGTTGGGAGAGTACATTGCAGAGGAGACCAGAAGGAATCCGAATTTTATTCCAATTCTAAGTAGCAGGGATGCAACCTCGACTGCCAAGTTCGTGCCAGTAATGCCGAATATGGACGAGTTGATGATGTTACCTTACATGGATAGAATCAACAATGACATCAATGGTTCCTATGGAGTCATGCCTTTGGTAGTTGGTCAGTTGGCAGGGGTTGGTGGATTGAACTCAGAGGGCGAGCAGATAACCATTTTTGATAGAACTATTAGAGAAACGCAACAATGTGTGGAGATGGGCTTTCTGAGGCCATTATTGAAGTTGATGGAAGTAGACACTTGGAAGATTAGATTTAACGATATTAATGAGAAGGACGAGACGAAATATTTGAACAATATGAACTTGAAGGCCCAGATAATGACCCAGATGCAGAACGTCGGAGTGGAGATGGATTTGGATGATGAAGGAAACTTAGTACTCCCCAAATCTCCAGAGGTGGTGCGTCAAGATTTTCTAAGTCGTTCCCAGGAGTCGCTGGAGGCCGAGGAGCCAAAAGAACCTCTGGATACATGGAATCCGCCGCACGAGAACTCAGAGGAGTCCTTGTACAAGAACTTAAAGAGTTAGAGAAAGTAAAGACGTTTGACGAATTACATACACAAGTAAGCGAGATTTCGATGATGATGGCTAACCGAATGCGGGATGCCATTCTGGATGATATAGACTTTGCATACCGCAATGGCTACAAGTCTGCATATGGTGAGATAAAGGGAATCCAGAAGGCGACCCCACCACCGATGTCTCCAAACGACGAGGATTTGTTGAGAATCCTGAAGAATGAGGGGGTACTTCACAGGGCCTATGCGGATTTCCAGAGGGCTGTCACGGAGCAGTTGAATCAGATTATATATCAGAGTGTTGCGGCAGGTTATTCCATACCTCAGACAGTACAGGCAATGAGAGCAGGTGCGGTAGGAGAAACTTACAAACTTACAAGGATAGCCCGAACCGAGATAATCAACATTAACAACGAGGGGCGGATGAGAGGTTATAGACTTGCAGAACAGCGTATGGGCAGACAGTTCAAGTATGGGCTTATAATTGGAAAAGACCAGAGAACCTGCGAGGCCCACAGGGAACTATTGAGGCGCATACCCAAGAAGGGGCTGTATATGGATGATTTGATTATGTTACAACAAGAGGTTGGTTCCAAGCACAGGATGAATTTAAGAGGCCATTCTTTATTGCATCCTAATCAGAGGACATCATTGGTGAGATATGCGTAAGAATTGCAAGAAGTGTTTAGCGAGTGGGATGAGGGTTCACATACTTGGTTCAGGATTCTGTCAGGAATGTCAGAGTGAACTGGAGTGGAAGAACGCACCCCGTGTTCATAAAGAGCAGATGGAAAAGAAGGCAAGGATTCAGTATTACGAGAAGGGAGAAGAATACGTCAAGAGGAAGTGGAAGGAAAAGTACGGCGATGACGACGTTGATGCCGTATTGGAGTACAAGTAATGAGGCCACGTAATCTACTGACGGGGCAAGCTGTTGGCGGCGGAGGTGGGGGCAATATGCGTGTCACTATCAAGATGGAGCCGAATGTTAAGAAGTTCTTTAACAATATAGGACTCAATGCACAGAAGGCATTGGACATAGCGATGACAACAACGGCCCACAAGATACAAAACAAGACAAGTGAGAATCTGAGCGAAGGATACAAAGGGCCAACTGGAGAGGATGGAGGGGCTTTCGATACAGGTATATTGGCAAACAGTATTCATGTTAAGGACGAGAATCTGAAAAAGAAGGTTGGAACCAATATAAGTTATGCTGCTCACATGGAATTTGGTACTGGACCCGCAGCAGGTAAGAAGAGTTATTTGCCACCTTATCAGAAAGGGACTCCATTGGAACAATGGTCGAATAGGCAGCAGATAGGCGAACCTGGGGCAGTCGCTTTACAGATATATCGTCGGGGAACATTCCCACGCAGATATATGGGAAGGGCATTTCATACAGAGAAAGAAGGTATCTTGCACGAGTTTGCAGAGGAACTGGAGACTGAGATTAGCGAATCCGTAGGTGTAAGAGTCAAAGTTCATAGACGTTAGTGTATGTAATTCGTTAAATCCTTTCGGATTACATACAGAATCCGTTACCCGAGTGTTTTTTTTCTTTTTTATATGTGTGTTTTGTATGTAATACGTGGCAGACGACAGTAACTCGGGCTGGATTACATACAGACCTGAGTGGTATAATGACAGAGTAATGGAGACCTATATTTCTTCTCCTGTCGTCGATAAACAGGGTGATATGGTCCCTACCAAGACCATTAAAGAAGCCATGGATTTTTACATGCGCTACGGCGTATATTCATACAGACACGAGGAAATGCCGATTGGACTTCCCCTGGCTTACAAAGTAAAGGAAGGAAAAGTCAAGATTAAGATAGGAATACACAACAAGATAGCCATGCACGATAAGGTATGGAAGGAGATTAGAGATTACGGGCCAACGGGTGCCAGCAGCATCCGAGGCGAGGCCACAGACCAAGAGAAGGTATGTTATTCAGAGAACGACTGCCACAATCGTATCAACGAGCTTTCTCTCTGGTCTGTCTCATGGGTTGGTGACAATCCTGCCAACCCAGAGGCCAAGGTCACGGATGTATCTATGGCGAAATCGAAGAGTATTCAGATAACACTGGATGAGGTCGAGTCGATGGTAGAGAAGATAATAGAGCGCAAGGGTAGCGAATATTGTCTATATGCCAAGAAGAACCGAAAGCTATTGGGTTGCCATGATACTAAGGAAGGAGCAGTAAGGCAGGAGAGGGCCATCCAAGCCAGAAGGTTTGGTAAATCGGATGCTTTGAACAGCATACTTACAAAGATAGAAAAATACAAGATTCCAAAAGGCGTAAAGAAGGAAGCAAAATATGGAAGGGAGCTTCGTAAGGAGTTCGGATATGGTGGTGGTGACGTTACAAAGAGTATCAACTATCATCTGATTAGCAAGAACTTTGTAAGTTACGGGATGGCGATGAAGATACACAAGTATTACAGGAGACATGAGACAGTAGACCCACAGGGCAAGAACTTTGATAACAAGAGGAGACCCAGTAAAGGGTACATAATGTGGAAGATGATGGGTGGAGATTCAGGACATAGCTGGAGCAAGAGTCTGGAAGATAAAGCCAAATCGTTGGATAAGGCAGAATGTCCTTGTAATGTAAAGACAGAGGGCTTACAGAAATCAAACAAGTATCTGGATGACATAATGCGTATGATAAAGTTTGGTACATTCATCAAGGCTCGAGGAGATGAGGAAGATTCACGGGCCAATCAACCACCTGGACCGTGGATGGCAAACTGCAAATTATCGGCAAGAAAATTAAGCGGTTTTACAGGTGATAAGTTTACAGGCCCAAGAGGAATTATTAGAGATGAACAGGCGTGGTGTGCAGAGTTATGGCGAAACCCAGGAAAGTTCAATAAGCCTTACAAAAAGCCAGACGGTACAGGTGGAATGACAAGCGGTATGAAGTTTAGAACTGCCGTCGGCAGGGCTGATTTCAAACCCAAACCCTCTAAGTAAACCCGAGTATTTTTCCTTATTTATATAGTCCCGTACGAATTACATACACATATGAGCGAATGTACTTGTGGAGCAAAGCCCACAGCATCTACCGATGAAGTGGTAGAGGCTGAGAAGAGCGAAGCTCTCGAAGAACCGATAGTAGAAGAGGACCTTGACAAGCAGGAAGAGCTTTACAAGGACATGGAAGCTACTCTTGCGAAACTCAAGGAAGTTATGGCCTACTTAGAAGAGATGGGCGGCGAAGAGAAAGCAGAGGAAGCTCCTGAAGAAGAAGAAGAAGAGGAAGAGGAAGAAGAGCCTGAAGAGGAAGAGAAGGCAGACGAGGATGAGGAAGAGACTGTTGCTGAGAAAGCAGAGAACTTACACAAATCCATTTCCACTCTTAAGAAATACGGAATTAACGTATATACAGGCAGGAAAGCAACACCAGCACCTCGAATTGACACTCCTAAAGCAGAGACCTTTGATTGGAACAATATGGAAAAATCATGGGAAGAGCTTGATGAAATAGTAGGGGAGAACTAAACATGGAATTTGAAGAATATATAAACGCCTATTACGGCGGAACACTTGGTATCTCCAAGAGATACGGCATAGAGAAAGCCCAGATAACCGAAGCGACCATGGCAGAAGGACTCAACACCCTGTATGGAGCTAAAGTTTTCAGTCAGTTGAACACCAAATCAGAGGTTTTCAAGCTCTTGAAGAAAGAGCCTTGGACACAATCTGGTTGGAGAGTAATGACTGGCAGACACGCCACGACAGCAGGTATAGCTGAAGGGCAAACACTGGGAACAACGGACCAGCCAGACCTTGTTGAAGTAAAGGCAAACATTAAGGAAATAGTCACAGTATGGGAAGTATCAACCAAGGCAGAACTGCTCTCGGCAGCAGACGATGGAATGGGTAACTTAGCAGCTTTCTTGCGAAAGGAACATGCAGAGGCACACGCTTTCTACATTGACCAGCAATTATTAGCAGATTCAGAAACCGCTACTGGAAACAACCTCGAATCTTTGGATAAAGTAACTATGTCACATGCGGCAGGTGCATTGATTAATGATGTAAATACTGATGTAGACATGTGGGACATCTCCGATGATGGTATTGACCGTTCAGCGACAACAGCATGGTCAGCCCCATATACGGGACACAACAGTGGAACCCCAGATACATTAACTCTCGCTATGTTAGACGCAGCAATTCAGAGCGCATTGGAGAATGGTGTAAACTACAGCAGTCTGATTCTATTGACAGGATACGATACTTACCAAGATTTGAAAGCATTAATGAGTACCAATAGTAATGCAGCATGGGCCTACAACTTGGCCCAGGGTGGAGCAGGTAGCATGAATGGAGTTTCTGGAGAAGGCGGACTGGCTTTCGATTCGAGAGTTGGTTCCTACGACGGAATACCAATCTTCCTATCACAGCACGTTGCATCAGCAGTTGCAGGAGACGCAACAGCAAGAATGCACTTGCTGGATATGGACAACTTGGCATTCAGGGTAGCGGCACCAACAACTTACTTGGACAGCACCAATATTGCAGTCACGCAAACATTGTCTAAGGACTTTGCATTCCTGACAGCAGGTAACTTAATCTGTTACAAGTTCAATACACAAGGAAGCGTTAGAGACTTGGACCAGTAGATAGGTAATGAGGCTAATTAAATGGTCAAAATTACCTATATTGGGAAGCGTTATCGCAGCCTTCGTACTCGGAAGGGCAACCTCCTCGGTTGGAACCAAGGAGACACCATTGATGTTGAAGATGAGAGCCTCCTTAAAGAACTCAAAGGTTCAAAAAACTTTGTCGAGCCAAGTAAAGTCGGCAAGGAAACTGGCGGTGGGGGCCTTAAGACTGGGGTCAGACGTCCTAAGCGTATCGGCAGACCTCCTAAATCCAAAGGCAAAAAAGTAAAGCCACCGAAGTCTGTAATAGATAAGGTTAAGAAGCCCAAGGGACTCAAGAAGAAAAAGGGCATTGGCATAGACCTTGATGGCGATGGAAAGGTAGATGTCGTTGTCGGGGATGACTGATGGCAAATACTGTAACCAAATCAAGAGTAAGTAATTCACTAAAGACAATGCTTGTCGAGAATGATGCAACTACGTTAAATGGTTCTACCTATGTAGCAATTATAGATGCAGTAGATGTTGAGACATACGAGAGAGCTTCAATCCAAGTATTGGCTAATGATAGCGAAGCACTTACATGTCAAGTATGGGGTTCTTTGTTTGATTCGGCAGAAGCCTTACCAGTGACAAACTCTAAATGGGTTCAGATTGGAGATGACATAACAGTCGCACTTAATTCAGGTTCTATGAAGTCTATCGCTACAACAGCGTTAAGATTACTTGCAGTAACAGTCAAGGCAACAGACGGTACTGCTACTGGAGCCATTACTGCTGGAGATTGTAAAGTATTCTTACAGGGGACCATTTAGTGAATGGATGCTCCTATATACTCTGAAATAGATTTCGTAAGTGAGGTGGCCTGATGGCTACGGTTACATGGCAAGGTGATGATGGGACTAATCCCACTCACAGCACTGTTGATGCTAATTGGGACACTGGTAGTGCGCCCTCTGCTGGAGACCACGTTGTAATAGCAAACGTAACGAACAACTGTGTACTACAAGGTGCTACTGCTTGGGGTTCGGTAGTTATCCAAAGTGGTGGAGATTTAAATGGCAATGGTCAAACACTCACTTTGAATGATGGTGGGGATGCAGAGATATTCAAGAACTATGGAGTTATTATTGGTAATCTTGATGTAACTATTACTGGAACTACAAGTCGTAATATACGAGATGACTCCACAGGAAACATTAGAAATTTAACCATTGCGGCATCGAGCGGTACGCCCACATTTACAACGACTAATACAGGTTTAACACTTACTGGCAACCTTACAATAACGAGAGGAGAATTAGATACAGGGAGTGACCTTGCACTTACAGTAGCAGGAGCCACATCAATAGGAGATGGTAGTGCTTCAGCAGATACGGCAACATTAACTTGTAACGCTTCAACCGTCAGTTTAGGAAGTGGTTATTCAACAACGTGGGGTTTGCAGATTGAAAGAGGAGGAACATTTGTCGGAGGTTCTGGAGCGCATACATTTGGTTCCTTCAAATTGGGAGCCGCACACGCAGATGTAAAATGCACATTAACTTCTGGAGTAACAACCATAGATGATGAAAAGACGGGAGACAATTATACTATCTACTTACAGGATTCCACATTTGACGATGCAAATGGAACTGTTACAATAACTCATAATGGTGATGCACGATTTCAACTTGGTGGAGAACCTCTCCATAATGTAATTATCAATCACGCAGATTGTTCGATGCAGATGTCATCTGATGCCGTAATAAATGGAGACCTTACAATAACGGCAGGGGAGTTCAAGGGCAGTTATGGTGGAACACACTATGACCTTACAGTAGGTTCACTTACAATAGCAAGTGGGGCAACGTATAACGCAACAAGCGGTACTACTACTATTAAAAATGAAACCTCAGACTATGCCTTCAAGAACGATGGGACATTTACACATAACAAAGGTGAAGTATTTATTGATGGGAACACTGATGATATAGCAAATACAGAAATTCAGAGTAATGATTTTTATGATTTGAGAATGGATGCTCAGACTGCAAATCACGAAGTAAAGTGGAGTGATAAATCTGGTAATGCACTTACGATATATAATAATCTTATAATCACGCAGGGTTCATTTGAAAGTAAGGATGCAGGTGATACACTTACTATACACGGGCTTACGGATATTACTGCTAATGGTAAGTTTGAAACCGATGGGAACCATACGGGAACAGTAACACATAACGGCCTTGTGACAAACGCAGGAATTTACAAGACATCCAGTGGAACCAACAACTTCAATGCAGGAGTAAGAAACCTTGGGACTTTCACTTCAGACGATACACTTACGATAGGAGGAACAGGAGGAATCCTTGAAGGAAATCTTGATGATGCAATCATTAATGTAAATACTGACCCTGTTTATGGTAATTTTGATGGTGCGGATTCGATTCTCTCTTCTACAAGTAATGACTTCGATGATATTTTTGCAGGTAATGGCGGTTGTGCCGCCGCTTGGATATATCCTAAGACTATGGGAGAAGGTAGTGAAGCCCGCATATTTGATACAACAGGAGCAAGCAAAGGTTGGAATCTCGCAATCAATGGTTTATCAGGAACAAATTGCCGTTTGGCATTCTTGGCTAATCACGACACTACGAATGGTGAATGGTACACAGCCCAAATTCTTCCATTAAATGCTTGGACTCACGTTGCTGTTGTTTATGATTCTGACCCAGACCAGACAGCCGTTCTCTACATAAATGGAGTAGCGCCTACACTTACCGAAGCAGGAAACGCAGCAGGAGCATTTACCAGTGATGCAGATAATACATTTTATGTAGGTAATTCATCAGCAGTAACCCGCACTTGGAATGGCTACATAGCGGATGCCAAGGTCTACAAGAACGTAGCAGTAACGGCAGCCCAAGTCGCAGGTATGGCGAAGAAGATTAATGTGGATAAGGATGACCCTAACCTGCCGACATCAGGTATTCAACTGTGGGCCAAACTCAATGCATCTACTACTGCTGATTCGAGTGGAGAATCCAATACACTTACAGCAGCCAATATGGGAAGTATAGTTTACGATGCCTTTAGTGTAAATGTTCAGGACAACACAACAACGACAGACGGTGCTGTTACAGTAACACAAGGAAAGTTAGAGGGACTTGGTTTGACTTCTGCTACATTATCTGGGAGTAATTATTTTCTTGGTAATGATGAAGGTGACGTAAGGACGGATAAACTTACAATTAGTTGTTGGTTTAAGTCTGCGAGTAATGCGGCTGCCGAAGTGTTAATAGCCAGTGATGATGTTACTACCAATCGAAATTATAGTATGTATATTACGGCTGGTGATGTTCTAAAAGGTGAAGTGTTTATTAGTGGTTCCGATAACGCTGCAACAGGAACTACC
>VTLG01000367.1_pt1 | contig 12092 bp, 10 predicted proteins | sample 4694571 | NCBI WGS metagenome assembly VTLG01 (sample SAMN12604809, study PRJNA352737) | marine metagenome | biome: ENVO:00000447; feature: ENVO:00000209|ENVO:00000569|ENVO:01000036; material: ENVO:00002151; isolation source: viral sequences binned using virsorter ... | reverse complement strand
CCCAAGGACCACTATTTACAGGTTTTATCTCCAACATAGGATCGTTATTGTGGTCAATTATTACTTTGTTTGAGAAAGTTAGTTGACCACTTGCACTGTCATTAGCATCAGACCTTAAGAAACTTGCCCCCTGTATTCCATCTAAAGTGTCAGCATCGAGGCCATTACCAGAACCTTCATTTGCTGTAGTTAGAACAAGATTACCTCCGATAGTAGTTCCAGAGGTACTTACGATCATTTCATTCGTATTACTATTACCTCCTGCTCTAATATAAACACTACTGCCAGTTGAAGCTGAAATGAATGTATGACTATCTTGAGAAAGAATCATATACTCAGAGTTAAGAGTTTGATCTGTGTGTTTTAAACCAAAGTAACCTGAGTAAGCTTCTCCCATAAATCCGTCTACAGAACTGCTAATGTCAGTTCTTACTCTGTTTGAAAATTTAGCATTACCTGTAACGTAAAATTGACCATCATTGGCAAGTCTTACAGAACCAGAGCCAGATTCCGCTTCAAAGACACTATATGCTGCATTACCACCATTATTAGCAACTCTTAATGTCGCTGCTGTACCGACTGTGGTTGCAGAACCATCATCACTAAAGAAAAAGTTTGCACCTGTAGCTGGTGCTGTACCATGACTTGCAACTAATCTTCCATTTAGAGTTAAATCTCCAGTTAAAGTATCATCTGCATCAGACCTCAAGTAGCTAGATCCCTGAACTCCATCTAATAAATCAGCGTCTAGTCCACTTCCTGCTCCATCCGTACCTGCATCCCAGACTGTATTTCCACCTCTTTGTAATGCTCCACCGTTTGCTTGTAAATTTAAAGTAAAACTAGAAAAATCACTATCTCTAGCTGCTTGCATAGCAACTTTGTAACCACCACCTTGACCTAAAGATGCAATATATAAATGAACATCACCACCACCAATTTTGCAAGCTGCATTTGCATCGCTATTTAAAGCTGATGGCCTAGTTAAACTATCTCCTATATTTACTCTTCCGTTTAAACTTAAAGTACCACTCGCACTATCATTTGCATCTGACCTTAAAAAACTACTACCTTGAACACCATCTAAAGTGTCAGCATCTAATCCCGAAGTATTAATTTTTGAGCTATCTATTGCTGCATTTGAGGCAAGATCAGCATTTGTAATAGTGCCGTTCTTTATGCCTTCAGTACTGACTTGTGTAAGTGCCATTTACTTTGCCTCCAATGCTTCTATTCTACCTATAGCTTCTTGTAATGCAGCTACAAGTAAAGGTACAATCATACTATGATCTATACCTTGATATTTTGGATCACCATTACTATCTACTTCATCTTTCTTACCAACCACAGCTTGTGGTACAACAGTCATAACCTCATGTGCATAAAATCCATCTAAAATTTCAGATGGTGTATTTTTAAAATTAAATCTATAAGGTTTTAAAGTTTTTAATCTTGTAATTCCATCTGATATTGCAACTTCATTTTCTTTTAATCTATAATCTGAAGTTGTATCATAAGTTGTACTGTTAGAACCTGTTACAATTTGACCAACTTCTCCATTTGGGTTTCTAAAAGAAAGATGTTTTTGTGTGTTTGTTGCAGTCGCTTTTGTACCAATCACACAAGTTCCATTTGTTTGTATTGAAAACACAGCATTTGAAAAAGTTTCAGTACAATTCATAAACACTTGTGCGTGTGAGCCACTTCTGCCAAGACGCATTGTTTCACTAGCACCACCTGTCTGAATAAAAACTCTATCTGTTGCTCTCAAAGATATATCATCTTGATCTCCTAAACCTAGTCCTTCTGAACAACCAACATAACCTTTAACAGTACCATTTTCTTTAAATCTAATAAATGATCCTCTACCATCAGTAGTATCTAAATTTAAAACACCATCAGTAGAGCCACTTATATCAATCCCTCCACTTGTAGTCTCTAACCTTAAATCGGAATTAGCATTAGATGAGTTATTTTGATATAGTTTTATTCCACCATTTTTGACAATCTGCATTGCAGTTTCACCACCAGAGGTGCTACAAGCGAAACCAAATCCGTTATTAGATCTGAAATTAAGAGCACCTGTACCTGAGTGATCTATAAATGAATTAGTGCCAGAATGGTAAAACTTAGTATCAAAACTATTACCCAGCATAAGTCCACCAGTGCTGTCTAATATCCAAACAGAACTACTGAAATATGCGTTTGCAAAACGACCATTACCTATACCACCAATATTATTCGATCCAATATTATGTGTTGCAGTAGTGCCTGGAAGTATATCATCATTAACTGTTACCTTACCTGAGAATGTAGCTTTTCCATTTTCACTTGTATCAAAAGCAAGCATATTTATATTGTTTCCGCCATCATTACCAACAATAGTTAAATCTCCATCAGATATTTCGTTTGCAAGACTAATTGTGTTTGAAGTTCCTCCATAACCAAAATATGCTTTTCTAGCTCCGTTTCTTTTAAAAGCTAAATAAACAGCACCATTATCAGAAGAATTTAAGTTTAAAATTTGATCTGAATTTGAACTAGCATTTATTGTTCCAACATTTAACGAGCTTGTTGTAATTATTTGTTGAGACCCAAAGTTAGGGCTAATCTTTGTTCCAGCTATCGCTGCATTTGACGCTATCTTTGCATTTGTAACACTATTTGCTGCTGGTTCACTTACTCCAAGACTTCTAAATGTAAGAATAAAAAAATCTGCTCCTGTTGCTGGAGCGTCACCAAAGATAATATCGTTGCCAGAAACACTAAATCCTTCGCTTGGCTGACCTGTTCCTGCTACTGGCTTCTGTACAACACCATTTACACTGACTAATAACTGTGCAGCAGATACAGAAGGAGGAGAACTGAGAGTAAATCTATATGCCGATCCATTAAATGTTGCACTGCCACCGCCCGTTGCAGAAGATGAGCTAAGTGTATTTATTGCAATGTCACTACCACCACCAGCTATCTCAGCAATAGCTCCACTGTCCATTTTGGTAAATAGCTTACCATTATCAGTTCTTATCGCTAATTCACCGATAACAAGATTACTTGCACTTGGATCGCTACCAGAACCTCTTTTGTGTTTGATTACATTAGCCATGAGCTATAACCTCCTCTAGATTAATAGCTACCACCGTCTATGGTTATACCGTCAAATGTTGTTAGGTTTGTAATCGAACCACCTGTTATTGCAACAGAGTTGGCAGCCTGGGTTGCAATACTGCCAAGACCTAGTGTTGTACGAGCAGCAGCAGCGTCAGCATCATCTATTAATGTCTTTGCATAGTTGGACAAACCAAGTGCTGTAAGGGCTGCTGAAGCTGTTGTGGCTCCTGTTCCACCATCTCCTATAGCAAGCGTTCCAGTGATTGAGTTAGCTCCTAAAGTCAAAGCTATTTTTCCACTTTCTATAGCTAAACCACCACCACTTTTTAAATCTACATCTAACCTGTTTCCATCTTTTGCAATGCCATTACCAGCTATTATCTGACCAGCACCAGAGAACTGTGCAAATGTAAGGTTATTCGTTCCAACAACAGCAGATCCAGTATCAGAAGTACAGGTAAATCCGTTTTCTGCATTAACTGTTCCCTGTTCGACAAAAACGAAAGCACCAGCAGCATTAGATCCCGTTCCCATATCTGTGGCTCTTGATGGTGCTCCAGATGCGTTTACGTTATAGATACCATTCTGTGATGCAGTAGTTTGGTTCTTAAGTAAGATTCGATCACCAGTTTGGAGCGTTACGCCATCAATGGATTGACCATTAGCAAACGCAGTAGATAGTGTGCCATTTGCGGTAGTTGTAGCGACCACAGAATCTTTGACATCTAATCCCTGTGCGACTCCGTCTACATAACCTTTGTTTGCAGCATCAGCATCAGCAGTAGGATCTGCTAAGTTTGTAATTTTCTGTGAGTTAAAACTAACGGCTGCTGAAGGAGCAGTCATTTGATCTAATCTATTTGTTCTTACACCTGTATCGAAATCACTGATTTTTGTATGTAGAAGAGAAGGAATATCAGCAGCTACTAATGCTCTAAATGTAGGTGCAGCATCACTTCCTGTAGTTGGACCTGATAGAACTTTATTAGCGTTTTGAACTGTATCTTTATCAAAGAAACCGCCTTTACCACCAATTTTTATAATGCTTGTTGCTGATCCTCCAGCACCACCAGTTCCCTTACCAATAAACAGGGTTTCGGTTCCTTCCGTAAACGCTAGTTCTGCGTTGGCTAGTGAAGTAGGTGCTGACGATCCAGTAGATCTTTTAATTCTTAAGGTGTTTGCCATGTTAGAAGTTTCCTCCGTCTACGAGATTTTCAACGGTGCGAGTTTGATCTGCTTTAAATGTACCACTACTTTGGTCAAAATACACTACAGAGTTGTTTACTTTATTGTTGTCATTGAGTATTGAACCAGCAGTACTAAATTGAGGACCCTGCGGACCTCTTGTCGCTACCGTAACAACATTGGTATCACCGTTAACCGTAACGGTATTTCTTTCGGTTGTAATGTTAACTGAACTCATGTCGTAGTGTAGCCCTCGCTTACAAATATTGTACCTTCTAAATAATATTGTTTAGACCCTGCTCCATCAATTAATAAAACATCATATTTTAAAAGATCAGGAGTAAATGTAGCAGTTTGAACGTCAGTAAGAGTAATACTTACAGATCCAGCCGATCTATCAGTATAAGTAACAGAAAAATCAGCATACTTTGTGGTGCGTGTTTCTTCCCAGACCTGTGCAGCTACAGTAAATCCAGTAAGATTTATAGCATTATTATTAGAGTCCTTAAAAATAAGCGGAATTGTATGATCCGATCTCCGTTGGAGTGTGAAGTTGTATATACCAGGTTCGATTGCCATAATTAAAACTTAATAATGTACATCATAGCTACGTTACGGGGTCTTGATTCTCCACCTCCAGCATTTCCGACATTTGTGCCAGCATTAATACCAGTTGTTTTGCTTTGAGTTCTACCTACATTTGCTTCTGCATTATTAGCAACTATATTATATGCTTCATTTTTGTTACCAGCACCAGTACCAGATGAGGGGAAGTTACTACTATTTAAGTTACTATTGTGTTGACGCTCTCCTTGGTTTCCTGATCTAAATGAAGTGTGGAAGTGACCTGGGTCTGAAATTGATGTTGATGCTGAGTGATTGTGAGATTTGTTTTGATCACCCTGAGAACTAAGCATACTTCTTCCACTGTCAGTTCCTTTTCCATTATCAAAACCTCTTACAAATTCACCTCTTAAATCAGGTAAATTTGCACCTACTAATGCCCTTAATGCAGAGAAGTCTGCGGTAATTCCTTGAACTGTACCTGTTCCATTTGGTAAAGCATCACCATTACATTCTAAATAGCCAGATGGTATAGATGTATGAGCTATACAAAAAACAGAACCTATAGGAACACCAGCTACAATTTGAAACGATAGCTGACCTGAAGCATTTGTCTGTAAAAAACCTCCATCTACAACTGCTGGTGGTAATGTATATGTTCTATTTTCAGATATAGAATCTGAAGCAGAAAAAGCTGTAAAAAAGGTATTATCATTCTTTCTAAATTCAAATTGTGCACCGTTTCTTAATTCAATACCATAACTACCAACTGTAAATCTTTTTGTACCTCCAGTTGTAACACCAATACTATTTGTACTAACTTTAAAAAAACCTGTATCTGGATCTGAGTCAAAACTAAGACCAGGAGCACCTTGATTTCCGTCAGATATTTTAAAAGCACCTGTCATAGCAATAGATCCATCTTTAGGGATTAAACCTAAACTTGCTTCGTTTACAGAACCAATAGTTGTAAAGCCATTGTTAGATGCGTTTCTTATTTTTAATTTATTAGAGTCTGCTGTATCTACATAAAGCATAAATGCTTCTGGGTTTGCAGGGTCACTACCGCCAGAATTACAAGTTTTTATTGCATCAAGAACAGCATTTATGTCACTTCTTACAGAAGCTCCTGACGCATTAGCTATATTGTAATCTCCTACTTGGCTCATTTAAGAAACACTTTCCTCCATATTACACTCCTTTACCATAACCGACAGCTTGGAATGTAAATTGTTTATCTAGAAAAGTTGTACCATTTTTTATCTTAATATTAAAACCTGTGCCAGTAACACCCGACAATACAAAATAATCTCCAGCAGACGCATCTTGTATAGTAATACCAACTGAAGGTAAAAAAGCATTTGCTCCTCCCAGACTAGAAGTGCCTACAAAAAATGGGGTTCCAAAAGTTACATCTAAACCAGAAGAAGAAGTACCAGATTGTTGTGCTGCTGTAGATGTACTACCCCCTGTCTGATAACTTCGTTCTGTTCTTGCTTGAAATTCTGCTGTATATCCTGCTTGCTGCACGTTCATATTCTGTGAAACATTAGTTGTTTCTAAAATTAATTTAAACTTAAATCTACGACCTTTAAATGTTCCATTAGCAAAATTATTAAAACTTCCAAAAGTTCCTGATGCTGTTTGTGAAGTTGCTACCAATACCTGACAGTTTGCTTCATCTGCTGCTGCACCATCAAAATTACCATCAGTAGCGTAATCATCCCAAAAAGATCCACTTGGAATAATAGTTTCTATATCTGAACCTATGACAAAACCAATAGAACGTATAACTCTTTTTAAATCAAGAGAAAATACGCCACCTAAATCTAAAATATCTTTAAAAGCATATTCTCCTGTTGCATTTGTAGCTGGATTTGTAAGTTGTAATGCACTTGTGCCTGTATTAAAGGTAGTGTTTGTATCGACACCAGCAAAAGGAGGTGAATCTAAATCTTCCCTATCTTGTAATATAACCTGAGTATCAATAAGATCGGGTAAATCCTGTATTACACTAGCTTCTCCTGTACTAAAGTTTCCCTGGTCATCTTGAAATTTAAGAATATACTCACCATCTAAAGAAGGAACAACAACATCCGTAGTATTACCAGCCAATGCAGTGACAAGATCAACAGAGTTTTGGAACGTACCACTTCCATCGGTTAAATTACTGTGTCTTACATATACTCTTCCACCATGCAATACGTCTGGATCTACAGCTTTTGTCCATCTTAATCTTACTAATTTATTAGTTATAGGCTCCATTGATAAGTTTTGAACATTACCTGGAGGTGTTGTTTTACCTACGGCATTAAACGTAAGATCAGAAGATGTTGGTGATAATTTTAAAGCTGCATTAAATGAAAATACTTTAAATTCATAAGCTCCTGCTTGAGTACCCAAAAGTTCAAAATCAGGTCTAAATACAACTTCACTTACCCAGTTTGTATTATTAAATCTATATTGAACAAGATATTGACTTACACCCGTTACTGATACCCAAGACAAAATTAATTTAGTTATAGCAAGAGCGTTTATTACAACAATTCTTTCAGATGCCTGTAAGTTAGATGGAGGATCTTTTGGTTCGTTTAATAAAGATATATTTCTTGGAGCTAAACTAATTCCAGATTCAATATTTGCGTATTTCCCATCAATATAAGTTAGTGCAGTGATCGCATAATTAATACCATCTTGCTCTTCAACAGTTATTACTCTAAAAGTCTGTGCTTCTAAAGTAGAACTTTGCAGTAACCATATAGAATTTACATTCGGTGCTGTGGATAAAGCTGAATCTAATGCAATAACCCCATTGGTTATACTTATAACATCTTTAGTTTCAACTGTACCATCGGGTAATATTACGCTGCACTTTTTATTTGATCCAGTAAATGTATCAAGATCTTGGGTATTGTCTACAGTAATTTGCGTAGTAGTTGCTGCATTTATTCTTCCCGATCTTCTTTCTCCTCCACGAACAGGATCGTTGACAGAAATAACAGATCCAGGTCTTACGATTGCACCAGCATCTATTGATGTTGTAAAACTAATAACTTCTGATTCATTCTGCTCACTAAATAATATTGCTTTGCCTAATCTTTGAGCTTGACCACGGGAAGTACAGGCAAATGCTTTTACATCTTTTTTAACTATTCCAAGTTTTGCTTGTGCAGTGGTATCTTCTACAACTTCATAATCTATCTCTCTACTATCCATATTAAAATAGCTAACAGAAATAACAGTATGTCTTTGTTTTAAGCTGCTGCCAGAATATGAAAACCCACCTTCACCTACGTTTGCCAAACTAAATAAATAACTAGGATCAGTTGGTTTATCTTGTGAAATCGTTACAGAACCTTCAGACCAAATAGGAAAACATCTCATAACACCAGCTAATTCATTTATTAACTGGTACGCTTCCATAGATCCCTGTAAATTAACATTGCAACTAAATCTAGCTTCCTGTCCTCCGAATCCATCTGATACCAGTTCATTTGCATACCTACTGGCTGCTACAAAACTAAACAAATCTAAATTGCTGTCTGTGATATGCGTTCCAAATCCGTACCTTTCAGTCGTGAGAAGGTCAAGTAATATTAGGCTTGGGCACGAGCACCATTGAGCAGCACCCATTGTTCCATTAAATATATAACCACTTGGATAGATTATTCTGCCTGTCTGTAAATCAACAGTAGGTGTGCCAGAATTAGATGCTCCTGCTCCTGGTATCCTTACTTTTACACCACGAATACGAAAAGCTCTTTTAGGAATAGAACTAAACTGTTCAGAATCTATGCGTAAATTTGTGTATGCACTGTTAGGGTAAGTCTGCTTATCATCAACAATCTCACCAAGACTTGTCCAAGTAAAAGCATCAACAAGACTAGAGGATGAACTATCTGCTGTTACCCTAACTACTCTTACATCTACAGGAAATGCACCCGTAAGATTTACCCGATATTCTTTTTGGTACGCATCAGCAGTTCTACCAGTAATAGTATCTGACAAAACATCATTAAAGCCACCACCATTATATTGAATTTGTATTTTTAAATTGACAGTTGAACCAAGTAAATCTCCTTCATCTGTAGCTTTTTGCAACTGCGGAAATGTAATTGTAACTTTTGCAGCATCAACATTTGTATTGGTAATTTGACGAGTAACAGGAGAAGAGTTTGTAACTGTAACCCCAACACTTGTTAATGACTGACTACTCTCAATACCTGGAATGTGTAGTTGGTTTCCTGTGCCTTCCTTAAATGCAAAACCTACATTTTGAAAATTAAAATCTGTTGTTCCAGGATTTGTGTTGCTGGCATTTGAATTGAGGATAGGAGTATCGTTTAAAAATATATCTTTAAAAGCTGCATTTTTATATTCGGTAGATGTTTTATTAGTTATTTGTGCTTTAGATGGAGTAGCAAAACCTTCTATCTCACCTTCAGATAATAAATCTTGGACTGTAGCAAACTGTCTACTATTTAAAGTATCAGGTGCTCTTGTTGGAGATGGTGGAGTAGGAGGTGGACCACCAGAACCTCTAATAATTTTATCTGTCATGCTGATACCTGATTAGTGTCAATTCCTGCTGAAATGACAACCGATCCTGTTACTATCTCTCCATAGACAATAGGGTGAGAAGTACCAGCCCTAGATGTATTTTGCACTCCAGAAAAACTGAATGATATTCGTGGATCTTCTTCATTACTAAAATCTTGTGGTTGAGGTAAAGGAAAAAGCATCTCAGTTACACCTTGTAAGGCTAAAGCAAAACCCACGTTTTTTACAAAACTAATAGCACCTAAATTTTTTGCTAATGCTGGTCCAAATACTCCCCCACCCACAGCAAATCCTATTCCTATGAGAGCAGCACCTAACAACAGCTTTCTTGTGCCTCCACCAGCACCAGCAATAACAGGAACAATACTTATATCAGATTTTCCTATTGGATTATGTATATCTTCTTCTCCTATTTCATAATCATCAACAAGCACTTGGTAATATCTGTCAGCCATGTGTGCTTCTAATTTTGGAAAATTAGTAACAAGAAAACGTATAGCATCAGCAGTAGAATTTATTACAGCATCTAATTCTTTATGACCTACAAAGTCAGCTAGTTCTCCGTAAAGTTTAACTTTTCTGAGCATAGCGATACCTCTTACCAGTGCATTTTAACAACCACTCAGAATATGGCTCTCTACAAGATAGTCTATCTGCTAAATGGTGTAAAACCATATCTCCAAGAAAAATAGCTACATGATTTAAAGTTGGGTGCATTATTGACATCAATAACACATCTCCTTCTTCACATGGTTCGTCTGATCTAAGTTCTCTAAACCCTGTTCGCCAAGCATAATCTTCAAACAAAGGATTTTCAAGAAATTCTTGTGGTGTCATTGTTCTTGCATAATCTTTTAAAATAATTCCCTTTTCTTTTTTATACCAATCAACTACTAAACTCCAGCAATCAGTAACACCCCATACCCACTGCCTTCCTAAAATATCTGGAACGTAACCATTTGGGATACATTCACCCCATTGTTCAGTTTTAGGATTAACAATATACCAGGGTAACTTACTTTGTTCACAGCTAATTTTATCTGCCTGACTTGGTTCTGGAGGTGTTATAGGGTGACTATGAACAACACCAATAATTTCACCTACATTATCTGCTTTTACATAATCTTCTGGATCAATAATAAAACATTGATTATCTGTAAGTGAAAGATTACGACAAGGGTAGTATCTTTCTTTACCCTTAACATTTAATAAGAGTCCACAAGACTCTCTAGGATCTTCACGTTGAGCATGAAGTAGTGCTTTATATTTCCAGCTCATTGATTAAACGTGCCAATACTAGGAAATAATGCACGGGTGCATTGACGTTTAGGTGCTCTAACTCCAGCCATATCAATAGCTCCTGCTAATTCAAACTCTACTACTTCTCTGTTTTCTGTTGCTTTTCGGTCTACTGTATAAACTTGACGTTTAAATTCTGCTGTAGGATCTGGTGTACCTAATGGATTAGTACCTCCACTGAAATTTGCAGCATCAAGAAATCTTGCCATTGTTCTAATCCTTGTAAATGTAGCACCCGTTAAGTCATTACCAGTTGTTGTTTGATTAACAAGTAACAAAATAGCTGATATGGTTCCTAACGCATTACTGACAACAAGTTTTGGTCTTGGAATCTGACCACGTTGATATGCAAAACCTGTAGCTTCTATAGGAAATCTAAGATAGGAATTACCAGCCCAGACGATCTGACCGTTAGCATTTAAGTTACTTCCAGAATGAAATCTGTAAATTGTAGTCGCTCCATGTAAAGAGTTATCTAGCTGTAGTGTAAAAAGTTCAATAATTGCAGAAGGATTTATTTTTTGAACTTCACTGAAAACAGGATCAGTACTCATGGTTCAAATACCTCTCTAAATGTTACTTGTATTGTTGCTCTGTTTAAATATGGAATTGATTTAGACCACGCCTCACATACGAACTTAGATGAACTAGCTTCTCCTGGTGGAGTAAAATCAAAGCTGGCACTATCATTTGCTCTTGCATCTAAAAATGTTTCAATAGTATCTGCATCTGTTTCTGATACTTCAAAAGTAAAATTAAATGTTTTTGGGTTCTGATGTTGAGCCAATCCAAACAATATTCTATGCTCATAACCATCAGCAAAACGAACTGTTCTAGTATTTGGCTGTGATCTTTTTTGCTGTCCGTAAGTTGGGGTGATTGAAGGAAATGTAGCCATTATGCAAGTAAACCTCCAGGTCTTTTTTCATTAATTAATTCTGATTGTATAGCTGCTGATATAATTCGGCCAAGTTCTCTGCTGTTTTGCTCATCGCCTTCAACAGAAGAACCAGAAGCATCTACGTTTACAACTATACTTGTTGAACCGCCAAGAGCATGATTTGGTGTAATCATTCCCGACACACCTGGACTAAATAACTCAGGGCCACGTTCTCCAACAAGATATGGCTTACCTCCTGTAACTGGTCCACCCTCTGCTTTTGGTGTGATATTAAAAGAACCTTTAGGAACAGTATTCCCATATTTTGCTATGTCTTGGTTTATGAGTTGTTGAGTACTTGGAAGTGAAGGAGTTAAAAAATTACTAAATAAACCAAAAATACCTGATCTTATTTGTGCTGCTAACATTTGTGCAGCCATATCTGCAAAATGATCTGCTGTACGCTGAAATAAATTTCTTAACGCTTCTT
>VTLG01015381.1_pt1 | contig 12093 bp, 11 predicted proteins | sample 4694571 | NCBI WGS metagenome assembly VTLG01 (sample SAMN12604809, study PRJNA352737) | marine metagenome | biome: ENVO:00000447; feature: ENVO:00000209|ENVO:00000569|ENVO:01000036; material: ENVO:00002151; isolation source: viral sequences binned using virsorter ... | reverse complement strand
CGTCTCTGGAAACCAGAACTAGACAAAACAGGTAATGGATATGCAGTTATCCGTTTCCTCCCTGCACCTGAGAACGAAGAGTTCCCATGGGCAAAAATGTACACTCATGCCTTTCAAGGGCCTGGTGGTTGGTATATTGAAAATAGTCTAACCACAAATGGTCAAAAGGATCCTGTCTCTGATCACAATCGTGAACTATGGAACAGTGGCAATGAGGCAGACAAAGATACAGTACGTAAGCAAAAACGTAAGTTATCTTACTACAGTAACATCTATGTCGTGAAAGATCCTACTAACCCACAGAACGAGGGTAAAGTATTCTTATTTAAGTATGGTAAAAAAATATTTGATAAGATTATGGAAGCAATGCAACCAGAGTTTGAGGATGAAACACCAATCAATCCTTTTGACTTCTGGCAAGGTGCTAACTTCAAGTTGAAGATCGTGAAGAAAGATGGATACTGGAACTATGACAAGTCAGAATTTGACAAGGTAGGGCCAGTTCTTGAAGACGATGACGCACTTGAAGGACTCTGGAAGAAGCAGTATTCACTTGCTGCTGTCACTGCTCCAGATCAGTTCAAGACATATGAAGATCTTGAGAAGCGTCTGAAGTATGTTCTTGGCAAAAAGCCAGTCAATCGTTACATTCCTGATGAAGAGTTAGAGAGTGAAAGTGAAGGTCTAGATGTTGCAGAAAAAGTAGTTACTCAAGCAGTAGCAACTCCTGCAGCGACCACCACTGTTGATTCTGATGAAGATGATGCACTATCCTACTTTCAAAAGTTAGCAGATAGTTAACTATACAATCGGATATTATCTCCGGTCACTAAGGTTCTACTTACAAATTGAGTGGAACCTTTTTTATTTGCCATAATTTCTTCTATATCATCAAAAAGAATGTTTAGATACATTGGTTTTAATAAGAAAATACTTCTCTTTTCATTATTCAATCTATCCTCGTGCATAAAATTTGTTATGGGCATCGCAACATCAGTTCTTATTACTTGTTGATCAGAAAGTTCATCGTAAAACGAAACACTTTGCCCTATGCTAACCCTAGCACCAGAAGGTATGATTATTGTTCCGTCGCTTGCTTTAACTTCTCTGGATTCATAATGATGAATACCTGAGTACAATATTTCTTCACTATCATATTTGTCAGTGATATACCTGTTAAAATCTCCTTGTGATAAAGGCCATTCACTCTGAACATTTACAATGTTATTTGAAAGCAAAACAACCCAGTCAAGTGTCGGATCACCATAAATTAAATCTGCAACATTATCAGGTCGATCATCACCCGATACATCGTATTTGGTAAAGAAAGCAAGATCTTGATATATATCTTCTCTTAGTTTAGCTCTCTTAAATAAATTTTTTACTAAAGAGTAATCACCCTCACTTCTACCCTCTCTAGTGCGATTAACGTATAAAAAATCTCCAAGATTTGAAAAATATGGATTTGGCATTTTAGAATCCTATCCCCTTCTTTTTTGTTTGTCCAGCGAAATCTGGATTAAAGATCTCTGTGCTTAATTTTTCTACAGGTTTATCCATATCATTATCATAATCATCATTATAAAGTGCTTCTGTCTCTTGGAAAGAAAGTGATAATGAATATGAAACCATTGATGTGTCTTCGTAAGTCATGTACGAATTTTCAGGCATGTAGTTTACACCGACTGATATAAGAGCACATTTTTTAACGCGAGGTAAAAATTTATGTCTTACTAGACCACTTAAAAATTCAAGTCTGTATAAATTTGGTGCTCCTAAGAATGTACCACCCGGAGTTCTTTGAGCAGCACTTGATTGCTTTAATGCTCTGATTATTTTCTGAACTTCCAATGCCTCTCCCCGATCTCTTGGACTTAGAATAAACTGAAAGGTAAATGTTCTTAATGCAGGGCCTTTAAACAATAATGCTAAGTTATTATTCAATATTGATCCTTGTGTTCTTGCTAATAATTCATCTGTATCGATACCAGTCGCACTACCTGCGATTAAGTTTGAAAGTGCTTTTTTTGTATCGGGATTTTTAGCTGTCTTTTTAAAAATTGCTCCTATGTCTTTTCCAGCCTCTTTTGTTCCTTCAAGTAAAAATTTTAATGCAACACCAGACACTTCTTTTTGAACTGGGTTCAAAGTTCCTGATCCAAAATTAACTTTGTTTTGATCAGTTACACCATCAGGTATCGGTAAGAATATATGTCCTGCAAATGATTCTCCATACTCAGTTGCATTTTGATTCATTCCAGCTGCATATATTCGATCTTGATCTCTTTGAAACCCATTTCTTATTGTCATCCCTTGATAAGTTCCTTGCATATTATTATATTTTGACAACTTTGGAAATTTAACTGGATCAAGGTTAGGATAATCATCTGGTAATAAAATTCCTTTTGTTCCAAGATTTGTATTCCCGGTTTTTTTAGAAATAAATTTTTCTCTTTTCCCAAAACTTAAATTTGTTTTTCTTGGTTTAATAATTGATATTTTTAATTTATCTTGAACACTATTCTTAATAGTTGAAGGATAGACCATTGTTCCATACTCACCTCTAGCTAATTTTGTATTAAGTTGTGTTTGATCTTCTGTCTCTGCAGCTGCATCGATTGAGTCATCTTTATTCTCTGCCTTTCTATTGTTTGAAAATTCATTTAATGAACCTTTCACTAAAAAATTTTCATCCTTCACTATATTTTTTACTTGATTTGATGAAGCCCTTTGTATATTTTCCTCATTTTTTTTAATATAATCTATATTAGATCCATGCTCTGTGAGTTCAAACGTCTTTTCACCTTTTGCTGTCGATCCAGTTGCGATGGGTTTATAATCATTTTGAGATATGACTTGTTTTCCTAGACCTACATCAACTTTATCTTTAAAATTTTTTGCTTCTTTTGCAGTGTCAAAACTATAAATCTCTCGTTTGTAGATTATTTTCCCGTTTTTATCCTTACCATCTTGTGTAACTACTGTTGTTGTATAATAAGTATTGGTTCCCGCCTCCATTTTTCTTGTGGAAGCCCCACTATACTTTTGAAAAGAACTTATCTTACTTGCTTGTAATTTATTACCATCATTAAATTCTTCAGATGGATTGGTTGTGCTACTTTTTGGATTTGTCCTTGACATATCGACCTTTTTTAGTTATTTAGGAACTTGGCATAAGGAATTGCAAGAAGGTCATCAAGTTCATTTGGTTGCACTATGTATAACTGACCCGCGAGTTCATTCCATGTGTAGTTACGATACTTTTGCCAATGAAAATTAAGACCACGGAAACCCCAACCAAATATATCAGTGCAAGCTATGAGTGGGTGTTGATCATAGGTTATGTTTGGAGTCTTTGGATTATATACAAAGGTATAAAAATTTCCAACATCAGGAACAGGTGTCACAGTATCATTAAGAAGAGACATGATTTCTAACATCATATCCTCCTGATCGTTTGTTGGATTGTTTATGTTATTACCTTCGAGTCTACTCATCTGATTCCAAGTTCTTTCTCTGTGACAACTTTAAATTCAATACGATGGTCTTCACAAAATTCTTTTGCAGCTTTCCACTTTGCCTGATTGACTGCGTAGGTTACACATTCAGTAAGATATGATTTTGTTTTGCGACTTCTTGGTTTTGGAGGCATCGTTTGCTTATGTGGTTTGACTTCCACTACATAAGTTTTGACCATATCATTCTTCTCTTTCACTTTTATTAAATAGTCTGGATAGTATTTGTGAACACGATTATCTTTTGGCGAAACATATGGTATACTGAATTCCTCTGATGCCCATGATATAATACTATTATTCATATCACACCATTGACAAAACTTTCTTTCCCAACTACTACGACATATAATCATCTTCGAGTTACCTTTATACTTGTGTGGATACACAGGAGTATACTTACTTTTGATACTCTCGCCCATAACTTGCCTACATAATATACAAGGTCAATCTATATTTATATATGGCTATCATCCCACCACAGCGAAAATCGATATCTCAAGTAAAGGCGCAGTTGTTAAATCCTGCAACGACCTCTCATTTTCAGGTGAGTGTTTCTTTTCAGAATAGTAGATTCGATAAATTTAAATCTGAAATAGGATTAAACTTAGATCAAGGAAGGTTAAACTTACTTTGTTCTGAGACAAGTTTACCCGGATCAAGATTTTTAACAACAGAGATTAATAATAATCTTCCGGGTGTGAGAGAGAGACATGTGTATCGAAGAAGTTATGATGACCAAATCAATCTTACTTTTTATTGTGACGCAGATCAATATCTACCGATAAGATTTTTTGAAGCATGGATGAATTTCATAGCAGGTACGAGTATAAGTGAAAATGTCGCTAATCAAAAATATTCTTATAGAGTGAAGTTCCCAGACGAGTATCAAAAAAATTCTTCATTAGAGATAACAAAGTTTGAAAAAAATCTTGATTCAAGAAGAAAAGTAAGACCACTCACATATAAGTTTGTTAATTGTTTTCCACTTGCAATCAATTCAATGCCTGTTTCTTATGATGGATCAAACCTTCTTAAGTGCACTGTTGGCATGGCTTATTCAAGATACTTTATCGAGAAAGCTCCAGCGGGAGTTATCACTAGATTTGTAAATGCACTTGATAGAAGATTTACAAAAAGAAGAAATGTAAGTGCTTTGGTTGATGATACTGGTTTAAGTCGTCGTGATGCTGCTATCATTGAATCAGGAGGATTTGTTGAAACTCTTATTGATTAAAGCTTACTAAATAAACTTACTGAATTGTAACATTATGCCATTACCAAAAATTGCAACACCAAGTTATGAACTTGAATTACCATCGACAGGAAAGACAATACAATATAGACCTTTCTTAGTAAAGGAGGAAAAACTTCTTGTCATCGCTCTTGAAAGTGAGGATACAAAACAAATCACAAATGCAATCAAAGCTGTTATTAAATCATGTGTGTTAACAAAAGGAATCAAAGTTGAAACACTTCCTACATTTGATATTGAATATTTGTTTTTAAATATCCGTGGTAAATCAGTTGGTGAAGATATTGATGTAAATTTAATTTGCCCCGATGATAACGAGACTGAGGTCAGTGTATCTGTAAACCTTGATGATATAAAGGTTCAAAAACCTGAAGGTCATTCAAATCAAATTAAACTTGATAATAATTTAATGATGGAGTTGAAGTACCCATCACTTAATGAATTTATTAAAAATAATTTTGATCCAAATGATTCCTCAAAAAATCCAATGGATCAGTCATTTGATTTAATTGGATCATGTATAAACAAAATATACAATCAAGATGAAGTATGGGCAGCTGCAGATTGTTCTAAAAAAGAAATCACTGACTTTTTAGATTCAATGAACTCAAGTCAATTTAAAGAAGTTGAAAAGTTTTTTGAAACAATGCCAAAGTTATCTCACACCTTAAAAGTTTTAAATCCTAAAACAAATGTAGAGAGTGATGTGGTGCTTGAGGGATTAGCATCTTTTTTCGGTTAGCCATGGCTCATAACAATCTGGAAAACTATTTCAGATTAAATTTTGCCATGATGCAGTACCATAAATATTCTTTGACTGAAATTGAAAATATGATACCTTGGGAACGAGATATCTATGTTGGATTATTACAATCACACCTTGAAGAGGAAAGGTTAAAGGAACAACAAAGAAACGCTAATGGATGAGATGAATCCAGCATTTGAGAATTTTCTCAACAATATGTCAAGACTCGGTGGTTCTCCTAGAGAGACAACGAGAAGGGTTTCTCCAGCAAAATTTTTAAGTGGTAACAATCTAGCAAAACAAGTTGCAATAAATTCAAGAAAGATAACAATATTAAAAAATGTAATTCAAGCAAGAAGAGTATCAACAGGATCAATGTTGACATCTTTATCAGGTGGATCTGTAAGGGGTGTTGAAAAAGAGATACTGGACATCAAACAAACCATGATGTCAATACTTGAAACTTTAAAAGCACAGGAAAAATTTGAGTATGAAAAGTTTCTTGACATGCAAAGAAGAGAGGAAAATGATAAAAGAAGAGGAAGAGAGACTTTTTTGGAAAAAGCAAGGAGAAAGGGAGTTGGTATTATTAGAAAAGGAGTTAACAAAGTAGTATCTCCTATTAGTAACATATTCTCTAATATCATAGGATTTTTTGTAAAACTCTTCTTTGGAAGAATCATGATAAAGTTTTTAAACTTTTTCTCTAATCCAGCAAACGTAGCGATAGTAGATGGCATAGCAAATTTTATTGGAACATTCTTTCCCGTGATAGTTGCGGGAGTTGTCGCAGCGACTGTTGGCATCGCAGCACTTGCAGTAAAGATGCTTGGGTTAAGTGGTGTTCTTCGAGCAGCAGCTATTGGTTTAGGATTAACAAGTCCACTATCAAGTTTATTAGGATTAGGATTAAGTGGTCGGGGACGTGGTTTAACTAGAGGTTTTAAATTACCAAAAGTCCCTGACTTAGGCATGAAAGATTTTTCTTCAAAGTTTTTATATAATTTGAAGAGAATACCAATGACCCCTTTCGCATCACCCGTTGAAGGTTTTAATAAGGGTGGTGTCGTTCCCGGATCAGGTAATAGTGATACAGTTCCAGCAATGTTAACACCCGGTGAGGTGGTCATCAGTAAACCTGCGGTTGACATGTTCGGTCTACGAAACTTATTACGTTTAAATAACGCAGTCGGCAAAACAAATAGACCCAGCATAAGTGCTGGTCGATTCTATGCGAATGAAGGAGGGAAAGTTGTAGACTATCGATTCACTCCTAGTTTTATAGATCGACAGTATACTGAAACAACTGGTTCACTCAAAGATGGTAATTTTGAAATTTCAGGAAGTAGGTTGGGTCTTGAGGAGACACAGAAGAGATTAGCTGAGGCGTACATGGGTTCTGGTTTGGATATTTTACCAGGCCAATTTCTTCCAAATGTAGGTGGAAAAGTAGTTAGTGCTGCTTCAGAAATATCCAGTCAATATGCTCCGGGATCTTTTGAAAAGGTAATGAATCAAACTGGAATGTCGAAAGAAGATGTTCAATTTATGATTAACTCTCAACTAATGGGAACAGAGGAGTATCATTTGAAAAGCGTGGCTGATAGTATAAATCAAAAATCAGCAAAATTTAAACCAAAAGATAAAGGAAACTCTCTTATAAACTTAGCACCTGTGACATCAAACATGATGGGTGAGATGGAAGATGGAGGACTTGGTTCATTTAATGAGTTAACCAACCAAGATAATACTGATTCATCATTTGATAATGAATTATTTGATATTAGTTTAGAAAGAGCTGATAATAGTAAAATGCAAACGTTGGGGATGATGCCATAAATGATTAACACAAATAAGTTTTTATCGAGAAGTTCTACGTCAACTCTTAGCACAAGATCAATATTAGATCTTGGAATTATAAGAAGTGATTCAAAAAAGATTGATAATCTTTTAAAAGAAAGACTTGTATTATCCAAAGTAAGATATGGAATTGAGAGGCAAAGGTTGGAGAGAGAAAGAAGAAGAAATCGTGAGACCAGTTTGGAAAACGATGCTGAACAAAATTATGAAATAAGTGATTTTTCAAAAGATAATTCAAAAAGACGTGACGGTAAACCAAAGAGGGGATTGGGATTCTTTATGGGTACGGTTCTTCGCACTGTCGTATCATCAATTGGTGGATTAGCATTCGCAGCAATACCAAGATTTAATTTAATAAACGATAAAGTAATTAAATCTGGAACAAATTTTAATCGAACAATCGGAGGCACTGATGGTTTACTTAATTCAATCAAATCTCAGAAAGGCCCGTTTGATACCTTAAAAAAAGTTAAACTTGATCCTGTAAGGAACATTGGAAAAACGATAACAGGTTTTGGAAATTCACTACAGTTCTTTGTGACTTCTGCAATCGCAGGTCAAGTTGGTGGTCGAGCTATAGATAGATTTAGAACTCCTGCTCAAGCCAAAGCACAAGTCGAAGCACAAGTCGCACAGTCAGCGAAAAGACAAAAAATAAGAAGTAAAGTTATTGCTAGAGAGACAGTTATAGTAAAAGAAACTGCTAAAAAAGCAGAGGTTAGGAATCTCTTCAAACCAATAACCAGAGACAAAACCATTAAGGATATTACAGGATCAGAATCTTTCAAAAGAAAAGCAAAAAACATAAGAAAAAGAAAATCGAAAACACCTAAAGGAGAAAAAGTAACTGCTGACAAAATAAAAAAAGAAGCACAAAAAGAGGCTGGCGGTGGTGCGGGTTCTGGTAGAAATATAAAGAAAATCAGATTAACTGAGGAACAAAAAATAGTAAATGCAGCGTTTTCAAAAGATCCATATCAAAGATTAGCTAGAATCGCAGCATTGGAAAGAGAATTAGGAATAAAATTTAAACCACAAGTAAAAGCGAATCTAAAAACAATGAGTCCTCAAAATTTCTTGAGATTTTATTCTGATTATTATGATATAAGTGAGGGTTTTGGCCCACCAGAGGCTCCATTTACGAAAAAAAATAGAAATCAGAATGTATTTGATGAGATGTTTGACAATGTTCGCACAGGTAAGGGTGGCATGGATATTGAAGATCCATTTAAGGGATCATATATTGATCCTCCCCCTAGAAGTGGCCCCTTTAGTGAAATAAACACACCAGAAGCAAGAGCAAAAAGATTCAAACAATCTTTTGGAAAACCAACAGGTGCTAATCCATTTACAGGTAAAGGAACATATCAAGTTACCCCAACCATCACTTCTTTTGATCCTGAGACTGGAGTAACCACAGTAACATTAACAAAAGGAAGAGAGTTTGATCCAATTACTGGGGAAATAAAAGCAAAAAAAAGAACCGTCAAGGCATCTAAAGTAACTGGTAAGAAAGGACTCGGTAAATTTATGGCAAACATAGGTGGTGCTCAATTTTTAAAACCAATAAGAAAATTCTTAGGAGAGGCAATTGGAGCAATCCCTTTTGTTGGAGATTTAGTTGCGTTTTTGCTTGATATATTTGTTTTTGGTGAACCACCGGGCAGAGCAGCATTCATGGCGATTGGTAGTATACTAGGTGCATTTCTTGGTGGTCTTGCTGGATCAATTGGTGGCCCACCCGGAGTCTTTCTTGGAGGTTTAATTGGTGGTATTGGTGGTGATTTATTAGGTGGTGCTCTTTATAATTTACTATTTGGTGGAGGACAAGCTGGATTTGGAGAGAGAGCTCCAAAGAGTATATTAAAAAGTAGTGTGAAAGCAGGATTATATACTGGTGGTGAAGCAACCTTTGGTAAATATTTGTTAGGTGAAAAAGGCCCAGAGTATGTTATTGATTCAGATTCATACCGTGGGATTGAAGAAGAAGCTCCCGGATTCTTAGCAGCATTAAATGATGCAGATGCAGGGGAGGTTTCAGAAGTGTTAAGAACTTACGCATCGTATGAGGGGCCTGCTGGAAGAGAGAGATTAGTGCCAGTGCCAGTGCCACAAAAAGAAGAGGTTGGAAAACAAGAGATTATGATCATGGAGTCACCTTCAATGATTGCCTCATCACCTTTTTCACAACATTACAGGAGAGGATAAATGGCAAGAGGAACAAGGGGTAGTGGATTCCCAGAAACAAGTAAATACGAAAACTGCAAAATATCAAAAGCGATTATCACATCTAATCTTGATGAATCGACAGTTGATTTAAGAAAATGTATTGACTGTCAATACTCAGAGAGCATGTTTTCTGACACGATTGAAGTGACGTACTTGATATCAAACTCAGGTGGAACAATAAATGGAAAAAATTTATTAGAGGGACTACCACTGGTAGGAACAGAGGATTTTCTTCTTGCAATCACAGATCCCTTAGATAACACAATTGAAGTAAATTTAAATGTGAACAAGGTAACACCAGTTACAAAAGACACACAAAGAGAAGACGTATTATTAAGTCTAACATCAGAAGAGTTTATCAGAAATGAAGAGAGGACAGCTTCTGTTGTAAAAAGATATGACGGAAAGATATCTGAGAATATTGAAAAGATAATCACTGATAATTTAAAAACAGAGAAAGAGTTGTTTATTCAAGAGACAGCTAATAACTTTAATTTTATTGGTAACACTAGAAAACCATTATATATTATTAATTGGTTGGCAAAAAAATCAGTTCCTAGTGTAGATGGAAAGTTTGGAGACACTGCAGGATACATGTTTTTTGAAAATGCTGATGGATTACATTTTAGATCGATTGATAGTCTTTTTGCACAGGAGCATAGTAAGTCCTATGTGTATGGAGGGCAACCAGAATCCTCTCTCGCTTATGATGGTGAGATTGTAAATCTGTTTCCAGATAATAGATTTGTTGCGAATGAAAAATTAAGAATGGGAATATATAAAACAAGATTAGTAACGTTCAATCCTCTCAATTGTGAGTATAAAATAATTGAGCAAGATGCCTCTGAAACCGAAGAGGGTACAACACATGCTGGTAGAGAACTTCCCTCTATAAACAAAAAGTTTTCTTCAGCAGCGACACGAACTACATACTTCATTAAAGACACAGGAACTCTGCCGACTGGTGATGTAAATGAACAAGTTAAAAAAAATGATCAAGAAATTTTTGAAGTTGAAAGAATTTTAAATCAGGCTGTAAAAAGATATGGTCAATTCACCACAGGCAGTGTTGAGATTGACATTGCTCCTGATTTCACATTAAGAGCAGGACAAACCATATTCATCGACACTTCTTCTGGAGATAATGAAGGTGATCAAGAAACAGATAAACAAATCGGAGGAAAATATTTAATTGCAGCATTAAAACATGTGATAAGACAGGGAAAAGGCCAAACAAGACTTGGATTGATTCGAGACTCTGTAGGTAGAGAAGGAAAACCACACAGTGGTAGCATGGTGAACAAATAATTGTTATAATAATAAATACAAACGTAGGATCAAATTAAACAAATGAAATCAATCGAAGAACACATTCAAAAAGACAAGGAGATCCTTGCCGACCCAAACACTTCTGAACCAATGAGAAGACACACACTCGATGAGTTACATGAACTTGAAGAGTATGTCGATCATCATCACGATGAAATCGAAGCAGGAGATCATCACGATCCCAACGCTTTAGAATTATTCTGTGATATGCACCCTGACGAACCAGAGTGTTTAGTTTACGATGACTAATGGAAAATACATCAGGTCTTTATAATCCCGGTTTTGTTGGGAGTCAGTTTCACTGGTGGTTAGGCCAAATAGCTGACTCCAAAACTTGGCGTGACAATCAACCTAAAAGTCATTTTAAAGATCGAAATGATATACCCGGATGGGGTTACAGATACAAAGTAAGAATCATGGGCATCCATGATGCTGGTGAAGCGATCATTGAGTCTGAACAATTGCCATGGGCGCAAGTCATGTATCCCATCACTGCGGGTGGTGGTCAGGGAGGATCATTTCAAACTCCCGGATTAAAGCAGGGTTGTTTTGTTTTTGGATTTTTTCTTGATGGATCTGATGAGCAAGTCCCCATCATTATGGGGGTGCTTGGTAATAATGCAAAAACTATTATTGGAGAAATATCAAAAGAGGATGGTGATGATAGCACTTTTAAAGCAACGAGTGGTAATGATGATGAGAGTGACCATGCAGATGATAATAAAGCAAGTGAAGAACCATCATCATCCCCTCTAATAGAAGCAACAGATGCATGTAATAAAGATAATTGTGTGGATACTCTTCAAGAAGAAGAAAATTTGAAGGAATCACCGATGGAGTGTGTCAAACATGGTAATAGTTTGACATCCATGCAAACTCACATGGGTAATTTCCAAAAGAAATATCAAAAATTGATGAGTCAATTGAATGACTATGGAACGGCAGCTGCAGCAAAAACAACCATAAACATACCTACTCCGGATACAACTGAAATAAATTCAAAAATAGATGAGTTAATTGAAGAAACATCAAAGTTAAGTGCCGGATCTCTCTTACCATCACTCAATAACACTCAGAGCTTTTTAAGTGAAAAAATAAGTAAGGTAACAGAAACAATAAATGACGCAGCAAGTATCACTGATAGACTAGATAATTTAAAA
>VTLG01013686.1_pt1 | contig 12093 bp, 8 predicted proteins | sample 4694571 | NCBI WGS metagenome assembly VTLG01 (sample SAMN12604809, study PRJNA352737) | marine metagenome | biome: ENVO:00000447; feature: ENVO:00000209|ENVO:00000569|ENVO:01000036; material: ENVO:00002151; isolation source: viral sequences binned using virsorter ... | reverse complement strand
ACGTCTGGAGCTGCATGTGGTACTTCAAATATTATTGTAGACCCACCAGCTCCTCCGTTATTTGTGACTCCTGTGTTGTACTCTGTACCAGCCGAGCCATTGACTGTTGTTTGTATACGAAACGGATGTGCTCCAGAGGAGTTACCGTTTACAAATCTGTATGTTTTACCACGTGTAAGATACAAGGTAGGGTCATTGACCGCCCCGGTCAAGCCCTCTCCTGTAAATGTATAGTGGTTAGTACCGTCTGCTCCTAGTGTGTAGGTATGGTCAAGAGCATCGGCGTGTAGTTTACCAGCTGTAATCTGAGCGTCTGCTATATCAGCTGTTTGCACCTGACCGTCTTTGATACCACCGGTGCTTACTTGTGTTAATGTCATTCTGGTTTAGGATATTTGTCTTTGGTTTCCTTTATCTTCACTTTCCAAGCGTCGATGCCAGAATGGTATATTAAGTCTAGCTGATCGACCACGCTAGGATAGCTTATAGCTCTATCTGATTTGTAACCATTAGCAGCCTGATCTGCAAGAAAAGCTGCTTCTTCTGCCTCTATAGCAGATATTTCTTCTGCTGTTAAAAGGACTTTTTCTCCGTTTACTATTTTAAAATTAGCAGTCATTATCTTTTAATCCCATAAACTGTGTACATATATTCATCAATATTACCTGATGAGAAATAGAAACTTATCCCATTAACATAAGTTGTAGTATCGTTTGAATAATGTGCAACACCACGAGTTGACCAATGAGCAGGGTCGTATCTCAGGTAGTTTGTATCATATTCAATTCTATTATTTTGTCTTCCCAATCCAGCTGGGTCATTTGAAGTTGCAACGTGCATTACTCCATGAAAAAATACATTTTCTTCTGAATTACCACCACAATTTTCCGCTGGCTCTATTTTGTCTGCAGAACCAGACGCTTTATGAATAACGTTATTACTTGGATACATCCGTTCTTTCCAATTAACATAGTTTGAGGCACTTATAGTACCATTGGCAGTCATAAATCTAACATAAAAATTCACATTATCATTAGTAGGCTGCAAAGTTAAAAAGATCTCAAACGCTTTGTATGTAGAAACATCGAGACTACTAATATCTATTGAACTACCACCACTAGAACCGCTTGCAGAAGCTATTTTTACATAATCAGGCAGGGTATTAGTATCAGTTGGTGTTGCAAACGATAATACACCAGAAGCGTTAGTTTTAAGAAACTGACCACTACTACCGTCTGCTGTAGGTAGTGTAAACTCAGCTGCACCGTTTGCAGTATGCTGTATTTTGTTTGTCTGTATTTTACTCATGATAATAAATAAGATTGTTGAATATATCCGTTATCAAACGTAACGCTACCACTACCAGTAGATAACCTAAGACCAGAAACATAATCAGTAGAATTTGTACCTAACTCAAAATAAGCCTGACCTGAATGAGTAGCATCGTAACCGGAGTTAGTACTATTTCCTAATCCTTGAAAATTTATATAATAATTAGTACCATCTGATCCGTTAGTACCTATTCTATAAATATCAATAACACCAAACAAAGTATTACCACCACTTGTATAACCTTGCCATATATTTAAACCATCCGTTTTATCACTATTTCCTTGAACTTGTGTACCTGAACCTCTAGTTGTTGTAGATGCACCTATATAGTTACTATTTTTTATAGTACCATTATTATTAAGTTCTACTTGAATAAAAGGTTGAGACGTACCACTTGTACTTACATATCTAAGTAAATATCTAATATGTGAAGCACCATCTGGTACACCATTTTCAATAACTACGACATTACCATTTAAAGCTGTTTCAGCAGTGTGTACCCAAGTAGCAGTTGGAGCCACAAATCCTAAATTACCAGACCCATCAGTTTTAATAACTTGGTTTGCTGAACCATCAGCTACAGGTAACTTAAATGATATATCAGCGTTACCTGTTGTTGAAGCTGGTGCGTCTAAAGACACTGAACCAGCTGTTGAACCATTTAATTTTATCGTCATTATGTAAGCACCTCCAATAATGTAACTGCACTTGTTTTATCACCATTACTAAAACCAAGGTTTGCAGAGTTTGTAATTAGTTGCCACATCCACTTAAATGTAATTGTATCTCCAACTGAATAAGAAGGGGTGTGTAGATGAGATAAATGAACAGGTAACGAGTCCATTATTGTACCGCTTTCTATATAATTATATGTACCCATATAGTCATAGTCTACTATTTTAGAATAACTACCGCTATTAACCTTTGCAAATAATTCCATATTATATCTATGCTCATTTGTTGAAGTATTGAGAGAAGTAATAAATAAACATTGGTTAACCCAAATTTTACTTGAAGCTTTTGAAGGTACAATACTTACTTCCCAAGTAGTTCCTGATGCACTTAATAAATCTGTTAAAGTTTGGCTAGAAAAGGTATAATTATAATCATTTGTGTAGTGTTCAACTTTACCTATTTCACCACCTACTCCAGTAGTCTTTGCTGATGTTACTGCACTGTCTGCTATTTTTGCTGTGGCTACTGAGTTCGCAGCTAGCATGTCGGTATCTACTATACCGTCTGGTAACCCACCAACAGAAATACCTGTGATAGTACCGTTACCATTTATTTGTATTGCCATATTAAACTATTGTATATGTACTACCCGAAGGTATTGTTAATGTTGCACCACTTGCTACCGTGATCGGCCCTGCACTCATAGCGTTTTTGTTTGTGGTTATTGTGTAGTTGTTAGATATAGTCTGTGAGTTTTCATAGATACATCCGTCAGCTACTGTTGATGCTACACCTGTAAGACTACTACCGTCACCTGTGTAAGATGTCGCACCTAAAGCTCCTGTTGCAGAGTTAAAGGTTAAATTACTACCACTTTTAGGGGCTAGGTCGCCTGTAGCTGCTGTAACAAATACAGGAAAACAAGTTGTGTCTGTTGACTCATCTGCTACTGGTATAGTAGAAGTGTTGATAGAGTTCGTAGATGCTGCTGTGATACGTCCCTGAGCGTCTACAGTAATCGCTGGGATGGCTGTGGCAGAACCATAGCTACCAGCACTTACAGACGTGTCAGCGAGCTTTGCAGCAGTCACTGCATCATTTGCTAGTTTATCTGTGGTAACATTACCATCATTAATTTTTGCTGTAGTTACTGCACCACCAGCTATATTGTCAGATTGAACAGAGCTAGTTGCTAGTTTTGCATCTGTAACTGCGTCGTCTGCAATCTTAGCTGTAGTAACTGCACCAGATGCAATCTTAGCAGCTGTAACTGTACCGTCGCTTGGCGTGCCAATACCTACTGACGCTCCGATCGTGATGATGAAAAAATCAGCACCGCTAGCAGGGGCGGCAGAAAATATAATATCAGCACCAGAAATTGCGAAGCCCTCGCTTGGCTGGCTGGATCCACTGTTAGGTTTCTGAATGACTCCATTGATGCTAACAAGATGTTGCTGTGCAAACTGCCCGGGGTTACTAAGAGTAAATCTGTAAGCACTGTTATTAAATGTTGCACTGCCTCCTCCTGTGCTAGATGAACTAGATAATGTATTTATAAAAAAGTTACCTACTGACTGTGTTTCTTCAAACGCAGAAGTTGATGTATTATAGACGAGTAATTTATTTGTACTAGTATTATAGAATAAATCACCAGCATCGTTATTACTTGAAGGGTTCGACGAGCCAACTCTATATCTTTCGTTAAAGTCATTTATATCACCACTAAGATTTACTAAATCACTTTCTGGAAGTGTTGCTTTGTGATAGTTATAAATCTGTCCAGAGCCAGTTGATGTTACGATAAAACGCACACCACTAGCTACAGTAGAACTATGAAAGTTAGAAGGTATATTGTTTATTGTAACGGTTGTACCATTAAGAGTACGGCCTGTTGTACTTGTACCACTGCCATTTACAACTATGCCAGCTGCGTCTGCTATACTAATAACAGCACCGGACTCTCCTTGTGTGTTAGGAAATGATACCTCGTCAGCTATAGCTACAAAACCACCGACTGTAGAAAGTTGTAAAGCTACGTAGTCGACAACAGCACCAGAAGTTGGTACGTGTGAGTCACTGTCAGTTATTGTAGTTTGTTCACAACCTATCTTACCTATAGTAACTGCATCATCTGCTATCTTAACTGTTGTTACGTTTGCATCTGTAATTTTAGATGTTGTAACAGCATTAGAAGCTAGTTTTGCATCTGTAACGTTTGTGTTAGCAAGCTTTGCTGTAGTAACTTGACTGTCTGCTATATGAGCAGTATCAATAGAACCATCAACATAGTGCTCTGAATTAATAGAGTCATCGGCTATCTTTGCTCCTGTAACTGCGTCTGCTGCAATATCAGCTGTAGCAACTGAAAGATCTGTAATATTAGCACTGTTAACTGCTATATCACTTGGTAGTGTACCACTAGCTAGCTTTGCCATTGTTACAGCATCGTCAGCTATTTTAGCTTCTGTTACTGCGTTGTTATTTATCTTAGCTGTTGTTACATTATTGTCTAATATTTTAGCTGTTGTAACTGCACCGTCTTTTATCTCATGTGTTTGTATTGTTTGATTCTGTTCTTCTTGTATACCAAACAGTATTTGTTTGTGATTATTATTTAAGTCGTCTGCCCTAACTGACGACCCTGCTGTGTATGTAGCCTTTGCAGTATCTACATCTGTTTGACGGAAAATACGTATAGACTGCGGACTAACTGGTATATTGCCTGATGTAAAAACTACATTACCACCACCCGTAGTAGTATAGCTTGTTATATTGTAGTGTGTGCTTGTTGTTTTTACGACACCATCTACTTCTACTTTTACGTCAGACTCTTGTATTGAAGGGAAAGAAAACGGCTTAGTAGCGTTCCCATCCCCAGTATAATCTATGAATGTTGTTGCCATTTATTTGTATATGTTGAGGATGTTTGCGGTATCCGTACGTTTTTGAATACGTGCGATTTCTTTTTCACGTTGTTCAAGTATAACTTTTTGTACACTTTCCTGTTGGCTAATTTTAGACCAAGCTTTTTTACGTGCTGTGTAAAATATTCTTTCTATCATTCTATTGTGATAGTAGTCCTTTACATCAAAGTCACCACGTCTACCAGATTTTATATCATTACGCATCTCTTGTAAAGATGCTAATATCTTTTTATCTTTAGCTAATCTATTTAGTGCTAGCTCTAAGTTTTGATCGCCTATAGCTTTTTGAAACAAGGATCTAACTTCTGGATTGTCAGTAAGTTTTGTACCGTCGGGTGCATAGTATGTCGATGTACGTAAATCGTAACCGCTATTAAATAGTAACTGTCTACCTTCGCTTTGCTCTAAGTTAAGTGTTACAGGACTAATAGCATTATAAGCTCTTGTTAAAAAATCCCAGTCTTTCATAGGCTTACCGTTTAAAATATCATACTTTATAGGTAGTTGACCAGATCCTGCCAATCTTTCAGAAAGTAAGTTTCTGTTTCGTACGGATTGTATAATACCTGAGTTTATTTCACGCATGTATGGTGTAAATAATCTACCAAGTTCGTTACGTAGACCAGCTAGTGGTACTTGATTATTTCCAAGTCCAGCTAGAATACGTGGTATTTGTCCCGGTCTAGCAGCGAATAAATCTACGAATGACTGTATGCCTGCTAGGTATGACTTACTTGTAACAGCTTGTGCTACAACAAGAGATATTTTACCTAACTGATTTTCTGTCCACTCTTCACCCATAAGCTCACTTGCGTCACCTACGTCAGCGATTGTAGACATAATAAGGTTAAATGGTTCAAAGTTGTCATAACCTATACGTACGTCACCTAGTTTAATTGTTCTAGGCTCCCACTTACCATCTATCCAAACCTGTCTTTTTTGCCTGTCAACTGGGCCATTACCGTTAAGATCACCACGCATCCAAGCGTTAACTGCCATCATAACTACACCAGAGCCTATCGCCAATCGGCCTGTTTGTAAAGCTCTAGCGTTAGCAAGTTCTTCTGCTGTATAGATACCATACTTGTTTACACTAGATAAGTCAGCTGGGTTTGCAAATGCTATGTCATTAAACTCTTTGACTAAGAAGTTAAAACCGGGTGTATACTTACCTGTAAGAGCAAGACCGTTTACACCTGTTCTAGCAAACAAAAAGAATGGTTTGGCTAGAGGCGCAGCACTAAATACATCGTTTAGACCTTTTGCAAAGCCTGTAAGATCTTGTGTTAGTGTTACTTCTTTACGTCCAAACTTTGTAGCTTCGTCAATAATATTACCATCTTTGTCAAACACTTGTGCATAAAAATCATCTTCGTATGCTTTCATTAAGTCTTTGTTTATTTCTGGTAGCTTGATGCCATCAACACTTTGCATTTCTAAGACTCTACGCATTGCTTTTTCACGCATCTTAGCACGGCCAAGTATATAACCAAACGCATCGTCAGTTGCAGCCATAATCTTAGTAGAGTATGTAAACAAGTTAGTATTGTTAGCTTGTCTAGCAATGTTAGCCAAACGATATGCAGCTACTTCGCCAGCATCAGCTCTACCACTATCTTCTGCCCAACGACGTAGTATCTCCCAGTTATCATCTGCCTGTGTATATTCTGAAAAACGTGTTTTGATTGTACGTATATCACCTTTCCAGTATGAGTTTAGTTTTTCTCTAAACAATGTGAAAGACTCAGGTATCGCTTCTAGCATGCCATTGACAGCAGCTAGGCTACTTCTAAGTGTAGCAGCATCACCCTCAAATGGGAAACGTAGAGCTGCTCCTAATGCTGAAGCTAGTGGTCGTAAGAACGTTGCAGTAGATGTACCCATGATTGCTCGAACTGGTGTTTTAGGGCCTGATAAAATACTATGACTCATCACACCTTCTAGTTCACGGATTAGTGCACCTGTTCTAGCTGGGCCGTCTGGTGCTAATGAACCACCTTTAAGTATTGTACGTGCCCATCTATCAAAGTCTTCAAGAGTATTAACATCTTTCATCATAGAAAAAGCTTCAAACAACGCTTGAAGTAAGTTATCGTCAGGATCATCTTTTGCTATCTTCAGTACAGACATAATAGAGTCTTTTGTATCTTGCATTTCTGCTGTAATAACTTCGTCTACTATCTGTGATTTTGGTTGTTTACCAGCTTGTAGCTGCCTAAATGCGTCTGATTTTAAGAATCTAGCTTTTTTAGTCTGATACAAAGCTGTTAACATTGTATCTGCAACTTGCTTGGCTGGGCCATCTATGTCGTCTAGATCTACTAGATCTGCTATTTCACGTCCAGCTGTACCTAGATCTCGTAACTGCTTAAGTAAAGAACCGACAACTAAGTCACCTATAACAACATTCTTAGATGTCCATATTTCTATACCATCAACAACGTCAGGTTGAGCTTCTAGTAACTCTTTTAGATACTGTTGTGGTGACATCTCTATGGCATTTCTACCCTGTGTTATACGTTGATGACCTTCAATAGCTTCTTTCCATCTAGATGCAAGCTTAGGTATGCTGCCTTTTACAGCATCAAGTTCTGCTTTGAATTTTGTATCACTCATCAAGCCACGCATAATACGTTCTACTTGTGCTTCATCTGTAGCACCTTCCATAGCAATACGTTCACGTTCGTATGGTGTTGTTACAGAACCAGTAGATCCTTCTTCTGAACCCCATTCTTTACGAGTACGAGATAACTGTTCACGAGCTTTCTGTGGTGATACCTCGGTTATGTGTGCCCCTTGGTGTGGTTGAGATATAGGTGCATTTTTATCTGCTCTAAACTCAACTTCTCCACGTCTTAGCTGTGCTAGTCCGTTTTGTACTGTTGCCTGTTTTAGATTTTTGTTTCTGTCTTGTATTTGTTTTACAACGTTTTTACCACCTCTTCCAAGTGTGTAAGCAAAACCGTCAAAGAATAGACCTATGCCCATACCTTCAACAATGTTTTTCATCTTCATCACAACTGGGTGGTCTGTATCTTTTGTAGATATAGGGGTGTCCATCCAACCATAGCGATCACGTAAAGCACCAAGAGCGTTTTGCTCATCTGACTCTTTAGATACTAGATCTGATACAGCTCCAACAGCCATACCTCTTACAACATTACCTTTAGCTAGTGCTATAAGACCGGCAGGTATAGTTACTATGCCTGTAGCTGCCGCAGCTTTTGCAGTTAGTATTGTACCAGCTGCTAGAGATCCAAAGTGTACTAGGCCTCTAAGCTGTTTACCCCACCATGTTTTTGTTTCGATTGGATTATCATAACCACCAAAGGGTGTAAAGTCTGGCTTGTATGCACCAGTTTCTTCCCTTTGTTTTTGCATCTCCCCACTAAAAGCATCTACTGTACGTTCTGGAAACGTAGCTATAGATGACGCAGTGTCTTGTAAACCACCAGATAAAATAGACTGACCCTCTTTGATGAGTGCCTTAGCACCCCATGTTTCGGAGTTGCGTGGATCAGCCTGTGTGTCAACGGCTTGTTGTTCAACCTGAGCTTGCTCGGTTTTTGCCTGTTCTTCTGCTATTATCTGGGAGCGATATTCATCTGATATTTCTTGAGCTACTTCAGCTATCTCATCTATATCAGTGTCTATCGTGTATTCTCCTGAGTTCATTAAATTGTTAATCCTCCAAAGTCATTCTCGACATAATCTTTAATTAGTCCATCAAAGAATTTTTCTGTGTTGGTAGTTGGTTTTCTTACTTTATCTAGAATTATCTCGTTTATATCGCCTTGTAAATTTTGAAACTGATTGTTTGTCATACCTCTAAGGTTAGGAAAGAACTGTAATACCTGTGTTCTTTCTGTATCAGATAGGTTAGTTAATCTACGCCAGTCTTTATCAGCATCAACCATAGCACCCATAATACCATTACTCTTATTAGCTTGTATTCTCATCAAACCAAAGACCATAGCATTTTGAGTCTGTTCATCCATCACGCCATCAACTCTAATACCACCAGCTTCTACAACTTCTATAAGTTCTTGTGCACTAATCTTGTACATACCAAAATCAGTCGCACCCGCCTTAGCTTTTCTGTATGCGTCTGCAACTGTCATTTCTTCTAGTTTGACTTTTGGTTTTGTAAATGGATTGCTGTTTGGATCTTTATAGTAGTCTGCATTATCTGTGACTTTAAGAGAGTTGAGCATCTTAGTTTCTATCTCTGTATTGTCATCGTTGTTAAGCAAGTTAAGATTTTTAGTTTGATTTTTACGTAAATACAAATAACGCTGTTCCTCTTCTGTTAGATCAAAAAATGTTTCTGGATTCTTCATGTTGCTAGTGTCACCCGGGAACATAGCTTTATATCTTGCAATAGCATACTCATGCGGCATTACATTTGTACCATGAGTAACACTTCTAAAATACTGTGGAAACGGTGTTTTAAAACCACTTTCATAGTAATCATATAACTGATCTAATGCACGTTTCTCGTCAAGAGATACAAACTCTTTCTGATTCATGGTAGCGTCTACACCGTTTTCTTTTACAAAATTTCTATCGTTTGCTATATCTATAGCTAATGTAGGTCTGGTAATATCTACTTTACTTTTGTATCCTCCATTTACTAGCTTATCTAGAACTGCCGGATACTCTAACTGTAGTGCAGCTTCAAGTGTTAAACTTTGATCGCCTTCCATACGTTTATTAACTTTTTCAGTTAAGTCATACTCAGCAGACTTTACCTCTAAGTTTTTCTGTAGGCTAGTAAGTTCTAGAGTTGGGTTGTTCCCTGCTTTTCTTATTGCGTTTTTAAAATCACCTTCTACATCTACAATATCAAATATTTTATTTGCTTTGCCTACTTTACCAGAATATGATCCAGTGCCTGCACCAGAAGTCTCATCATTTAAGAAATGACTTGGTAGTGGTAATGTAGGATCTAAACCTTTAGATAATAACTCTCTACGATATTTAGCTTCCTCTTCAGCAAGAGCCATAGTAAACTCTTCATCCGATAAATCTTGTAATCGTAACTGTCGTACTCTTTCTTGAGAAGTTGTGTTTAGAGTCTTAAGTACTTTATCATCAGCAAGAGCCATCTCACTTTGTATACGTGTAAGATAAGCTGTATTACCATCTATCTCTCCTTGACTACCTATACCAGAATTGATATAACCTTTGACTGTAGCACCAGTAGACTTGTTAACAAACTCTGCTTCATTCATAAAGAAGCTGACACCACCAGATTCTAGTTGGTATCTTTTTTCATACATTGTTTCAATTATGAAATCTAAAGCTTGTTTAGGCTTTGCGAATCCCATCTTGTTTTGAACAAGTTGTATAAGACCTACCTCTTCATCGTCATAGATTCCATCATAGTTTCCACTTGCATCTTTAGAGTTAATTGTACCTATGACAAAGTTTTGTGCTTCTCTCTTTCTATTGACTTGCAGATTGTTAAAACTAACTCTGTCCCATCTGTCTAACGCTTTTTCTTTGGCTTTTCTGAGAGCTGGAAATAGACGCTTATTAAAGTATCTACGCATCTCTCTACCATTTATATTAAGACCTTTTGCATCTGCATCCATAAGATACTTAGTAACAACGTCTTCAATACTATTATCTATACTGGTTACAGCTTCGCCTCTGGTAGCTAAATTATATACGTTATTTTTATTAAGTATACTATTTAAAGCACTTATTGCAAAGTCATCATACTTCTGTTTAAATTCAATATTATCTAATTGTTCTACATCAGGCATGAATGTCATTTTTAACAGTTCAAGAGCTTTAGGATCGTCTCCAGCAAACTCTGCTAATGCAGCTTGCTTTTGAGCATCATTCATGTCAAGCATTTTTTCTTGAAGCTCTAAAAAGTCTTCTTTTCTATCGTCATAAAGCTTGTTACTATACTGTAATAATTCACGTGCTTCTCTGTTTTTTTCACGTGCTACTTGAAACTCACTTACTTTTCCTACAAGTTGATTTAAGGAACTAAGGTTGTCAAAAAAGTTTTTTGATTTGAGTTCTTCTATATCGCCCAGTTCCTTGAAGAATCTTTCTTGGTCTTTTATGTTTTCGTCAATCTGATTGTTGACGGCCTCTTCCATATTAGCTTCGGTAGAGGTGTAGTTACTAACCGATATGTCAGGAATCCTGTCCCTTTCAGTACCGATTAGATTAGAAAATGATGATGACATTATAATGTTGTTCCAAAGATGTTTTTACCGCCACCGACATTAGTTCCCATTATACCTGTAACTCCAGATGCAATGCCGACTACTTGGCTAGCAATCTGTAAAGCACCACCGAGTCTGTTTGTTGGAGGCATCATAACTGGTGCACCATACTCAGGTCTAACACCAAGAGCTTCACGTGCTCGTGCTTGTGCAGCTCCATACTTACGTATTGCAGCTTGTTGTGAATATGCTTGGTTACGTCCCAGTACGTTTTGTATTGTAGATTCTACTTCTGCATTTTTTTGAAGTAGAGCTTGATATTTTAATTTTCCAAATCGTCTACTACGCCCGCCTTCGTTTACTCCCATTGTAGAGAAATAAGCTCTGGTAGCATCTTCGACTCTTTTTCTACCTTTTCCTAAGGTAGCTACAGCTTGTGCATAAGCGTCACTTTGATCTCGTGATAAACCTATGACATTCTGTTGTTGTGTTCTTGCGAGGGTTGTCTCTCTGTTAAAAAACTTGAGTCCCTCAGAGGCATATCGGGCATCTTTAGCAGCAGCTTGTGCTTTAGCTTGTGCCCTTGCCCCTGCATTAGCGTCTACGCACACGGCAAAATTCAATAAATGTTATATTATTCGGCCCATGTTTTAACTTACGTAAAAACTTGAAGCCAAGAAACTTTAGCAGTTTTAAATGTGCCTTGTTTCTACTGTCAACTATATTCCAGAGGAGGGGCTCAGGACGGCTATCGACATACCGTTTGGCCTCTCTTGCAAATGTAATTGGGTATCGGTGTATATCAGGAGTGCAAAGCATCCATATATCACCTTCTTCTCCTACTCCCGCCATGCCAGCAGTCTTGCCGTCAGGCACTGTAAAATACACGTAGGAGGGGTTGTGAGCCATGATAGAGGGTAAGAGGGCTGATGGTATCCCATGGCCTTCTTCGACCTCTCTACGGTCATCTGAGC
>VTLG01010150.1_pt1 | contig 12093 bp, 17 predicted proteins | sample 4694571 | NCBI WGS metagenome assembly VTLG01 (sample SAMN12604809, study PRJNA352737) | marine metagenome | biome: ENVO:00000447; feature: ENVO:00000209|ENVO:00000569|ENVO:01000036; material: ENVO:00002151; isolation source: viral sequences binned using virsorter ... | reverse complement strand
ATGATTGGGCTGGCTCGTGGGCTGATGTTTCTGCGGCTACCAGTAGTGCAGAAATTGGTGGTTGGGCGAAGCAACGACTCCGGTTTGAGGATTCAGATATCCGGGCTAGTGAAAGAGAGTCGATTGTTCGGGGCGCTGCTGAATCCATCAATAAGCAGGGTTTGAGTGCTAGTACTATTTGGGAGAATCTGGATAGGTTGCGTGCGCGGGAAGATTTGTTCCGTGAAAACATTGATGAGCAGATCAATGTTAGAATTACTGAAGAAGGATTGGCTGGTCAGTTTGGCTTGGATAAGACTTCGGAAGAGTTGCTTGCTAGACGGGCTGAAGCCCGTGCTGCTAAGTTTGGTGGTGCAGGTGGCGCATTGATATCTGGTGGGTCTACAGGATTTGGAGCGGCTAATGCCTAAGGTCGGTAAGAAGAAGTTTGCTTACACGAAGAAGGGCAAGGCTGCTGCTAAAAAGCACGCTAAGAAAACAGGGAAGAAGGTACGAAGTGGTTACTAAAGACGTTATCGAACGGGTAGTTGCTACCTTTGTTCAGGCATTTCTAGGTATCTTTGTTGTCGGTGGAGACATCGGTAACGTCAAGGCTGCTGCTTTGGCTGGTGCTACGGCTGCGTTGAGTCTTGTCAAGGGCGTAGTTGCTTCTCGCTTTGGCGATAAGTCGGCTTCAGTTGTGTCGTAATGTCTGATGTAGTCGCTGATCTTAAACAGGTAAAGATCTCAAGGATCACCCTTGGTCTTATCCTGTCGGTGGCTATCACCAGTGGTGTCGTCGTGTGGAATGCTGCTCAGGTAGCAGGACGTATCGATGATCTAGAGAAGACCGTGACTGTTATCGAACAGAACACGGGTACCGATAGTGCTGTGCTTGCGCGCCTTGCCTCCATTGAAGAAGGAGTCAGCACTAATGCTGATGCCTTGGAGAACATGCGTCTTGCTCGTGTGGAAGACACTAGAAACTTTGCTTCCAGCACAATGGTGGAGATTATTGTCGGTGATATGGAGAGTATTAAACTCCAGATGGAATCGGTTCTGGATATTGTAGAGAGTGGTATCGATGAGTTTGATCAGATCTACGAGCGTATCAATTCTCTAGAATATCGTGTCGATCTGAATGAGGAAGCGTGCCGTACCAAGGCTTGGTGCGAAAAGTTCTACGATGACTAGGGTTGGTTGGCCCGGTCTTGTTCTAGTAGATGGCGAATGGATTCCCTATTACGACAGGGAAGAGATGTTGGGGGAACGCCCTCCTTTAGATTCATTGGTTGACTTGGAAAATCCTGATGTCTGTGAGTCTTGCCAATAGCGTTACAGTCGTGCTACAATTTACATGTAGGCCGCTGTGCGCTCTTTCGGGCCGGTGAGTGCTTATCCCATCTTGGACGCCCACGCCCTTGATGAGTAGTTAAGTGGAGACAGAACCGGAGTGTGACGACCGGGGACGTTTTTATTTAGTCATCTACCGCACGGTTCCTCCGACTGTGTGCGATTAGGCAGGAGAGACATCATGGCAGAAGATCAGGAATACGGTGGGATCAAGGAGTTGCGTGACGCCGCTGACCGTGGCAAAAAGGCATCTCAGGAACTTGATCAGATGAAACGCGAGATGGCGTTTCTGAAGGCCGGAGTTGATACTGATAGCAAGGCAGGACAGTTATTGTTCAAGGCTTACGATGGGGATCTGGATACAGATCTCATCAAGGCAGAGGCAGAGGAACTAGGCATCCTTAAAGATGCTGCTCCACCGCCACCGCCTGAGCCAGAGAATTCTGAGGCCGATGTGCGTGTTGCACAGGAGCGTCGGGATCTTGCTGCGGATCAAATCGCACCTGAGAATCAGACAGAAAGCCCATACGACGTAGGCCATCGCCAGTTTCAGGAGATGTTGGATGCGGGTCGTCCGAAGGAAGACTCAGCAGCCCGATTTATCCATACGGTGTTGGAGGCAGCGAGTGGGGATAATCCTGATTCTAGGGTAATTTCTGGTTAGTAATGCCTACATACGTTTACGAGTGTTCTGAGTGCATGGCTCTTTACGAGCGTGTACAGAGTATGCGTGAAGACGCGGACACGGTTTGTGTGGAGTGCGGAGAGGATGCTGCAAAGCGGATTCTTCAATCGCCAGCGACTACGGCTGCGGCTACACCATCGGTAAAGAACAAGGTGCCACCGCCTCAAGCAGATCCTGCTTGGGAACGAGGTATCAAAGGAGAACATAGGCGGGACGGCTCGTTCGTTCCGTATCTGGACTCTGAAGGTAAACATATTGGTGTCAAGAAATGGGCCGATAATCGCACTAAGTACGAGAGATTGTTGCGAGACAGAAAGAACCAATCCACTTAATTACTTAGGAGCGTGAAATTGTGGCTATCGTAGGCTACTCAGGCAAGGTCACTAGTTATGATCTAGCCGTCGGCGTCAAGATCAACATGGACGAGGCGATCTACATGATCTCGCCTGTTGATTCGCCATTTATCAACGGCATTGGAACGGACGGGCGACAGTTGCTCGGCAGTTCTGGTGTCGATCAGACCACCTTCAAATGGATGGACGAACAACTCTTGCTACCGCGCGCAAAGGTAGATGTTGCGAACGGTGCAACGGGTACGAGTCTTACCAGTGTGGAGGTATCAGTAGCGGATTCATACAAGTTTCAGGTCGGTGACCTGATTACCACTATGGATCGAAGTCACGCCCAGCACGCTGCGGTTCTCAGGATCACTGAGGTCGTTACTGCTACGGGCGTTTTGGAATGTGCTGGTTGGGCAAACCACGCAGCGCAGACTGCTACCTCAACAGACGACACTGTTGTCTGTCTTGGTACAGCACTTACTGAGGGTTCCGATCCCGGTACCGCACGGTCAGCCGACCGGACGATCCGCTCAAACTACACTCAGATTTTCGGGCCGACACCCGTTAACATGACTCGTACTGAGCAGCAGATCACCCGTTACGGCGTGACTGACGAGTTTGCCAAGCAGTTGTATGGCAGGACTATTGAAAACGTCATCACCCGTGAGCAGGCTTTCCTTTACGGCCAGCCTGTTGACGATACTTCAGGCAAGCGTCGGTCAACTGGTGGGTTGAACTACTTCATCACCAGTAATACCGATGCTACGACAACCCTAACCTTGGCTTCACTTGAATCCTTGATGCAGAGTTGTTACAACGCAGGCGGGGTGCCTGATCTTTTGATGGCTAACCCCACTTCGTTGGCAACGCTGAATGCTATATCCAGCAACGACCGGGTGCGTACCGTCATTGACGATCCGCGCCGTGGCCGGGTGCCCGTTACCTCTGTGTTCCACGAGTTTGGTGAGACACAGATCGTGCGGAACCGCTGGATTGACAAGGGTACTGCCTTCATCGTTAAGAAGGACGGTATTCAGCGCCGTGTTATCCAGCCTCTCGTTGTTGAGGCGCTTGCAAAGACTGGCGACAGTGACAAGGTGCAGATTGTCTGTGAGGAAGGCCTTCAGGTGAAGGGCGAACAGCACATGGGCAAGTGGACTACGCTCACCGGTTACACTGGTGCGGACGCAGGCTACTAATATCTAGTCGGATTAGTTGGAGGGCAGGGGTGCCCCTACCCCTGTCCTCCGCTAGTCGCTAGTATCTGACGTATGTCTACCGTTGGTGATGCCGTAATTCGTACAAAGCGATTGCTTAATAGCAATACACGTACCGAATTGGATGCGATTCATACAGGAATTACTGCTACTGCTACTACTATTAAATTGAAGTATCAGACGGATGGTATCCGTGCTGGATCTTACATTTCGGTAGGTGATAACACCCAAGGGTATGAAACTATGTATGTTCATGCCCGTAATGGTGAGTATGCAACTGTTCAGCGTGGCGTAGATGGCAGCACAGCAGTCGCATTTACTGGGGATGTCGATGATGCGGCTGTAGTTGATACGGCTATTGAAGTTGAGCCACGTTTCACGGGGCATCAGATCCTTGAAGCAGTACGTGACGCCATCCGTGGGTTGCCTGCTAATCTATATGGAGTATCGACTATCAGCCCGTCGGTCAGCAGTTCTGAGGATCTTGCGATCAACTATGACTTCTCTTCTACAGGGTTTCTTCATGTTATTCAGGCGCTCCGAACGCCACGCAGCGACACGGACAGGTGGGTCCGTGCCAATGTCAAGGTGTACAAGAATTCGAACACGACAGATTTCGCCAACGGTTATGCCATTGTGGTACAGGAACCGTTGGAGAAGGCGGTCACTCTCCAAATAACGTATGCCCATCCGCTTGTAACAGGAACGCTAGACTTGGATACTCTTCTTGAATCCACTGTGAAAATGAATGCTCAGATGCAAGATATTCCGTCATTAGGAGCAGCAGCACATCTTCTAATGGGGGAAGAAAGTCTTCGTCTTGATCCCCATGCTGCCGGGACATCTCGTATTGACGCAGCCGTTGCTCCCGGTGATCGCGCAAGGTACTCATTGGTACTACAGTCGCAGTATGACCGTCGGGTAAGTCAAGAGGCTCGTCGCCTGATGGCTGAATACGGTGTGAGGATGGATGGCGTGATCTCGTCTGGCTTTCCGACCAGTGTTCGTCGTTAGTCAATGTCTTTGCACCAGTCAGTCCGTGACTCTTTACCTATTCGTTTAGGTAATCGTAAATATAATATAGATCTGTCACGGTTTGCGCGTGCAACTGTAGATCCAATCCGGCAGGGCTTCGATACTCAGGGTACGCCGGGTGAACAGACGCTCAATCAGGCTGGGGTGTGGAAGCGAACCCGTACCGACTGGGAGTTCGGGGCTGGTCAGCGTGAGGCTGACATGCTTGAGTCAGAGCAACGCAAGTTCTTTGCCAGTACGGGTATCAACCCGTGGGTGAAGGGCGAGTTATCTCTTCATAAGACCACATCATTGGCACGGGCTAGTAGCAACACGAATCTTTATCTCGCTACCGCCACGAGTGGTGGCACAGCCTACGCCTATCTTGCGGATGGATCTGATGTAATCGCTTCCAGCAATAACTTTGCGGCTGTTACGACGATCTCTAACCCCGCCGCCGGGGTCGTGCTGGGCCTTGCGAGCGATGGCACGAACATATACGTGGCGGGTACAAGTGGAGAGGTTCAGAAAATAACGGGTACAAGTGTCTCTGGTACTGGCACAGGCAACGTCTGGACGATGAGTGGGATGACCGCAGGCGACGGAATATGGGTCGCAAACGGTTACCTAATTGCTTCAGACGGGCCACGGCTAACGGTACTTCCTTCAGATGCGGATGAATCAACCGCCAATGATATAACCTCTGCGTCGTTTTCTCAGGTTGATACTTGGTCATCGGTCATAGGTACACCGACTGGTATCTATGCGGCAGGCAACCGTGGCAACCGGGGCCGTATCTACCACATAGGTATCAACGATTCAACAGGTTCGCTACGCGCACCAGTTATCGCAGCGGAACTACCTCAAGGCGAAACGATTAACGTACTGACTGAATACAGTGGTCTGCTCTGCCTCGGTACCTCCAAGGGTATTCGGCTGGCGCAGATGTCGTTGACTACAGGCAACACGTTCGGTGGATCGGCAACAGGTTTCATCCAGTACGGGCCACGCATCGATATTACCAACGGTGTAGAGGTATTCGATTCGCAAGGTGAGTTCATCTGGTTCGGGTGGAAGAACTATGACTCACCATTCGATGCGACTACACGCTCCGGCCTTGGGCGTTTGTCATTGAAGGAATTAACTGGCCCACTTGTTCCTGCCTATGCCAGCGATCTGATGGTTACAAGTAAGACTGCTGCGGTACAGGGTGTGGTTCTGGATGATGGGACGCGCCTGTTTACGATCAGTGGTTCCGGCGTGTACAAGGAACATGCAAGCAATTATGAAAGTACCGGGTCGATAGACGAGGGTAGATTCAGGTGGGGTACCACAGAGTTGAAGGCCGGTGTGTCTGTCGATGTCAGGCACAGCAAGTTACTTGCCAGTCAGTCCGTCAAGATTGAGATCACTGACGACACGGGTGGTTCCTACTACACGACTTCGGAACTAGATGATTCCTACACGCCCGGTATCAAAGCGGTACAGGTTGCATCTCAGAAAGATCCAACCGACTACGGCTTGACTGCCGCAGACCTACAGTACGTCAGCACCGTGTCATCTGTGACAGGCGAATACATCACCCCTGTCGTGACGCTGGCTGGGCCGGGTACAAGTACCCCAACGATGTACCGGTGGACAGTGAGAGCCGTCCCCATGCCGTTCGTAGCGGAGATAATTCAACTACCTATCATCCTCACTACGCAGACTCAACATGGAAACCGTGACGTTTACCAAGATACTTACGATGACTACCAGTACGTCAGGTCGCTGCTGGAGGATCGGTCATTGGCTACGTTCGAGATGGGTGACGAGTCCCGAACGGTGCATGTGTCAGGTGTTTCATATGAGGCTGGTTCGATCAACAAGTGGTCTGATGACAACGGCTGGTTGGAAGGCGTGCTGACGGTAACGATCATTACTGTTCAGGGTGATTGAAATGATTGAACGTATTAAGGCAGCGCAACCACAAACTTATTTGACTGGCACGTTTCTTGGATGTCTAACTGCTATGACCAACGGTGATGTATCTGCCATCACTGGAGATCATTGGTCTAATGCGTTTAGATCTGGTTTGATGACAGCCGCAGTAGCGACGGTACTTGCAGCAGTTGGGCTTCGTGTCAACAAATGGACACGAGCCTTGTTGTGTGGTGTAGCAACATTCAGTATAGAAATGGCTGCACAATCACCTACATATGGTATGTCACGAGCCGACATTGCCCAGACTTCCTTAATCGCAGCAGGAATAGCAGTCGTTCTTGCTTTCGTAACAGGACATTTATTTGAGAAACTTCTTGATAAGTGAAAGTTTGGATAGATCAAGACTTATGTACCGGTGATGGAATCTGTACTGAGATCTGTCCGTCGTTGTTTGACATGCATGAGGACGGTTTGGCGTATGTCAAGGAAGCGGAGTGGCCGACTCTTTACGGACCCGATGGTTCCCCGAAGGGTGAACCTGCCTTACAAATGGCACAAGGACAGGCAGTAGTACCTGAAGTAGATATCGATGCTGCTATTGAAGCGGCTGAAGAATGCCCCGGCGAATGCATCTTCCTTGAGGTTGACTAGAATATGTTAGGATAGTAACGCCATGATTCCCATAACAAGTAAACGGGTAGACCTCTCATTGCTACATCCCAAATTCTTAGAGCGGCTTGAACTGTTCTTTGGAGATGGACGAGTATCAGGGAAGGTAGCGGTCGTATCAGGCTGCCGTTCATATGCCGATCAGAAATACCTGTACGATAAGTACCGTGCTGGACGAGGCAACCTTGCAGCCAATCCAGATTGGAAACGACCGGGCGGTTTCTTCTACGGTTCATTCCATCAGGAGCAACCCGACGGCTACTCGTATGCTGTCGATCTTCGCATTATTGGCCGCATTGACCGTGCCACTGTTACCAGTGTCGCCAGACGATACGGCTTTCGACCTACTGTCAAGGGAGAATGGTGGCATTTCCAGCCACGCAATGAAGACGGATGGTTCCCATCAACATCCTTTCCCGATGACGATAAACCTGAGCCTGTCATGGATTGGGCTGGGTTACTTGCCTTCATCGCAGAGATCGGCAAGAAGATCGGGCAATGGCCGATTAAACGTGGGAGCAGAGGGACTGAGGTACGTGTCGTACAACAACGACTCAACGCGCTAGACTTTCCATGCGGAATAGCGGACGGAATCTTTGGTAGGAAAACCACAAGGGCTGTGATGCAACTACAAAGGGCAACTCTTCTCCCTTCTAATGGGATAGTGGACGGTCATATATGGACTGCCATGTGGAATCCACAGGTACCGCGTGGCCTCTGACATATCGTTAGCGGACTTCGCTGACCGGCCTCAACAGGCAAAAGCATGGATCGACAACTTGCCTGATGATGTGTTCAACCAAGTATGGGATGCGCGACAGAATAGTTCTATTGGAAAACAAACTGTTGCCCTCTGGTTGCAGTCAATTGGCTATACCGATGCAACATGCGGCAGAGTAGAAACGGTGTTGGCTCGTGAGCGACGATAAGTTATTAAACGAATTCGCTATAGAAGGCGAAACTATCCAAGAGATCACCAGCCTTTCCCGCAATCTGGGAAAGATCCGTACCGAACGAGATGTTCTCAAAGCGCAGATCAAAGAACTTGAATCAGAACTAGAACAGGCAGAAAAGAGAGGCCAACTACTTACAGGTCTAAGAGAATCCACACACAAACCACCGGTCTGGCTTACTAAGAAAGGTAAGAAAGACAGCGGCGTCGTGTGCACAATCCTCTCCGACACCCACTTTGATGAAGTAGTCCGGCCAGAAGAAATACAAAACCGCAACGAATACAATAGAGAGATCGCAGTCGAACGACTGGAAACCTACTTCCAGAAGATCATTCTGTTGACAAGCGACTACATCACAGGTATGCGATACGAGGGATGCGTATTGTTCCTTGGTGGCGACATCTTCTCCGGTGACATCCACGAAGAACTAACTGAAACAAACGAAGACACGATGCTTGGATCGGTTGTTTTCTGGACAGAACAGATAGCAGCAGGTATCAACCTTCTAGCCAAACATTTCAACTATGTACACATACCGTGTGTAGTAGGTAATCATGGTCGGCGCAGCCGCAAGCCAAGACACAAGTTACGGGTACGAGATAACTTCGATTGGTTCCTATCTCAGAACCTTGAGCAACAATTTAGAGATAACAAGAAGGTTACGTTCGACATAGCCACCGGCGCTGACCTGATGGTAGACGTACAAGACACCACTTATCTACTCACTCACGGTGACCAAGCCAGAGGTGGTGGCGGTATCGGTGGTATCTGGCCTCCACTTATGCGTCTGGTTGCACGCAAACGCAACAACGTAGACTTTGATTATATGGTACTAGGGCATTTTCATCAGTTGATCATGGCTCCGTCGTCTGGATTCCTACTGAACGGTAGCCTCAAAGGATACGACGAGTATGCTGCCATAGGTAACTTTGCTTTCGAAGCGCCTCAACAGGCGCTATGGATCAATGTTCCTGAGAAGGGGATTCTTTGGCAGACAAGTATTCTGGTGGAGTAAGTTCTTCTTCAATCTCTACAGGCATTGGTTCATATGTACTTGAAGAAGAAAGTTCCATCTGCTTCACCATCCACGTTAGAACCTCTTCAAGTTTTCTCATCTAAACCTTCTGCCTCACACATCGGGCACTCGCCGTCATACTTATCTGGATGTAACAACTTGGTGTCTACATGTGCGTTGCAGTTCCAACACCTCACATAATTACGGCGACGTTCACTACTCATTCAACTCACCAAGGTCATAGGTAATCAGACGATCAAACTTCGCTTCGTCCCACAACTTCTTAGTCAATCCATTCTCACCAGTATCCAACATGAAATGCAGCAGGAAAGAAGCAGACCCTATGATCTCCAACTTCCAAGTCCTACTCTCAGGATCAAGCATAAGATTTGCACAATCCTCAAATTCTATTTCTTCATCCATCAGATTAAACCCCGCTCCTTAGCAATCTCGTGCAACCGTGCTGCCTCGGCAGACCAATCAACCTTTGCCGTCGATCTACGCTTCACTAATAGCAGATCATAGTTGGCTTCACCTATCTGGTCGATAGTGAACTGACCGAATTCAACAGGATTGTCAGTAAAATACATATGACATGACGCACACAAACAGAACGCATTGTCCAAATCAGTACGAGTCCATGAATACTTACGACTAATAATATGTGCACATTGCAACGCTTCAGTAGCAGCACACTTCATGCATCTACCAAAGTCTCTGGTAATCAACGCATGTAAACGTGTCGCCTTACCCTTGTCACCCGTCCCATAAATGTTAGCCATCTAGGCTGGAATAAACTTTGGTGGTGGATTCGGATTCTTCTTCACCGATACTCCTGCTGGTGGTGTATCCCACCCCTCAACCTCCTGCACTATCTCAGCATCAACAATAACAGTATCCGCTGCTTCAAGTTCAGGAGCCGCAACAGCCTGCTGCAACGAACCAACCTTCGCTTCACCAGAAAGAATCTCCATCGGACTCGTATCCATAGCCAGACGAGGCACAACGAAATGCTTAGTCTGACCACCCGATACACGGGATCGATGCTCAAGAACTAAACGTCCTTCCATCAACCCCATAGTCTGCATCTGCTGAAGCATGGTCGCCATCGAAGGCATTTCATTCGCAGCATTCCATCCTTTAGACTCCAGCCTCCACACCCCACCGAACTTGATCTCAGGAAGGATCACATTCAATCGTGTATACGGAGAACACTTCTGCTGCCCCTGCTCCTGCTGACATAGACATGGTTCGATGTCTGTGTCCATGCCATCTGGAGTCTTCAAGGGAATGGAGACAGTCACTCCATCGCAACGGCGAAGACATCCTCCCCCTGACCATTGCTCATACCAAACATCAATGCTGTTCGGAGGCAGAAACACTCTGATATCAGAAGTACCAGTGATTACTTCCCATTGTTGTTGCTTACTACGGGGTGGCATCCACTTACCTACCACTCCACCATAGATGTCAGCAATCTGACAGATCGCATGATGATCAGCGGAAGTAAACCTGAACGTGTCAAGTGCTTTCATTGCACGCTCAGTTTTAACCCCCAACCTGATACGTCCTTGTTCAGGGACACGACCAAGGTTACGTAGTGGTGTAACTTCCTTCATTTATCCTGCTCCTTGTTTCGCAAGAATCGCTTCCTTTGACATGGGTTTATTTTTTGAAGATGCAATAAACGGTGATGCTTTTAATTCACCAGCACACATATCGCCAAGGTAATAGCGACGCAACTTCACATTGCCAACAACACGAGTTAAATAATTCTCGTCATTCTGAGAATTGCTTATTGTAAATGTCAAACGTCCATCATCACAGGAATATAACGCTACAGTCCAATCATCCAAGTGAACCTTATACGGCTCCATCATCCTCCTTGTATGCATCACGCATCTTGTTCAACGCATTAGTAAACACATCTAACGATGACTGTGCTGAGTCGTATGCCTCACGCAACACTTCAGTCCCCCGATTCTCCTCACCCTTAGCCTCAAAGTAGGAGATCTTCTGGCGACGTTGTTTCAAGTAAGGCTTCAATGCTTCAACAACAGCATTCACTTCCCAATAACTTAGTCCAGCAATAGGTTCATATCCTTCTTCTGAATCAGGATCAAAGATCCAGTCAATGCATAGATACCCGCTCTTATCTGTCACTTACTACTCCGAATCGTTTATGCAACGAGTCTGATAGTCACAATAACGGCATTGCCACACCTTGCCATACTGATTCTCCATCATCCACCTACCAGTACGAGAGTCTTCAATCTCTGCCGGGAAGGGAATGTCAGGATCAGAATGAGAGAAGCGACGAGGGATAAGACTCGGCTCACCACCCTCATGAATTTGATCAGTGATACCTGCCAATCGTGCAGCCTCTTGTTCAGCCAACGGGCGAAACTCATCAGGAGTAAAGTGCCACTCCGATGCGAACCTACCGATGTCATCAATCCCCTGTGACTCAGCACGTTGAGGACTGATGTTCTCCATTGACAAGTAACCAATCACCAACAAGTCAGCATCCAAAGCATTAGCGTACAATGCACCTTGCAGTACGTGAGAGTGACGCGGACCTTCGCCCTTCTCTACGCACATTTTGTAACCAAACCCATTGATCGTCTTCAACTCCAACACGACAGTCTTGCCATCGTCGGTGCGAAGAACCAAGTCAACATGTCCGTACCCGTATTCACCCAGCCGTACAGAGATCTCTTCTTCGATCGTAACAGTGTCATCGGCAGCCAACCAAGCATCAACGGCAGGCTTCAACAACTCGTGGACAACAGACCCCAACCCCATACGCCAATAGTCAGCGGTTGATGGAGGGTCCGTCTTCTCTACTCCTGCTGTCTCATACGCCACCTTGCGGGCACACATACCAGCCTGAGAACCACGCCAACGCATGTCATCAGGGGTACTGGGTGCTTCGTTCCCGCCA
>VTLG01017108.1_pt1 | contig 12095 bp, 18 predicted proteins | sample 4694571 | NCBI WGS metagenome assembly VTLG01 (sample SAMN12604809, study PRJNA352737) | marine metagenome | biome: ENVO:00000447; feature: ENVO:00000209|ENVO:00000569|ENVO:01000036; material: ENVO:00002151; isolation source: viral sequences binned using virsorter ... | reverse complement strand
AGGCTCATTATCAATATGCCCCCTAGACATACTAAATCTGAATTTGCATCTGTATATTTTCCTGCGTGGATCATTGGCAAGTATCCAAAAATGAAAATAATGCAGGTATCTCACAACACAGAACTAGCAGTGAGGTTTGGTTCTAAGGTTCGTAATATTATTGATTCACCAGAGTACAAACAAATTTTTGGTAATGTGAAACTTCGTGAGGACTCCAAAGCAAAAGGTCGTTGGGAAACAAATCACGGAGGTGAGTATTATGCAGCTGGCGTTGGAGCGAGTATCACGGGCCGTGGTGCGGACTTATTGATTATTGATGACCCTCACACGGAACAAGACTCAATGTCAGATATTGCGATGGAACGTGCTTATGATTGGTATACTTCAGGTCCACGACAGAGGTTACAGCCCGGTGGATCTATACTGATGGTTATGACGAGATGGGCAGAAGATGACTTAACGGGTAGATTATTGAAGGCTCAAACTGAACCTAAAGCAGATAAGTGGCGACAGATTTCATTCCCCGCGATCCTCGACTCAGGGAACCCAGTATGGCCAGAGTATTGGGAGTTAGAAGAATTAGAAAAGATCAAGTCAAGTATTCCTATTCGTAACTGGTCAGCTCAGTATATGCAAAATCCCACCAGTGAAGAGGGTGCAATTTTAAAACGAGAATGGTGGCAACCTTGGAAAGGTGAAGGGATACCTAATCTTATGCATGTAATTCAGAGTTATGATACAGCGTTTAGTAAAAAAGAAACTGCGGATTATTCTGCGATTACGACTTGGGGTATATTTTTTCCAGAAGAAGGAGGGGCACCACATATGATTTTATTAGATGCCATTAGGGGTAAATTTGATTTTCCAGAATTAAAAGCAGTGGCATTAGATGCGAATAAGTATTGGGAACCAGAAACAATTATTATAGAACAAAAAGCCAGTGGTGAACCACTAACTCAGGAGTTTAGACGAATGGGTATACCCGTAATACCTTTTGTTCCTAGTAAGGGTAATGATAAATATACAAGGGTTAATTCTTGTGCACCTGTCTTTGAAAGTGGACAGGTTTGGTTTCCTTATGGCGAAAAATTTGCTGATGATGTGATTGACGAATGTGCTTCGTTTCCTAATGGTGCACACGATGATTATGTTGATTCTACGACACAGGCTGTGTTAAGGTATAGGCAAGGCAACTTTATTGAGTTATACTCAGACTATGTTGACAATGAAGATTTACCCCCTAAAGAATATAGGTATTACGAATGAGTGAAGAGTCAGAAGATAAACAAAGAACAGCCCAAAGATTATCAACATTAAGTAGTGTTTTTGGAAAAGACATAGTACCAGGCACTTTAGCAGATTTAATTAATTTTCGTAAAACACCAAAAAAAAGAGCACCAAGAGGTGAGAGTGTTACAACACAACTGAGACGATTTAAAACACAACCTGTTAAAGAAAACCCAGAGTTTGATATTGTGGGTAGACAAGTTCCTGATATTGAAAAACAAGTAAGAACAGATGTATTACAAACTCTTAGTAATCTTGACCCTAAAATGGTAGAACCTAGATTAAAAAGAATGTCAGCGGAACTACAAGATTTGAGAAGAACTCTAGCTCCAGCAAGCAAAGGTACTTTTGTTAATGTTAAAACAAAATTAGGGCGGACTAAAAAAACAAGGATTACATAATGGATGATGAAGACAATCTGGAAGAACAGGTTAATCCTGTAGACGTGGAAGTTGAAGAACCTACTGAGGAGATCGTAGAAGAAGACGCGTCACCAGAAGAAGATAATTTCTACAAAAACTTAGCTGAGGATATGGACGATAGAGCCTTGACCGCTTTATCCAGTGACTTAATTACAGAATTTAAAAAAGATAAAGAGTCCAGAGGAGATTGGGAAAAAGGTTATACATCAGGATTGGACTTATTAGGATTTAAGTATAACGATGAAGGTCAGCCTTTCAAAGGTGCGAGTGGCGTGACTCATCCTTTATTATCCGAGTCTGTTACACAATTTCAGGCACAAGCTTACAAAGAGTTACTACCACCAGATGGTCCAGTTAGAACACAGGTGGTTGGTGATACGAGTAAACCTAAACAAGAACAAGCTCACAGAGTCCAAGAATTTATGAACTATATGGTGATGGACAAGATGGAGGAATACACTCCAGAGTTTGATCAGCTTTTATTTTACTTACCTTTAGCAGGAAGTGCTTTCAAAAAAATCTACTATGATGAAATAAGACAACGAGCAGTAAGTAAATTTGTACCCGCAGAAGATTTAGTAGTTCCGTATTATGCGACAGATCTTATGGATTGCGAAAGAATTACACACATTATAAAAATGACTGAAAACGATGTGTTGAAAAAACAAAAAACAGGGTTTTACAGGGACGTGGAACTTGCAGCTACGCAAGAAGAAGATGATATTCAGAATAAATACGATGAGATTGAAGGGGTCTCGGACCAAGGACCACGGGACTATCAGTTTAATGTATTGGAAATGCATGTTGATTTAGATTTAGACGAGTATGAAAAGCAGAATAATGAGAAAAATGTTAAAGTTCCTTACATTGTAACGATTGATGAAGGCTCACAACAGGTTTTAAGTATCTATCGCAATTTTTCGCCTGATGATGAAACACTAAAACGCAACGAATACTTCGTTCACTACAAATTTTTACCCGGTTTAGGGTTTTATGGCTTTGGTTTGATACATATGATTGGTGGTTTGGCTAAAACTGCTACCTCTGCACTGCGACAATTGCTTGATGCGGGTACTTTGAGTAATTTACCTGCTGGTTTTAAGTCACGAGGACTAAGAATTAGGGATGATGACCAACCTTTTCAGCCGGGAGAGTTCAGAGATGTTGATGCACCAGGTGGAAATATTAAGGATCAGTTTCAAATCTTACCTTTTAAAGAGCCAAGTGGTACACTTTTCCAACTTTTAGGCTTTGTAACACAAGCAGGACAAAAATTTGCAGCTATTGCTGATATGGCAGTTGGAAATGATGCTCAAAATAGAGCAGTAGGTACGACAATTGCGCTTCTGGAACGTGGTTCTAGGGTAATGAGTGCGATACACAAAAGATGTTACTACTCTATGCGACAAGAATTTAGATTATTAGCAAAAGTTTTTGGAACATACCTACCGCCAATCTATCCTTACAATGTTTATGGTGGAAATAGGCTGATTAAAGTTGCAGATTTCAGTGATGATGTGGATGTTATCCCTGTTGCAGATCCAAATATCTTTTCTATGGCACAAAGAGTAACTTTAGCGCAAACTCAACTGCAGATTGCTCAAAGTGCACCACAAATGCACGATGTTAGAGAAGCATTTAGAAGAGTTTATGAATCTTTGGGTACAAAAAGGATTGATGAACTGCTAAAACCAGAAAAACCTGTGATTCCTAAAGATCCTGCTATTGAAAATGCAGAAGCTTTACGAACTGAGGTACCAACAGCGTTTCCTCAGCAAAATCACGATGCTCATATACTTTCACATGCAGCATTTATCAAAACAAGAATGGTACAAATTAATCCCGTAGTCTATGCTTTACTGCAAGCGCATATTTCAGAGCATTTATCTATGAAAGCCAGAGCACAAGTGATTGCGATTATTGCGACACAACGACCTGATCTTAAAGCATTACAAGAAACTGAGCCTGCTGCGTTTCAAATAGAGTTTGATTCTATGGTAGCATTACGTGTTATGGAGTTAACTACTGAATTACAAAACGCAGAACAAATGACGGAAAAAGGTGATCCATTAGTTGAATTAAAACAAAGAGAATTAGATTTACGAGCTATGGATATGCAAAGACGCGGTATGGAATTTGGTGCTCAGGAACAAAGAAAGACAAGTGAGTTTGATCAGCGTATTGATTTAGACAAAATGAAACGTGAAGATGCTGAGGTAGCATCAAAAGAAAGAATCAGAGTAGCTGATGAGAAACTAGGATTAAATGCTATAAAGGTTGCAAACGATGCCGCTAAACAAAACAGGTAAAAAAATTATGAAGTCTATGAAAGACCAGTATGGCTCTAAGGAGGGAGAACAGGTTTTTTATGCATCAAAAAACAAAGGGATTCTACCTAAAGTAGAAAAAGCAAGTATGGGTAAATCGTTTGGTCCGCCACCGAAAAGAGGTCCACAGCCACAAGGTATGAAAAAAGGTGGTTTTGATCCAGAGGGTAGTGGATATGATTACAAAAGAGCCAAAGAACTAGATTATAAAAGAGATGACAAAGGTCATCTACCTACTAGGGATTATAAAACAGGAATGATTCTTAAAGGTAAAAAACATGAAACTTTTTCAAAAGGTGTACAGGAAGATTTTAAAAAAGGTTATCAACTCAAGAAAAAAGGTGATCGTTATTATACTATAAAAAGTAAAAGAGAATTTAACAAATTAAGAGAAAAAGCCTCCTTACCTCATGTATCACAAAGTTTGAAGATAGGTGGTACTACTGGTTGCCCTCATCGTGAAAATGGTGTAAAAAGCGATATAAAAGGAATATCTAACATACAAGTTAAAGGTAAAAAGTTCATAGGCGTTAAGTGATAAAAGGTGATTCAACAGAATACCATTTAATAACAAAAGAAATTGGTAAACTTGAATTAAATCAGGTTACTTTAACGTGCGAGATTGGGCTAAGGGAGGGGTTGGGTTCTAAAATTATTATGGATGCTATCTTAGATAGTAAACCAAAACTATACAAGCATGTAGCTGTAGATCCCTACAACAATTTAAGTTACGAGCACTACGATAATGAGGGTAGTGTGGTAGCTGGTTACACTGAGGAAATGAAACAAAAAACAGTTTCATATCTTTATCAAAACTACCCTGATTTTGATTTTTTTCATATGACAGACGATTATTATTTTAAGACGATGGGTGAGGGACATCAGTTTGTACTTAACCAACAACTTGTTATTTTTGGTTTATATCAAGTTGTGCATTTAGATGGACCACACACGACTAAAGCTGTGATTGATGAGTTGGGTTTTTTTATACCTAGAATGGCATCAAAAGGATTAATTATTCTTGATGATTACACAGACCTACAGATGGGTATTGTGGATATGTTGCTAAAGACTTATAATTTTAATGTTGTTGAAAAAGGTGACAATAAAATTATTTATCAAAAGGAGATATGATGTTTACAGCAATTATTGGTCCAGTGGCGAGTTTGGCTAAAACTTGGATTGAAGGGAAACAAAAAAAAGCACAACTTAAATCACAGGTTGAATTAACAAAATTAGAGGCAACTAAATCAAGAATAGAGCAGGATGGGTCTTGGGAAGATAAGGCAATGTCAGCTTCAGACAGTTCATGGAAAGACGAAGCCTGGACTCTAACGTTCATTGCTATAATTTTTGCATCCTTCATCCCCGCACTTCAACCTTATATGCAACAAGGGTTTTTGTTTTTGAAGAACGACTGTCCAGACTGGATATCTTATGGGATACTTGCCAGTATAGCAGGATCTTTTGGCCTAAAAGGTATTGCAAAGATTAAAAAATAAATTAAAATATTTCTAGTGGACTGCGGTCACAATGACAACCAGCACTTCTAACAAAGGAGAAATTATGTGGTCAAAACCAATAATTACAGAAATTTCTGTTGGTCTAGAGATTAACAGTTATGCCTGTGCTGAAAAATAGTTTAGTGGGAGCCTTAGTGCTCCCATTACTCTCCTGCGATCCTGTGTTTGCAAAAAATTATAAATGGTCTGGTAAAGGACAATTATATGATAAGAGAAATCAATACTTTGTTACTTGCAGACTAAACAAAGAAAAAAGAGTTGATCCTTTTTTTGGTGAAGATTCCGTAAAATGTTTTTACGCGTGTACAGATAAAGACGATATGGTCATAACAACACACAGTGACCACGTATGTGAAAAACAAATACAGAGTCCAAGAGGAGAAAAAAGAGATTGGCGAGACAGATTAAAATATTAACACTCAAAGATTGTAGTGGTGAACGATTTCCAAAAAATAAAAGTAAACTTTTAGGATACAAAAACCCAGTTAGATATTATGGTAAAAAAATTTTATAAGATAGAAGTTACATTTGCAAAAAAAACAAAAAGAAGGTATAACAAAAAAGGTCTAACTCACAGAAAAAAATTAGGTCCAAAATCACATTTAAGAAATGCTAGACATTGATACAATACAGACAGTTCGTCATTTTATTAAAAAAGAAATACAAAAAACTAAAGACCATATTTGTTATGGTATAGACAAGATAGATCAACTACACTATGCTAAAGGCAGGCTCGCAGCATTAGAAGCTGTGCTTCAGGATCTTAAAGACCTGCAAAATAGAGAGGATAGTATAGATGACATTGATCAAGCCTAATACTAAATTAGTCACACCTGAAAAAGATGATGACGAACCCTTAGTTCCAAAGGGTAAAAAAGAAGTGGAGCAATATCTCAACCTTTTACCAAAACCTGTAGGATATAGACTTTTAGTCAGACCTTATCAACCTAAGCAAAAAACTAAAGGTGGTCTTTATTTAACGGAAAAAACTCTTGAAACTCAACAACTCACAACAGTCGTGGGTTTTGTAGTTAAAATGGGTGATCTTTGTTATAAAGATAAAAAAAAATTTCCCACTGGTCCTTGGTGCAAGGAGGGACAGTTCATTGTATATGGACGATATGCTGGTGCTCGTTTTAAAACAAAATATGGTGAGCATCGCATTCTTAACGATGATGAAATTATCGGCACTATTAACAAACCCGAGGATATCCTCGCTTTATTCTAAGGAGTAAAAATGCAAGAAGAAAATAAAGTAGAACTAGATACAGATGACGTTAAAGAAGAAGATGTATCTATTGAAGAAAAACCTAAAGAGGAAAAACCTGAAAAGGTTGAAGTTGATTTAGGTTATTCAGATCCAATTAAACAAGAAACAAAAGCAAAAGTTGTTGAAGACGAAAAACTTCAACAAGAAGAGAAAAAAGAAACTGAAGATAATCTTCAGGAAGTTTCTCAAAATGTGCAAAAAAGAATAGATCAATTAACACGTAAAATGAGAGAAGCTGAACGAAGAGAAAAAGCAGCTATTGATTATGCTAAAGGCCTACAAAAAAAGTATGATACAGCAGATAAAAAATTATCATCAGTTGATGACAGTTATTTTAAAGAATTTGAAGCTCGTGTTGATGCACAAAGAGAACAGGTAAAAACAGCTTTGAAGATTGCTATTGAAAACAATGATACAGACAAAATTATGGAAGCTAATGATAAGCTTACACAATTAGCTGTTGAAAAAGAAAAAGCAAAAATTCATTCAGCACAAAAAGAAGAAAAAAAGAAACAAGTTGAAGAAACACCTAAACAAGAAACACAAGCCCCTGCTGAGGCTCCTGCTCAACCAGCAAGTCCAAGAGCACAGGAGTGGGCTAAAGAAAACGAGTGGTTTGGTAGTGACAGAGTTATGACCAATGCTGCTTTTGGCATTCATCAAGATTTAGTAGCGCAAGGGTTTGACTCAGAGTCTGATGAATATTACAATGAGATAAACAAACAAATGAGGGATTACTTCCCAAATAAGTTTGCTAGTGAAAAAAAACCCGTTCAAACTGTTGCCTCTGCGGGGCGTAAACAGGAGGGACGCAGGACTGTGAAACTCACTCGTTCACAGGTGGCTATTGCCAAAAAATTAGGAGTGCCACTAGAAGAATACGCAAAATTCGTGAAGGAGTAAAAAATGAATGATAAATTAAATAGAACCTCACGCGTGTCACAAGAAACTAAACCAACAAGGAATAAGCCTTGGGCACCTCCATCAAGTCTAGATGCACCCCCTGCACCAAAAGGTTTTGTGCATAGGTGGATAAGGACAGAATTTATGGGACAAGAGGATACAGGTAATGTGTCCAAAAAACTAAGAGAAGGATGGGAATTTGTGAGAGCAGAGGAAATCCAAAACAGTCTTGGTGATCACGACTTTCCTGTAATTCGTTCTGGAACTTATCAGGGGTTAATTGGGGTTGGTGGCCTTGTGTTGGCAAGGATACCTGAAGAAATTGTTGAATCACGCAGGCAGTATTTTCAAAAAGTTACTGCTGACCAAGTAAAGGCCGTAGACCAAGACATTCTAAGGGAGCAACGACCAGAGATGCCTATTAATGTTAATAGACAATCTCGTGTAACTTTTGGTGGTGGTCGTAAGTCAGAGTAATTTTTTGATAAAAGCCATCGCTGTAATATTAATGCCTTATAAAGGAGATATTTTATGGCAAATCAAAGTGAAAAGTTTGGTCTAAGACCTTATAAATCGCTCAATGGTGCTCCGTGGAACAATGCTCAGAATAGGTATACTATTGCAGCCAATTATGGAACAGCTATTTTCCAAGGTGACTTGGTAGTTCCAGTAGCAGCAGGAAACATTGAACGTTATGATGTTACTGCAAGTTCAGGTGCTGTAAAACCAATTGGTGTTTTCAATGGTGTATTTTATACTGACCCAACTACGAGTAAACCAACATTTAGTAATTTCTATCCTGGCAGTATTAATGCTAGCGATATTGTTGCTAATGTAATCGATGATCCTAATACATTATTTTTAGTTGATTCAGACGAAGCTATGACAAGAGCAGGTCTGTTTATTGGCTACAAAACTACAAATGTTACTGGGAACACAGCAACCGGCATATCCAAAGTGCAACTAGATACGAGCACTGCGGACTCTACGAATGCAATTCCATTGCAAGCTGTAGATATAAGCCAAGATGTTAACAATGAGGATACTACTACAGCAAATACAAATGTTATAGTTAGAATCCAAAACCATTTTCTGAATCCACCAGCTTCGGCTGCGGATACAGGGGTATAAGGGAGATAAAATATGGCTATTTCAAGATCACAATTGGTCAAAGAGCTAGAGCCTGGTTTAAATGCTCTCTTTGGCTTAGAATATAATAGATACGAAAACGAACATGCTGAAATCTTTGCATCAGAAGCATCTGATAGAGCTTTTGAAGAAGAAGTGATGCTAACAGGTTTTGGTAGTGCACCAGTAAAAACTGAAGGTAGCGCGGTTACTTTTGACCAAGCGACTGAATCGTTTACTGCAAGGTACACTCACGAAACTATTGCAATGGCATTCGCTATTACTGAAGAAGCGATTGAAGATAATCTGTATGACAGATTAGCTGCTCGTTATACAAGAGCCTTAGCTCGTTCTATGGCTAATACTAAACAAGTAAAAGCTGCAAATGTATTAAACAATGCATTTAACTCTAGTTTTGCAGGTGGCGATGGTAAAGAGCTTTGTGCTACTGACCACCCAATTGCTACTGGTGGGACATTCAGAAACGAATTGTCTACTGCAGCTGACCTTTCAGAAACATCACTTGAGCAGTCTCTAATTGACATTGCTGCATTTGTTGATGAAAGAGGACTTAAAATTGCAATGCAAGGTGTTAAACTGATTATTCCAAAAGAACTTCAGTTTACTGCTGAAAGAATTTTAAGATCTCCACAAAGAGTAGGTACTGCAGATAATGACATTAATGCTATGGCTTCTATGGGTATGATCCCACAAGGTTATAGAGTTAATCATTATCTAACAGATACTGATGCTTTCTTCATTATGACAGATGCGCCTAACGGACTAAAACAGTTTGTAAGAAGCCCTGTTAAAACTGCTATTGAAGGTGACTTTGATACAGGTAATGTAAGATTTAAAGCAAGAGAAAGATATTCTTTTGGATTTTCTGATCCAAGAGGTATTTTTGGTTCACCAGGAGCTGCTTAAATCTTTTAACATAAAAGTAAAAGAGGGGACTTACGAGTCCCCTTTTTTTTTGTATAATGTAAATACCAAGACAATATAAACTGGATATAGACTGACTTGGCAGACACCCTAGAGGACTATATCTTTTAAACTAGGAGAAAAAATGGCAGGAGTGCATTTTACAGGGCCAATTCTTTTTGCAGGTAAAAACAATGAAAAGAAATGGTTTGAAAATTTACCAATTGATAAAAACCCAGATTACGTAGTTTACTTTGATGATTTTGATAGAATTGGATTTGATTCTAATACAGGTCACAGATGGACTGTCGTAAAAGATTCAGGCGCATCTGTAGCAATTGCAGCAGATCAACTAAATGGTTTAGTAAACTTAAATTCAACAGCAACAACAGACAATGATGGTGCTTCAATTCAAAAGAATGAAATATTTCAGGTGCAAGCTAATAAAGACCTTTGGTTTGAAACTAAAGTAAGAACATCTGATGTAACTGACACTGATCTATGTTTTGGTTTTACAATAAACTTTGCAACAAATCCTGAAGCCATGCTTACAGCAACAGACAGAATTGTGTTTCAAAAAGACGATGGCGATGCATCAATTCTTTGTAAAACAGAAAAAGATGGCACGGAAACCTCAACAGATTCTGGTATTGATATGGAAAACGATACTGATGTTACATTAAGTATTCGTTGTCAAAGCACAGGTAAAGTTGATTTTTTTGTAAACAGAAAATTGGTTGCAACACACACAGATAATATTCCAAGTGACGAAATTTTAACAATAGCGGCAATGTCTTTATCAGGTAATGCTACTGGCACTAAAGTAACGTCAATTGATTATATGTTTGCTGCATCTGATAGATAGGAGTAAATTATGAACTCTGATGTAGGTGCGAAAACGTTAACATCAACAGGCACAATACAGTCTGGTAGAACTAGATTATTATCGATCTATTACGTTGGTCATGCCAGTGCAGGAACTTTAACTTTTAAAGATGGTGGGGCAAGTGGTACACAAAAATTAGTTATCACAACACCTGCCAGTAGTGCAGCAGATCAATATCAAGTTGATATACCTCTAGATGGTATTGTGTTTAAAACAGATATGCATTTAACAATATCTAATGTAACATCTGTAACTGTTTTTGTTACACCAATAACTGCTGATACTGATAATGGATAGTTATTACGATGACTTGGATCTGTTTGGTCTTGCTGAAGGTGGTATGCCTAAGCGAAACAAAAAAAATTATAGACCAACAGATAAAGGTGCGGGAATGACAAGAGCCGGGGTTAAAGCTTACAGGCGAATGAACCCTGGTTCTAAACTTAAAACAGCTGTTACTGGTAAAGTAAAAAAAGGTAGTAAAGCATCAAAACGTAGAAAATCGTTTTGTGCAAGAAGTGCAGGACAAGCAAAGATGCATAATATTAATTGTAAAAAAACGCCTAATAAAAGAATTTGTCAGGCGAGAAGGAGATGGAAATGCTAGAAAAAATTAAAATGTACAAAGAAATGATAAAAGACTTGTATGTTACTAATAAAGATCTTATAGTGGTTGTATTATGTGGTTTATTAGTGATATCCTGGATGCTTTAGTAACCTTAATTTTATTTATAGGTTTTTTATTCTTCTTTTCAATATGGGGTGTTTGGGCAACAATCTCTTATCCAATCAATAAATTATATGAAATTAACAGAAAATTTTTCTCTGGCAGAGTTAACAAAGTCACAAACAGCAACGCGACTAGGGTTTGAAAACAAACCTAATCAGATGCAAGTTTTAGCTTTGACTAAACTTTGTGAAAATGTTCTTCAGCCTGTTCGAAATAAATTTGAAATGCCAGTATTTATATCATCAGGATTTAGGTCAGCTCGTTTAAGTGAAGCTATTGGTTCTTCAAGTAAGTCTCAACATTGCAAAGGGCAGGCTGCTGATATAGAAATTTTTGGTGTAGATAACAAAATACTTGCTCGTTGGATTCATAACAACATTAAATATGATCAGCTAATATTAGAATTTTACAAAGAATCTGAAGGTCCGAATAGTGGATGGGTTCACGTTTCATACACTGATAATTGTCGCAAACAGTTTTTAAAAGCTTATAAAGATGCTAAAGGCAAAACGAGGTATATACCATGGCAATAGGCAGAAGTCAGATGCGGCAGCAAATCACCAAAGGGCCACAAAAACGTAAGTATGCGAAGACTAGAAAGAAGAAAAGAAAGGTGTTAAGATAATGAAAGATGATATTATTAATGCTTTAATAAAAGTGTATGAGGCAAATATAGAAAAAGCAAATGCAACTAT